>Ga0214472_10009396_pt1 | contig 10191 bp, 6 predicted proteins | sample RVTome_6_FD_207662 | JGI IMG/M metagenome (GOLD analysis project Ga0214472, IMG submission 207662) | Soil microbial communities from uranium-contaminated site in the Upper Colorado River Basin, Wyoming, United States - RVT140D175 | ecosystem: Environmental > Terrestrial > Soil > Contaminated >...
GTTATTTGTTAAAAAAGCGATAGCTATGAAAAAATTTCTGATAGTATTATTAATAATTACCTCCTGCGTTCCTTCTATACATCCACTTTATCATGAAAGAGATCTTATCGAGGACCAAAGATTATTTGGCAACTGGCGAAATGCAGGTGAGGGAGAATTTTGGGATGGCCGTGAGAGTTGGAAATTTGAAAAACTGCCGCCTAAACAAGGGTTCTTGGGAAGTAAAACTCCGGACCCATTATCCGGTTATCTGTTAACCATAACGGAAGATAGCATTGCGGCTGAATTTGTAGCCAGATTACTGGAACTGGATAACCAGTTATTCCTTGATATTTTCCCCAAAAGTGAATATGGAGATATCAAAGGAATAGAGAACAACTGGCTTCAAATGCATCTATTTCCAGTTCATACTTTTGCGAGAATAAGTTTTGAAAACAAGGCCATGATCATCGAGCCATTTGATCCGGATTTCATAATTGATTTATTGGAACAGAAGAAAATCAGAATTAGTCATGAGAAGACAGGCAATAACTTTATTCTTACTGCCAGTACGGATGAACTTCAGAAGTTTGTAATGAAATTTGGCCGGGAAAAGGAAGCCTACATAGATCCGGGATTATTTACCAGGATGTAATGAAGAGTTTAGCATCAGATAGAAATAAGATCCAAAAAATACTTCTTCACACTTTCTTTTGGATCCTGTCCTTTTATATACTCTTGCGAATTTTTGTAAGGGGGAATGAGATAGAATCCATTGATATTATTTATACCTTCCTGTTTCAATGCACTATAGCCCCTTTTGCTTATGCTAATTTGCTATGGCTGAAACCCTTGCTGGATTCAGGGAAATGGTATTTATACGGGTTTATTTTGATGTTAATAGTTTCCGCCGCTGCAGGATTCAACTATTTCTTCTTCACCGTTGGGGTAGACTTTGTTTTGCCCGGATATTATTTTATCTCTTATTATGATTGGATAGAAATAATTCAATTTGTATTTGGTCATCTTTTCATCTTGACTTTATTGCAGATCTCGCTGGAATGGTTTGAGCTTAACAGGAAACGTCAGCGTATTTCCGAGCTTGAAAAGGAGAAAATTAACTTCGAAATGAAAGCGTTACTGGGTCAAATTAATCCCCACTTCCTGTTTAATACCCTGAATAATTTATACTCTATGGTTTTGAATGGGAGCCAACAATCGGGAGAATATATTCTTAAACTGGCAGATGTTTTGAGATATGTAATTTACCAAAGCAGGCAGGAAGCGATACTGCTGGAAGACGAAATCCGTTTGCTTACCGATTACATCTTACTCCAGGAACTGAGAACCGATTATCCCAACGCGGAGTTTAATGTTTCAGGTGAAACCGGTACATGGAGAATACCTCCAATGATTTTTCTTCCGTTACTTGAAAATTCATTTAAACACGGAATCAAAGGAGAAAAGGAATCTCAAAAAATAATAATAAACCTGCAGGTGAACGAAAGAGAAATATTATTTAAAATTCAAAACGAAAGGGAAGAAAAAGAAACAATCAGGGACAAACAACCCGGAGGAATTGGAATGGAAAATATTAAACGGCGGCTGGAGCTCGTTTTCCCTGAAAACCATGAATTTAATATTGAAGAAAGAGAAAATCTTTTTTTCACTAATTTAAAGATATGGAAATCATAAAATGCATGATAGTAGATGACGAACCCCTGGGAAGGGATGTGCTGGAGAAATTTATTCTTCAAACTCCCGGGCTTAAGCTTAGCGCCGTCTGCAAAAACGGATTTGAAGCATTACAATTTATTCATGAAACGGAAATTGATTTGATATTCCTTGACATAAATATGCCGAAGCTCTCAGGCCTTAGCTTTGTGAAAACAATGACTAAATCTCCGAAAGTAATTTTCGTAACGGCGTATCCGGAATATGCAGTGGAAGGTTTTGAGGTAAATGCTGTTGATTACCTGGTGAAGCCGGTTTCGTTCGAAAGATTCATAAAATCGGTAAATAAGGTAAAAGAACTGATGCAGTTGAATCACGCAATTGATGCAGATAGCATTTTTGTTAAAGTGGAAAAGAAATTATTCAAGCTGAGATTTTCAGATATCTTTTATATTGAAGCTTACGGCGATTACTTAAAACTCCACACCGGCAAAAACATTTTGATTGCCACTGAAACCATGAAGAACATAGAAGACAAACTACCGGTGGCAATTTTTCAGCGCATTCATAAGTCCTTCATTATAAATTTAACAAAGATGGAATTTATTGAAGCTAACCAGGTGAGAATTAAAGAAAGATTTCTGCCGGTAGGAGCCACTTATAAAGAAGAATTTGAGAAGCGGCTTAAAAAATAATCACTCCGCACGCAGCGAATTCACCGGGCTTGACTTTGCCGCTTTCAGCGCTTGCATTGAAATGGTCAGCCAGGCGATTACCAGTGCAACAAGTCCTCCAATGGCAATCGTAAGTATACTAATCTCAACCCGGTAAGCAAACCCTTGCAGCCATTTGTTCATTCCGTACCAGGCAGCCGGCGTGGCAATCACAAACGATATCAATACCAGCTTTGTAAAGTTACCTGAAAGCAAAACCACCACCTGAGACATGGATGCGCCCATAACTTTTCGGATGCTGATTTCTTTAGCCCTTTGTTCTGATGTGAAAGAAGCCAGGCCAAATAGCCCGAGGCAGGCAATGGCAATTGCCAATACCGTAAACAAAAGGAAAATATTGCCCATTCGTTGTTCTGCGCGGAACAATGCATCAAAATCTTCATCAAGGAACACAAAGTCAAAGGGAGAATTACCCGTAAACTCCTTCCATTTTTCTTCAATGAAATTAATATCAGACTGAAAATCCGTACCCTCTTTTAGCCGGACAGACACCAATCCCCAATCAGGTGCATTAAAGAAGAGCAAAGGTTTTACCTCATTGCGCAGCGATTCAAAATTAAAATCCTTTATAACTCCGATCACATTGATGATATCTCCACTTTCACTTCTGTTAAATGAAAGCAGTTGCTTGCCTTCATAATCAACCCATCCCAGTTGTTTCATGGCCGCTTCATTAAGGATAACTGCATTGGAATCGGAAGCGATGTCATCAGCAAAGAATCTGCCCTGCACAAGATCCAATGCCATTAACTCATCATAATCCTCATCAACCCTGAAATAAAAAAATAGATTGTCCTCAGCATTTTCACCTAGCGGGCGAAAGACGGAATTATTATCAATATGCGGAGGTGTCATATTTGAAAAACTAACATTCTCAATGACAGGATTCTGCTTGAGCAAATCCTTGAAAACTTTTTTGTTGTTGCCGAGTTTGGGAGCATTATCAACAACCAGTATATTATCTTTTTTAAATCCCAGGTTTTTCTTTTGCATAAGATCCAATTGCTGATAAACCAGAAGAGTGGATATAATTAAACCTATGGATATTGAAAACTGCAGCACAACCAGGAAACTTCTTATCCCACCACTCTTCAATCCGGCCCGGATACGACCTTTAAGTACTTCAGCCGGAATGAAAGAGGTGAGATAAATGGCAGGATATGATCCGGCGCCTATTCCAACCAGGGCAATTAGAATGAGTATGCCTAACAAGTATTTTGAATTCATTAGAACATCCAAACCAATTTCCTTACCGGACAGCGTGTTGAAATAGGGTAGAGCTACTATTATTATCAAAACTGAAATGACAGCGCTAATTAGGGTAAATAAAATAGATTCACTGAAAAATTGACCCATTAAGCGGTATCGCAGGGCACCAATAGTTTTTCTAATCCCAACTTCCTTAGCCCTGTCCGCCGATCTTGCTGTCGTCAAATTCATAAAATTTATGCAGGCGATTAGAATAATAAATGCGGCAATTGCTGCGAAGACATACAAATATTCTTTTCTGCCTCCCGGCTCCAATTGATTATCAAGCCTTGAGTTTAAATGTATTTCTGTGAGCGGCTCAAGGATATAACTATATGCTCCACCCTGGTTTCTAAATTCATTCATGTCAATACCGAGATATTGTTTTACTTCAGGGCCAACATATTTGTCCACCAGGCTTTCAAATGTTGGATTCATGTCCCCGGCAGCGGGTATCGTCTTATAATAGGTATAAAAACTATTGCTAGTCCATTGTGTTTGCCTGGAAGCATCCCAGGAATCCATCGACATAATCAGAGTAAAATGAAAATGTGAATTTGCAGGAGGATCTTCTGCAATACCAACAACTTCACAGGTTCGGGAACCATTTCCGATACCCAACAGTTTACCAATGGGAGTTTGGTCACCGGGTCCTGAATAGCCAAAATATTTCTTTGCGGCGCTTTCAGTGATCACAAGCTTATTGGGACCTTTCAAAACTTCATCTTTATTTCCCTGAATAAGTTTAAAACTGAAGAATGAAAAAAAGTTGGAATCTGCAAGCAACAGTTTTTCTTCTGTAAAAGCCAACTCTTCATATCTGGTAATAACTTTTGTCCAGATATTCAGTCTAACGGCAGCATTTATTTGAGGAATTTCATCAACTAAGGTTGAAGCCATAGGGGCTGGCGAAGTTGCTCCGTTAAAATCCTGACCGGCCAGCCGGCCAAAAATGCCAACCCGGTAAATTAAATCGGAGTCCTTATGGAATTTGTCATAACTCAATTCATCGGCTACGTAAAGAAGAATCAAAATTGTCGAGGCCATCCCCACACTTAGTCCAAAAATGTTGGTGAATGAATAAAATTTCTGGCGCTTAATGTTGCGAAAAGCAACCTTGAAGTAATTAGTCCACATAGATAAGCTTTTTAACTTAGATAGCTTTATGCGGGAAAAGGTTGCGTCTTAAAAGCAAAAAAGAGCGAATACCCCAATTATTCAGAATTAAGCCATTGATTTATTCATTTCTAAGAGAATCCGCCGGGTTAGTTCTGGCGGCCCGGAAGGACTGGTAACTCATTGTAACGAAAGCTACCAGTAAAGCAACCAAGCCAGCCGACAGGAAAGTAAATATACCCGGATTTGCTTTGTAAGCGAATTGAGACAGCCATGCATTGAATTGATCATCCAGAAAAAAATATTCAAAAGGCTGATATAAGACGGAGAACATCCCAAATAGTTGTACAGAAGGGTTGATTAGCTTTGAATTTTTTCTTAATTTAGTATGCATGCATACTAAATATTCTTACATTTGAAGAAGAAGAGCATGAAAAGAGAAGAAACTATTGATTTTAATATAAAAGCATCCTGGCATGCCATTTACCGGATGTACAATCAGGAAGCCATTAAGTATGAGTTCACCATCACTATGGCATTTGTTCTGCTGAACATTGATCGGGAAAATGGAACTCCGGCAATGAAAATAGCACCCTTAATGGGAATGGAAGCTCGAAGCTTAACCAGGGTATTAAAATCGATGGAAAAAAAAGGACTGATTTGCAGAAAAAAGCATGAGAACGACGGCAGGTCAGTTAGGATATTTCTAACCACACTTGGCAACGAGAAACAATTAATTGCGAAAGAGAAGGTAAAGATTTTCAACGCGGTCATCCGGGATTCAATTCCTGAAGAAAAAATCACAAACATGATTGAAACATTAACAGAAATCAATAAGCTCATAGAGCAGAATAATATTTTTGAATATGTAATAGCAAACCAGCGATGAACAGAGTCATCAGAAAAATAGCAATTCTTGGATCAGGAGTAATGGGGTCAAGGATAGCGGCACATTTTGCCAATATTGGCGTACAAGTACTATTACTGGACATCACTCCTTCCAAACTGAATGACGAAGAAATTCAAAAGGGATTGACGTTGGAAGATCCCGCTGTAAGAAACAGGATAGTAAATTCCTCCTTTGAATCAACCAGGAAATCGAAACCCAATTCCTTCTATCACAAAGACTACGCGTCAAGGGTGAGTCTTGGAAATTTCAACGATGATTTGCAGAAAATATCAGAATGTGATTGGATAATGGAAGTTGTGGTAGAAAATCTGGAAATAAAAAAATCACTGTTTGAAAAAGTTGAAAAGCACCGCAAACCTGGAACAATAATCACTTCCAACACATCAGGCATTCCTATTCATTTAATGGCTGAAGGAAGAAGCGGAGATTTTAGAAAAAATTTCTGCGGCACCCATTTCTTTAATCCTCCAAGATATCTGCCATTACTGGAGATAATTCCTACACCTGAAACAGACTCTGCCCTCACAGATTTTCTTATGTATTATGGAGATCGATTCTTGGGTAAAACTACCGTTCTTTGTAAAGATACGCCCGCGTTTATTGCCAACAGAGTTGGTGTTTATGCTATTTTGAAGGTGGTGGAGACAATGAAAAAGTTGAATTTAACCATTGATGAAATTGACAAACTTACGGGTCCTGTAATCGGAAGGCCAAAATCGGCAACATTCAGAACTTCTGACATTGTGGGATTGGATACTTTGATTAAAGTGACTAACAATCTCTATCAGGCGCTCGGGAATGATGAATCCAGAGAAACCTTTAAGCTGCCCGCCGAAATTGACGTATTACAGAATAACAATTGGCTGGGAGATAAATCAGGTCAGGGTTTTTATAAGAAAAGTAAAGATTCAAAAGGTAATACACAAATACTCACATTGGATTTGGAATCCATGGAGTATAAACCGAAGTCCAGGGTAAAGTTTGACACGCTGGAAAAAACAAAACCAATAGAAAATATTAGGGAAAGATTTAAGATACTTCTGGGGGGGAAAGATAAAGCGGGTGAATTCTACAGGAGTTCTTTTTACGCATTGTTTCAATATGCCTCGAACAGGATCCCGGAAATTGCGGATGAACTTTACAAGATTGATGATGCCGTTTGTGCCGGTTTTGGCTGGGAATTAGGACCATTCGAAACCTGGGATAGTGCAAATCTTCAAAAATCCTTACCTAAAATGGAAGAGGCCGGGTACAAACCAAATCAATGGGTTTACGACATGATTACCGCCGGTGCTGAATCATTTTATACAGTTCAGGACGGGGTTCGAAAATATTGGGACATTAACTCGAAACAATATCTGCCATTACCAGGCAAAGACGAATTCATTATTCTGGATAACATCAGGGAAAATAAAAAGGTTTGGGGTAATGCAGGAACCACACTTTTTGATGTTGGTGATGGAATTCTGAACCTTGAATTTCACACTAAGATGAATACGATGGGGGAAGATGTAATAAGAGGCGTCCATCATGCTATAGACACGGCAGAAAAAGATTTCAGGGGATTAGTAATCGGAAATCAGGGTACCAATTTCTCAGCCGGCGCAAATTTGGGAGTTTTGTTTATGCTTGCCATTGAACAAGAGTATGATGAGATCAACTTCTCTATTAAACATTTTCAGGATACCATGATGCGGGTTCGATACTCATCAATTCCTGTTGTTGTTGCACCGCATGCATTATCACTTGGTGGCGGATGCGAAATGACTTTACATGGAGACAGAGTACAGGCTGCAGCAGAAACCTACATCGGTCTGGTTGAAGTTGGAGTAGGATTGATCCCCGCAGGTGGCGGTACAAAGGAGTTGACAAAGCGAGTTTCGGATGGCCTGCAAGAAGGAGATGTTGAACTGAATGCTTTACAGAATGCATTCATGAATATTGCAACGGCAAAAGTAGCGACTTCAGCTCATGAAGCATTTGATATGAACATCCTGCGCAGGGGCGATGGCATCACTCTGAACAAGGACCGGCAAATCGCCGATGCAAAAAAACTGGCATTAGAATTAGCTGATGCAGGATATGTACAACCGGTCCCGGCTTCAAATATTAAAGTTCAGGGAAGAACGGGTATGGCATTGTTCTATGCAGGGATAAACGGGATGAAGATGGGCAACTACATTACTGAGCATGACATGAAAATTGCCAGGAAAATTGCAAATGTTATGTGCGGCGGAGATTTATCTTATCCACAGGAAGTAAGCGAACAATATCTCCTGGATTTGGAACGGGAAGCATTTCTTTCACTTACAGGTGAAAAGAAAACATTAGAAAGGATTCAGGCAATATTGCAGGGACAAAAACCATTGAGAAACTAGTACAGCTATGGATGCATATATCGTAAAAGGATTTAGAACCGCGGTTGGGAAAGCCAAGAAAGGTGGCTTTAGATTCTACCGACCCGATGATCTTGCCGCTGATGTTATTAAACATCTGTTAAATTCCATTGAAGGATTTGATCCGATGCAGGTTGATGACCTGATTGTTGGCAATGCAGTACAGGAAGCGGAACAAGGAATGCAAATGGGCCGCATGATCAGCTTACTGGCATTACCGAAGGAAGTTCCCGGCATGGTTATAAACAGGTATTGCGGAAGCGGACTTGAAGCTATAAGTATCGCTTCGACAAAAATTCATGCTGGACTTGCTGACTGCATCATTGCCGGCGGAACCGAATCCATGTCACTTGTACCGGTTATGGGCTATAAAACTGCACTCAATTATAAGATTGCTTCTGAAAACCCAACCTATTATACCAGCATGGGTTTGACCGCGGAACAAGTATCAATAGATTTTAATATTTCCAGGGAAGACCAGGATGAATTTTCATTCAACTCCCACAGGAAAGCAGCTGCGGCAATTAAAGAAGGAAAATTCAAAGATGAAATTGTACCGGTAACGGTGAAGGAAAATTATGTGGACGCTTCCGGAAAGAAAAAGACCCGGGAATTCGTGGTTGAAGTTGATGAAGGAGTTCGGGAGGACACCTCAATAGAAGCTCTGTCAAAATTAAAACCTGCCTTCGCCATAGGCGGAGTTGTTACCGCGGGCAATTCATCCCAAACCTCTGATGGCGCTTCATTTGTCATAGTGATGTCGGAAAAGATGATGCGGCAATATAATCTTCAACCCATAGCAAAACTAATAAGTTATGCGGCAGCCGGTGTTGATCCCAGAATTATGGGAATCGGGCCGGTAAAAGCAGTGCCAAAAGCTCTGGATAAGGCAGGCTTAAAACTTAGTGATGTCGATCAAATAGAATTGAATGAGGCCTTTGCAGCGCAATCATTGGCAGTTATAAGAGAGTTAGGTATGGACATGGAGAAAGTTAATGTAAACGGGGGAGCGATTGCGCTGGGACATCCGCTAGGTTGCTCAGGCGCCAAACTGTCTGTTCAGCTCTTTAACGAAATGCGAAGAAGAAATCAAAAATATGGAATGGTCACTGCATGCGTTGGAGGAGGACAAGGCGTTGCCGGTATTTATGAATTATTGAATTAAAATTTATTTTGAAGATGGAAACGTTAGACAAAAAATCAGCGATTAAAGGCGGAGAATTTTTGGTAAAGGAAATTACCGCGGATGAAATATTTATTCCGGAAGAATGGAATGAAGAACAATTGATGATTCGGCAGACTTGCTATGATTTTGTGAAGCAGGAAGTATGGCCGAAGTTGGATGAATTGGATTCGATGAAGAACCCGGAACTCATGCCAAAACTTTTAGAACGCGCTGGCGAATTGGGACTGTTGGGCACTGCTTTGCCCGAGCAATACGGTGGATTCGGCACAGACTTCAACACCACAATGTTAATTGCGGAAGCTTTGGGCGCCGGTCATTCATTTGCCGTGGCTTTTGGTGCACATACCGGCATTGGCACATTGCCAATTTTTTATTATGGAACAGAAGCTCAAAGAAATAAATACCTGCCAAAGTTAGCGAATGCTCAATGGAAGGCAGCTTATTGCCTGACGGAACCGGATTCAGGATCTGATGCTAATTCAGGAAAAACGAAAGCAACATTATCCCCCGATGGGAAACATTACCTGATCAATGGACAAAAAATGTGGATTACCAATGGAGGGTTTGCCGATCTCTTCATTGTTTTTGCCAAAATTGATAACGATGAAAACCTTTCTGCCTTTATAGTAGAAAAATCATTTGGTGGCATTACCATGAATGAAGAAGAAAAGAAAATGGGAATTAAAGGATCATCAACTCGTCAGATTTTCTTTAATGACTGCAAAGTACCTGCAGAAAATTTATTGTCTGAACGAGGTAATGGCTTTAAGATCGCGGTAAATATTCTGAACATTGGTCGGATTAAACTTGGAATTTCCTGTGTGGGTGGTGCCAAAGAAACATTAAGCATCGCTATCCAATATGCCAATGAACGAAAGCAATTCGGAAAATCTATTGGCAGTTTCGGCGCCATAAAACAAAAACTCGCGGATATGGCTGCTTACATTT
>Ga0214472_10009397_pt1 | contig 10191 bp, 8 predicted proteins | sample RVTome_6_FD_207662 | JGI IMG/M metagenome (GOLD analysis project Ga0214472, IMG submission 207662) | Soil microbial communities from uranium-contaminated site in the Upper Colorado River Basin, Wyoming, United States - RVT140D175 | ecosystem: Environmental > Terrestrial > Soil > Contaminated >...
TGGGTGGGGGACGGAAAAAAACCCTGGGTGATCATGCGGTCTATCCATTCCTCACCCTTGCTGCGCGAGTATGGGGTATCCGCGCAAACTCGGTAATGGTGGGCAGTGCCCACCCTACGCGACTCGGTAATGGTGGGCAGTGCCCACCCTACGCGGCACCAGCGCTCGCCATGGACACTCCGTACGGCTCGCCCTCCCGAAGACCCCGCCGAAACTGTCACACACCCGTCATCAGTATTCAGAAGTTCCGCATCCGTGCCGGAATGGTGTGGCAGCGGCATCTTGCCGGTGGAGTCACGGGGTGGAAGCCCGTGCCACATAAGCCGGCAGGGACGCCGATCGTACTCGGCTCATACTCGGAGGTTCTATTCGGGAGCAGTTGTCGTCGCGGGTAAGACTACGGCGCCGCCGCTGGCTCTTATTTGATTAAGCATACCCGATAGCAAGACGACGACTACCGCAAGCACCAGAATCACCGAGAGCCATTTTCTACCCTTCTCGCGGAAGTGAGCAAACCCAGGACTTCGACCGGTCAGCGCCGTGGCCAGGAAGAAGATACCCATTGCGGCGAAGAACTTGACGCCGAAGATGCCATGGTAGGGCATGGGCTCCACCTTCGGCGGCATTGCCAGCCATACGAAGTTCAGCCCACCGGTTACCAGGAGCAAGGCGATACACCCGTGTACGAACTTCGCCCAACGACGCCTGATCCCCTCGCGAAGCTCTTGTTGTTTTTCGTCACTGAGAATTTGCTTCGCCACGGGCAGCAGCGCGAACCGCTGAAACGCTACGGCACCGATCGCTACAATTGCGGCCATGATATGAATCCACCGCGACAGCACCACCACAAAGTCTATGTCTTCCATTCAGCCAAACTCCCACCTAATAAAGGGATGAAGGTTCAAAGCGAGCCATTCGAGTGGATCAGCCACGTTTGCATTCATCCGATCGCGCATCCACCTTATGGCTCAGATGCCCAACTGATCATTTCCTGCCCGACCGCGCCCAAGTTTGCATTCTAACGTCAGATCGCTCGCGCAGCCATATGCGCAAGCACTAGATCAAGAAGCTGAGGGTGCGTGATGGATGCCAAAGAAGGTTGGTGCAGTTTCGATTCGGTGCGGCGAGAGCGCGCTCGAGAATCTGTGTTCGTGCTTCGACCGCCACGGGGGCGGCTGCTCCATCAGGACTAAAGGCGCTCTACTCGTCGCGTGCTTGGTATAAGTCGCTTTGATCCAGCATCTCAAATCCTCGCTCGCGCAGCACTACCCCCGCTTGCTCCACGTTGTCGCAGCACACCGCCAGAGCGGCCGTGCCCTTAGGGTGGATGAGCAAGGGATAGGTGTAATGAATGCTGATTTCCGCGTTTAGCAGCGCCGCCCAGGTATGCAACAGTGCTCTCTTTCCGGGCGGAAGACTGACCACGGCGAGCTCGGCCTCGCTGACTTGAAATCGAGCGCCGGCTAGAACGTCGCATCCCTTGTCGGGATCGTCGAGAATCATCCGGCAAATGGCGCAGTCCACCGAGTAGACCACCGAAACGGCAAGAATGCGTATTTCTGTTTGGTCGAAAAGCCGGGTGAGGCGTAGCAGTTGACCGACCCGGTTCTCAATAAAAACGGACTGCTGGCGCACGGTTGGGCTGCCCTGCCCTTCGGCTACTTCTAATGGCTCGATTTCCATAATCTGTCATTCTATCGGCCAACCGGGAATCCCCAAGCACTTTTTCAACCCCTCCAAGAAGAAGTTTGGTACGCGGCAGCGTGCCAATCCCGCAGCCGACAAACTGTCAGCTTGGCAGGTTTAAAACCGACGAGAATCCACCCAGTCCATAAACACTTTATTTGCAATGCTTTACAACCACTCCAGAACCAGGAACGGTGGCACGTGGGATGCCTCTTGGACCGTGCGAGGAACATGCGCTTTCATTGCGCAGATCAACGAACAGCTAGGAGAACGCAATGGCAAAGATCATTGGAATCGACCTCGGTACCACGAATTCCGTCGTAGCCGTCATGGAAGGCGACACGGCCAAGGTGCTTACCAACGCACAGGGATCGCGCCTAACACCGTCGGTCGTGGCCATTACTGACAAAGGTGAACGGCTCGTTGGCCAGGTCGCGCGGCATCAACAAGTGACCAATCCGGAAAACACCGTCCATTCGATCAAGCGCTTCATGGGCCGTCGTCACAATGAAGTCGGCTCGGAAGAGAAATTGGTTTCGTATAAGGTCATCGGCGGGCCGGATGAATTGGTCACGGTGGAGGTACGCGGCAAGGCGTACACACCGCCGGAAATCAGCGCCATGATTCTTCAGGATCTCAAGAAAACAGCGGAGGAATATCTTGGGACGACCGTCGAGCGCGCGGTCATCACAGTGCCCGCTTACTACAACGACTCGCAGCGCAAAGCCACCAAGGATGCCGGTGACATAGCCGGGTTGAAGGTCGAGCGCATCATCAATGAGCCGACGGCCGCCGCCTTGGCGTACGGACTCGACAAGAACAAAGAGCAGACCATCGCGGTGTTCGACCTTGGTGGTGGAACGTTTGATATTTCAATCCTTGAAATCGATCCGGAAATCGGAACGTTCGAGGTTAAGAGCAGCAGCGGCGACGGACACCTTGGCGGCGACGACTACGACGAGGAGCTGATTCACCATCTCGCGGAAACCTTCCGCAAGCAGGAAGGGATCGATTTACGCCAAGATCCGATGGCGTTGCAGCGTCTTAACGAAGCCGCCGAGAAAGCGAAGTGCGAGCTTTCCACGATGATGGAAACGACGATCAACCTTCCTTACATTACGGCCACCGATTCGGGGCCGAAACACTTGCAGGTTACGATCACGCGAAGTCAGTTTGAGCAGTTAACGAAAGAACTGACAGAGCGCTGTCGCGGACCGGTTATGGAAGCGCTCAAGGGCTCGAAGTTGTCTGCCAAGGATATCGACGAAGTGGTCCTGGTCGGCGGATCTTCAAGAATGCCGGCTGTACAGGCGCTGTGCCAAGACATTTTCAGCAAGACGCCCAATAAGGGAATGAATCCCGATGAGGTCGTCGCGATCGGAGCGGCCATTCAAGGCGCGATCCTTGCCGGAGACAAAGACGACATCGTTCTCTTGGACGTTACACCATTGACGTTGGGCGTCGAGACGCTTGGGGGCGTGGCGACGGCGTTGATTGAGGCGAACACAACCATTCCGACATCAAAGACGGAAACGTTCTCGACGGCCGCCGACAACCAAACGGAAGTCACCATCAATGTGCTCCAAGGCAATCGTCCGATGGCCGCAGACAATCGCCCGCTGGGGCAATTCAACTTGACGGGCATCGCGCCGGCACCGCGCGGCATGCCGCAGGTGGATGTGACGTTCGATATCGACCGCAATGGCATCTTAAGCGTGTCCGCCAAGGACAAAGCCACGAACAAGGAGCAATCGATTCGCATTGAGGGCAGCGGTGGTCTCTCTAAAGATGACATCGAGCGGATGAAAAAAGAGGCCGAGGAAAACGCGGCTGACGATCTCCAGAAGGCCGAGCTCGTCAAAGTGCGAAACGAAACCGAGAGCGCCGCTTTTCAGGTCGAACAGCAGCTAAAGGAACACGGCGAGAAAATTCCCGCTGAGGAGCGCGGCAAAGTCGAGTCGGCCATCAACAACGTGCGCGAAACCCTCAAAAGTGACGACGTATCAGCGATCAAGAAGGCCGGCGACGCGCTGATGACCGAAGCCCAAACCATCGGGAAAATCGTTTATGAGGAAATGGCAAAGCAGCAGGCCGCCCAAAACGCTGCCGCCCCGAAAGGAGCGCGCTCTGCTGAAGGCGGCGACTCCGCCCCGCAGGCCGATGACGTAATCGATGCGGAATTCGAGGTCAAAGACGCGAAATAGGGGAGTCTGGATTACCTAACGCACTCGGAGTTTGCGGCGGTGGAGCGCTTCTCGTTCTGCAGCCCGAGCCGCAGGCGGAATGGGATCCGCTATTCGGCGGAGCCTACGCGATTATTTGGTGGGGACGATCTCCACGGTGCGGATGCTCCTGCATGTCATAACGGGAGCCGCGTGACTCGCCGGAGTGTCGCAGACGCGGGCATTCGATCGCCCCGATTCATTGCCAGACGAAAGGGGTTTCCCTTTGGAATCGTATTCGGTATCCTGCTTTGGCTAGAGCGAATTCAGTCAAAAGGTAGCGGTTGCACCACGCGGTTGCGGCGCGTCGGGATAGAACGACCGCGGATTCTCGATCGTGCTGTCGCTTCACAAAGACCATAACTGCTCTAGATAATAGCGGCGTAGCTCAGATGGTTTAGAGCGTGGGATTCATAACCCCAAGGTCGACGGTTCGATCCCGTCCGCCGCTAGTGGAGTGGCTCGTGCGGCGGCATGGCCGCCTGATGCCAAATACGAAATATAGTAAGCACTTGTGCATGCACACGAAGCCTAGCAAAACTCAACCGGCTGAGGTAGAGAAGTTCAAATGCCATGCGCAAACGCCTCATTAGATTACTCGCCATAACCAGCGCGATAGCACTCTTTTCGGGCGGGTGCAAGGAACAAGAGCGATCCGCCACCGCCGAGTCGCCGCCGCCTTCCGCCGCAACAGGTTCCACCATCAAGTTTGTTGAAATAACGGAGGAGGTCGGGCTTGACTTTGTTCATGAGACCGGGGCGAGTGGGATGTACTACATGCCGGAGAGCATGGCCTCGGGCGGCGCGTTCTTAGACTTCGATCGCGACGGCGACCTCGACCTTTATCTTATCAATGGTCACAAGTCGTTGCCCGATACCGGTCCGGTATCTGCGCCGGTCAATCGGCTATACCGGCGGGAAGCGAATGGGAGCTACATAGACGTGACCCGCGAGTCGGGTTTGGGCGACGGCGGTTACGGGATGGGCGTGGCCATTGGCGATATCGATAACGACGGATATGACGATGTTTATGTGACGAATTACGGCCTGGATCGATTGTATCGCAACCGAGGTGATGGAACGTTCGAGGACGTAACTGAGTCCGCTGGGATCCATGTGGATTTCTGGTCGTGCTCCGCAGCCTTTGTGGACTACGATCGCGACGGCTTTTTGGATCTCTACGTCACGCGCTACGTCGAATATGATCCGAACAACACCTGCCTCGACGGCGCCGGCCGGGCGGATTATTGCACACCGATGGGCCGGCCACCGGTCCCGGATGTTCTCTTGCATAACAACGCAGACGGCACGTTTAACGACGTGAGCGAACGCTCAGGTATCGCGGGCGTCTCGGCTGCGGGGTTGGGTGTGGTGTGCGACGATTTTTCGGGTGACGGTTGGCAGGACATTTATGTCGCCAACGATAAGTACGCCAACCACCTTTGGATCAATCAGCATGACGGCACCTTTCGTGACCGGGCCTTGCTAACCGGCACGGCGTATAATCGGGAAGGCATCGCCGAAGCGGGTATGGGGATCGTGGCTGACGATCTCAACAACGATTTGCGAATCGACCTCTTCGTAACGCATTTTCGAAACGAAACGAATACGCTATATCGCAATCTTGGCGACAGAATCGGCTTTGGCGATGTGACGGCCACGAGCGGCTTTGGTAGCACGAGCATTGCGTTTACGGGATTCGGCACGGACGCTGTTGACGCAGAGCTCGATGGCGACCTGGATCTAATTGTCGGGAACGGTGCGGTTGTTCGAGGCAAGGTCGATCCGAAGAGCGACGCCCCGCCACTACTCGCCCCCTACGCCGAACCCAACTTGTTCTATGTCAATGACGGCTCGGGACGATTCCAGCTCATTAGCTTGGGGGCGGGTACGTTTACGGGTCGAGTTGAAGTCTCGCGTGGACTGCCAACGGGTGACATCGATAACGATGGAGACCGAGATTTCCTGGTTTGCAACATGCAAGGTCCGGCGCGACTGTATCGCAACGATACGCCAGACCAGGGTCATTGGTTGGGCGTGCGGGCCATTGATCCACGACTCAATCGTGACGCCATTGGTGCGCGGGTGATGATTGAGTTCGGCGGTCGGCAACTCGCAGCGACCATTCGAAGCGCGGGCGGCTACCTTTCGGCTCGTGATCCTCGAGTTCAATTTGGGCTGGGTGCAGCCGACAAGATCGACCGCATTATCGTTCGCTGGCCGGATGGCGCCCAGGAGCGGTTTGATACCGCGCACATCGATCGATACGTGACGCTAAACCGGGGTGCGGGGAGGGATACTCCTTGAAGCGCCAGGGCCGAAAGCGCCGCAGGAAGCGGCAATCGCCGGATCGCGATTCGCCCGCAAAATCAAGCAAGTCCTGCTTTCGGCTCGTTGGTGGCGTTGCGCTGGCACTATTCTTGGTCGGTTTGGTTGTGGCGGTCCTGCTGGATCGATCGGACTCGGCGCTCGCGCCGCCTCCCATTCCCACGCCCGATACCACCGGGATGCAGCCGCGCGTGGCCCAGCAGATTCTCGGAGCGCGTGAACTGGTCGTGAAGCAGCCGCGATCTGCGGATGCGTGGGGGCGGTTGGGTGAGATTTGCCACACACACGCCCTTTTCGACGAGGCGGCCACTTGCTACCGCCAGGCGGGTACGCTCGAACCGAACAAATTCCAGTGGGCCTATCTGCTGGCTATTGCGCGGCGTGACGAATCCGCTACGGCGAAAGAAGTTATCGTTCTTTTTGAAGAGGCGATCAAGCGGCGAAGTGATTATGCGCCTGCGCATTACCGGCTGGGCGTCCTACACGGTGAGCAAGGCGACGCCAGTACGGCACAGGCGGCCTTTGCCGAAGCCCTCAAGCTCGATCCGGATCTACTTATCGCCAGACGGGCCCTCGGACAACTTCTCCTGGCTACGGGTGCCCTGCGCGAGTCAGCGCGCCACCTGGAAATGGTCTTGCGGCGCGTCCCCAATGACGGCCCTACGAAGAGCGGGTTGATTCAGGCGTACATGCGGCTTGGGCTGTCGGCGCGGGCTGAAGAGCTAGCATCGGAGGTCACAAACTTCAAGAATAGACTCGGGCTTCGTGATCCGGTGTGGGAAGGTATATTTGCGTGGAATGTTCAGTCCGGCACGGCGCGACGTAAGGCACTTGGATTCATAGGTCGCAAGGAATACCGCGAGGCCATTGGACTTCTCAAGCAAGTCGAAGAGGTTGATCCGGACGACCCGTATATCAATCTCTTCCTGGCGATGGCCTATATTGAGACGGATCAGATTGGGGCTGCAGAGAAACACTTTGATCGCATGATGGAACTGCGAAACGAAATGTTTCAAGCGCAGCTCGTGCTTACGCTTGAGCACTTGGATGACGGGGTTCGGCGCTATCTGTCAACGCTTGTGCGGGTTTCGATGGCCGCAGACCGAAGGCAGCAATTGGAGCATGCTCAATCGACCATGGAAAACCAGGAAGGTACTGACTCCTTACTGGCATCGTTGCACTCAGAATGGGGCAACGCGCTCGTCAGCCGAAATGACCTCGCCGGCTCTGTTTTTCATTATAAACAGGTAACGCTACTGGAGCCGGAATCGCCCTCGGCGTTTACGATGCTGGGGCAGATCATGGAGGTCAATGGGCGCGAGGAGGAGGCTATGGGTTATTATCAGCGTGCTGTCGAATTGGATCCTAGTGGGGTGGCCGCGCAGAAACTGCAGGATCTGCGCGCTCGACGCCCGTAGAATGTGTTTGAGGAGCTATCAGCCGTCAGCCATTAGCCGTTAGCCGGAATAGGGGATCATGTCTCGCAACGCACTGCCAGGGAAAAGATATTACTCCGTCTGGGTGTTGGGCGATAACGGTTGGGGGCCACCTGACTGATAACGGACGGCTATTAGCTAACGGCTGACGGCTTTCGCGACCTTCACGATGGTGGGCGTTTCGTATGCGACGTATGCATCGTATGTCATCTGCAATGACTCGGTATGGCTGCCGGCGTTGAAGTTGATCTGCTCGTTCTCACTCAAGCGCTCATCACAAATCGTGGTTAAGTCGAACAGACTCCCAAACGGCGGAATGGATCCCGGCGTCAAACCGGTAATGGCAAGCACTTCTTCTTGGGTTGCGAATCGAAGCCGTTTGACACGAAGATGCTTGCGTAAGGCGTTGCTATCTAGCGATAGGTCAGCCGGTAGGACAACCATCAGGCATGCGTCACCCCCTTTTACGATCAGGGCCTTGGCGCCACTACGCAACGTCGATCCGCGTACCCTGGCAGCTTCCGCACTGGTGTAGACAGGTTCATGACGAGTGTGTTGAAAAACGACGCCGGCATCGGTCAGCTTGGCAAGAAGTCGCTCAAAGATTTGGTGGCCACTATCGTCCATGGGCTCGGTTGAATGCTGCCGGAAGGAAAGGTTTGCTCAGGAACTGCCAGGACTTGATCGGAAAAATATGACGTCGCATCGGCACTTTTCTCCCCGACGTCCGCCACGGGGGGCGGACGCTACAGTTGACCGATACCTGCACTAACCATCGAACAGCGACTTCTGCATTGGGTGTTCAAGTGCCACGCGCTCTTGCACGTCGGAAATCTCGTCGATGAATTCTTCGACGGTGGCGTACTTGCGGTGAACACTCATGAACCGGACGTACGCCACGGAGTGGAGGGTGCGTAAGTGCTGGCCCACGTAACGCCCGATGTCCTCGGAAGAAACTTCTCGATCGTGATTGCTGAACAGGTCTTCCTCAACACGATCAACGAGTTGCTGCACCCGATCGTCCGAAATGTTCAGCTTGTAACAGGCACGCTCGACGCCGGCTAGAATCTTATCGCGGTTATACGGAACGCGCAGGCCACTGATCTTGACCACGGTCAGCCGCAACTCCTCTTCGACGCGCTCCTTGGTTGTGAACCGCCTACCGCATTGCTGACAAACGCGGCGCCGTCGAATGGCCAACCCGGCCTCGGAGAGGCGGGAATCAATGACCTTGTTTTCGGTTCCTTTACAGGAGGGACAAAGCATGGGACTACGTCCGTTTCTTGCTACACCCGGATCCGCCGCAAGCACCGCATGGAGAGCCCGCATCTTGATCCATCACCAGAGTACCGCCCCTAGATGTTGCGTGTCAAATCGTCTACGCTGTATCGTTGACCCGAGAACGACAGGCAGGTTGGCCAGGGATCCTTCGTGAAATTGAGGCCCAAATACGCCCCTGGGGGATGCCAAAGGAACTAAAACGTAGTGGCGAGAATGATTAGCAAGGAACTGGCGGGGGTGCGAATTGAAGGCTTTTCGCTGGCCGGCGAAGAGACGGTGGTGGCCGCGCCTGAATACAACGTCTGTTTTGACGTAGGGCGGGCTCCGCGCGAGGTGGTGTCGATCGACAATATATGCCTAACCCATGGCCACATGGACCACGCGGCCGGTATCGCCTATTACTTTTCGCAGCGCACTTTTGTCGGCAATTCGCCGGGACGGGTGATCGTTCACTACGAATTGGTAGAGCCGATCAATCAATTGATGGAGGTGTGGGCGCGGATCGAAAGACATCCCTCACCCCGAACCGTCCTGGGCGTACAGCCTTTGACCGACGTGCCGCTACGGCGTGACCTACTGGTTAGACCCTTCGAAGTCAAGCATACGCCCGAATCGCTGGGGTATACGGTGATTGAGACCCGGCACAAACTCATGGAGGAGTTTCATGGAAGATCCGGTCAACAATTGGTTGCACTCAAGCGTGAGGGCGTCGCCATCGAAGAACGATTTGAGGTGCCGATTGTGACCTGTACGGGTGACACGGCCACGGGTCGGTGGATGGATCACGACTTCGTACGCCGGAGTCGCGTCGTGCTGCTGGAATGCACGTTTTTCGAACGCGACCACGTGACCCGAGCCCGTGCGGGAAAACACATTCACGTCGTCGACTTGCCCGAGGTACTCAGTGCCATTCCTGAGGCACGGATTCTTCTGTACCATGTAACGAGACGCACCGACCTGCGGCGCGCGAAAGAGATTCTACGAAGCGCGGTGTCTTCGAGCGATTTTGAGCGGATCACGTTCCTGATGGATCGTCCGCCGCGCAACCCCAACGCCGGCCGCGACCGAGATATCCGAAAACCCGCTAGTGAACGATCGGCATAGGTGCGATTCCCTCGTGAATACGCCGGGGCATTGGCGATGAGTAATTCGTCTGCTGCGACAAATCGGGCAGGTTGATAATCTGAGGCGTTGGCTTTGAGACCGCGCGATCAATCGGCAAACATAGATTCTCCGAA
>Ga0214472_10009398_pt1 | contig 10191 bp, 3 predicted proteins | sample RVTome_6_FD_207662 | JGI IMG/M metagenome (GOLD analysis project Ga0214472, IMG submission 207662) | Soil microbial communities from uranium-contaminated site in the Upper Colorado River Basin, Wyoming, United States - RVT140D175 | ecosystem: Environmental > Terrestrial > Soil > Contaminated >...
GGCGGAAGCGCGGGCCAAGCACATCGCCATCAAGTGAGCGGGTTTGCGGCATGGGGAAATTCGAAGGGGAGATGAGGGCTCGTATCGAGAAGGAGCTCTCGCGTGTCAATCAAAGGATTGCTGCTCTCAAGACGGAGCCGCGCGCGGCGGAGCTCGATACCTTCGGCGACAATACGCCTCTCAGCGAGGAAATCGAAGCGGCCCAGGTCGGTGAGGAGCGCGAGCTGCGATCCGACGTTCTGGGCAAATTGCTGGAGAGAGCGGCGGCGCTCGATGAATCTTTGCATCGCATCCGGGAGGGAGACTACGGTCTCTGCGTATCGTGTGGTGGCCGAATCGAGAGAAAGCGACTCAAAGCCGTCCCCGAGGCAGTGTATTGTCTTCGCTGCATGGCAGAACGGGAGGGAGCGCCGACCCAGTCGCCGCGTCCGACCGAGTGGAAAGAGGCCGAGAAGGTGTACGAGGAGCGGGACAGGCGCGAGCGTGAGCCGGGGAAACCTGAACCCGAGCGATGAGCGACAAGTAGGCCGAGCGGAGACTAGACCTGACACTCTCCCGGGTCCCACTTGGAGCGAAGAATCCAGCCCAAGGGGGCGATGCGCGGACCGTCACGCGATTCCGACTACGATTGGCAGAAGCTCTTTTACCTCAAGCTGATGGAGCTTGCCGAAGCAGACGGCTTGAAGCTCGCGCTCTTCGCCACTGCGACGGGCACGCCCAATAGCAACCGCACGAGGACGGGGGTGCGGCCTTTACGTCCATTAAAGACACGTGCTTGGAAGCGACGCGGGGCGGCCACATCATGTCGATGCACGAGTACGGCGGGCTCATGGGCTCGGGCACGCTGCGCGGTACGGAGCCCCACCATGCCTTGAGGTACCGGGCCCTCTACGACTATCTGAGGCAACACGATGCGGTTGTGCCTCTGGTCATCAGCGAATGTGCTCAGAACGCAGGCTACCAGTTTCCGGGAGTCGAGATCTTCATGGAAGACTTCATGTGGTGACAGCGAGCTGAAGAAGGACAATTACGTCATCGGCGCGACCATCTTCACGCTCGGGAACTGGAACGATGGGGCTACGAACTTCCAGGAAGCGCTACCCGCGCCGGGAGACTACATCGCGAGGTGAGGGAACGCCGTTTTTGCCTGAAGCCTAAGGAAAGGAGCGATTCTCTGACGAAGGACTCTATCCGACGCGCGATCGTCCTGACCTACGTGGGTATGTCGGCCTCGGGGGACGTCAGCGGTCCTGTCGTCTACGCTCACAGCGGGAATCCTGAGGACTACGATTGGCTGGAGAGTCAGGGCATCGACCCCAGCGGCAAGATCGCCATCGTGCGTTACTCGGTGCCTTACAGCTACCGCGGCTTCAAGGCCTGGGAGGCGGAGAGGCGCGGGGTCACGGCGCTCATCATTTATTCCGATCCCATGGAGGACGGTTACCGCAAGGGCGATGTTTTTCCGGACGGTCCCTGGGGACCGGAGAGCCACATCCAGAGGGGGCCATCTCCTACTTGCCAAATCGCCAAGACGCTGACGATGGTGTAGAAAATAGCTGTTACGGACAGCGACCGCCGCGACTCCGTTTTGTCCCGCCTTCTTAATGGCGAGCTCCATGGCCCTGGTTCCCACCACTGGCCCCGGACCGTTATCACCATCCAGGGTGATCGTTCCGTCCGTTTCCTCGACTACCTTCAAAGAAGGAGTTGGGTTCACCAGTCTGGCGGAGAGACGATCCGCGAAGAAGGGAAGCCGCATGACACCTTGACTCTCGACCCCGGCGCGATCGGCGGCTACCAGCACGTCCGCGATCTTCGAGGCATCCTTGGGCGGCACGCGGAGCCGTTTGAGAATCTCGCGAGCGAAGTAGTGGAGCTTTCCGGGATGGACGAGAAGCGGATCGGCCATAGCAGTGAGGAGGAGCCGCAATCCTAGCCGCCGCTCTTTCGAGAAGTCAAAAGGTGATGGCAAGATCCGCCAAGGGTGTTTCAGCTGGTTGCTGACGCTTGCCTGGTCTGGTGGCCGGTGCCGGCGCACCGTTTCCACCCGGCTCCTCTCGGTGAAGCCGTCAATCAAGGCCGGAAGCGCCTTCGAGCTCGGGCGGATCAAGCTCAAGCAGGTCACGCTCGAAACGGGGGCAGATCTCATGCCCAGCGAACTGAACTTTCCCACAGTGGTGTAGGGGACCGCCCCCGTTCGGGCCGAGACGGTTTCGGTGGCGACTCGTCCAAGGCGCCGATCAGGGTCTTATTCATCTAGAAAAGCCTCCCCGTCCTTGGCACGCCATTTGCGTAATAAGGGCCGACTTAGCCCTCGCGAGGTCCCATGACGCCGAAGGCAAAACACTCAGGGCCCAGGTGCCTTCCTCCTGCTGATTTCGCGGCGGCGTTCGCCTTCTGCCTGCTTCTTCTCCCAGGCACAATGGGATCCACTCCTCAGACAGTCCCGGATCTTTCTTGGCTCGTTCCCGGGGATAGCGGTCACGGTGCTGAGCGGGATTTTCTTCTGGAAGCTGCCTTCCACGAAAAGGATGGAAGGCTCGAGATCACCGACACCACGCTTCGCCTGGAAAACGGCACATTTTCGATGGACCGGGCGCGCTACCGCGCTCTGCTTGCCACGGAGCTTTCCGGGCCGGCTCCGATTGAGTATCGACACCAGAACCTTCGGCTGGCCTTCATCCCGACGGCGCTCCGCTGGTCGGGGAGCGGTGAGAAAAAGTTTGTCCGGCGACGGGCGTACCCGGTCGGCGGACGGCTCATCTCCAACGGTGCAGAGCTCGAAGGCGCTGATAGGCCAGACATGGCCGGCAGAGGCGTGATCTACGAGAACGCCTACGGTGAGGGCTTGCACCTCGGCGTCCTAACGAAGAGCCTGGCCTTCCGCAAGATCGTGCGTTTCGATCGGTTGGAATCTCTGGGAACAGTTCCTGAAGACGCGGAGGTCCTAGAGGTGGAGTTCGAGCTCCAAACCGAGGAGGGAACGACATTCCAGGCTGCTTTCGGCGGAGAGGAGCCGCACATTTGGAGCCAGGTGGAACCCGTTGTCACGCGGGGGGAGCCGGTGGAGCTCCGCAAAGGAGACACCGTGAGTTTCATGCGACCGGCCCACGCCTGGGATAGCGCAGGGGATGGGATTCCCCTTACCCTCGAGCTCCGAAGGGAAGGCGGTCGCCTGTTTCTCACCAAGTTAGTACCAGTGGAGTGGTTGAGACGTGCGGTCTTTCCGGTATTTGCCGACGTGGACCTCACTTTCGGTATCGAGAGCCTCTACAACCCAGCCGACACGGGCTTGATGTCCGTCACCGCACTCGACAGCACGCGGGTGGTGATTGCTTACGAAGATATCGGCAACGGCTCCGTTGGCACGGCGCTGGTGGCCACGATCTCGGGAAAAACCGTCAGCTACGGTCCCGAATGGATGTTCAATCCTGCCATCACGGAATTGCGTCGACTCTCAGCCACCGCACTCGACAGCAGCCATGTCGTGATCGCCTACCGCGATATGGGGAACTCCTCGTTCGGCACGGCGATCGTGGGAACGGTCTCGGGGACCACCATCACCTTCGGCCCCGAGGCCGTCTTCAATCCCGGGGATACCTTCTCCCTGGCGGCAACCACGCTGGACAGCACCCATGTGGCGATCGCGTACCAGGATGCCGGCAACGGTAACTTCGGCACGGCGATTGTCGGGACCGTTTCCCTGGGAGACAACCTGACTTTTGGCGCGGAGTACGTTTTCGAAGCCGCAGTAATCCAGTACCCCTCCGTGGCGGCACTGGACAGCACCCATTTTGTCGCCGCGTATCGCGATAGGGGAAACTCCGATTTTGGCACCGCCATCGTCGGTAACGTCTCCTTGGGGGACGTCATTACTTATGGCCCGCCGGCCATCTTCAACGCTGCCAGTAGCTCGGCCATGACTCCCACCCGCCTGGACAGCACGCGCGTGTTGATCGCGTATGGGGACGTTGGCAACTCGAGCTTCGGCACCGCGATTGTCGGGACCGTCTCCGGCGGCGACAACCTGAGCTTCGGAAGCGAGGTGGTCTACAACCCCTCGAGCTTCAACGGCTACAACGTCGCCACCACTCTCGACAGCAACCACGTCGTGGTTGCCTTTTCGGGTTCCTTTGCTGCCAGTAACGGCGCCGCCGTCATACTGACCATCTCGGGTGGAAACAACATCTGCTACGGGTCTTTATTCGACTACGACACGGGCAGCATCTCGAACATTTCAGCGCGCGCTCTCGGCCCGACCCAGGTCGTGATCGCCTATCGAGACGGCTCGACTTTCGGGACAGTCATCGTGGGCGAGACTTCAACGTTCCAGAGGCTCATCGGGTTTGAGACTGCGAATGGCTCTGACGAGATGGTCTCCCTGTCGTTGGATTCAGGCTTCGAGACGGCTGGGGTCAGACCGGGCTCCGGAGACTGGTTCCTCCTACAAGCCGTGGGGCCCAGCACGCTCGTCCAGGGGCTCGCCACCTGCGAGGGCGAAATCGGCGTGCGGTTCTCCTTCCGCAAGCCGACCAATCCGGCCACGGATCAGATCCTCCTGCAGTTTGTGAACGGCGCGACCAACCTCTGGTCTCTCCGGTTAAGAACGGACGGACGGCTCCAGGTCCAACAGGACGAAGCCTTGGGACTGGCCTCCACCGCGGGCACGACCGCCCTGGCGGATAACACCTGGTACACCGTGCGCCTGGTCTACGACGCCGCGGCAGGGGGTCTCCTGAGGGTATGGTTGAACGAGAGCCTTGAAGTTAACGTCACTCACACCTTAGCGGGGACCACGGTGGATGAGATCCGGGTTTCGGGGCTGGCCAGCCTCAACCAATACTATTACGACGACTTCGCCATCACCGATAGCAGCGCCAGCCCCCCTAAGTTCGGGCAGATCGTCCGGAGAGAGCCCGTGGCGGAGGGCAGCCTGATCCAGTTCGGCACTCCGTCCCCCTCTTCTGTCCATTACGAGAACGTGGACGAGTACGGTCCCATCACCACTGACTTCAACCAACACGAGCCATCGACGCCGGCGACCGACCTCTACTCCCTGCGCGACTCCCCCGTGGGAGTAATCAAAATCAACGGTGTGAAGGCCATGTGGCAAATGAGCCGTGGCAACGGCTCCTCTGCTGGGGGAACGCACGATTACGTCTGGCGGGAGAACGGCATCAACCGCAGCGTTGAGTTCGCCGGCCTCCCGAACAGTTGGACAAGGAAGGCGGTGGTTTGGGAGACACCGCCCAACTCAGGCGGCACCTGGACCTCGACCAAGCTCGACGCCCTGGAGCTCGGCGCCAGCCACAACGGCATACAAGCGCAAGACACCTTCATCTCATGGACCGCCGCCATGGTGGACTACGATGACGGCACCACTACCGCCGTCACTCTGATTTCCTTCATTGCCAGCGGGTATGACCGTGGGGTCCTTGTCGAATGGCAAACAGCCTCCGAGCTGAACAATCTGGGATTTCATCTTTATCGCGCCGCCTCGGAAGAAGGCCCCTACGAGCGGATCACCGCTTCGCCGATTCCTGGTCTGGGCTCTTCACTGGAAGGAGCGAAGTACGCGTACCGGGATTCGGGTCTGATCAACGGCGTCACGTATTACTACAAGTTGGAAAACATCGAGACGACGGGAGCGACGGAGCTTCACGGTCCGGTCTCGGCCACACCGACGACAGAAGTAGTGGTGGAAGGCGGTACGGAGGGTGAAGGAGAAGGGAGAGGCGAGGAAGATCTCGGAGAGCTGACGTCTCGCATCATCTATGGGAATCCCTCGGCGAATGAGCTTCTGGTGCGCCGCCTGGGCAGGTTGTGGCTGGAGCTGGAGCTCATCACCGAAGGCTTCTACGCCATCCCGCAAGAGGATGGCTCAGTATGGCTGGAAATTCCGGGCTTCGAGGATTTTGGCGGTCCGGACTTACCCGATGTGCCGGTGTATCGTACCTGGCAGGACGCCATGGCAGGTCGCCATGTGACTCTGGCGTCGGTGAACGCGGACGGTTTGGCGGAGTTTACGAGCCTGCGGCCGAGCTCCTCCGAGCTGGTCGCGGTGGCAAGTGAAGACGGCACGGTTCAAACGAGTCGTCGGAAGAAGAAGCGCCGCCAGCCGCGGCATCTTTATTATCCTGAGTCCTGGGCGGAGCTTCTCAGTGTGGGCTTCCAAGGCACGGCCAAGAAGGCGTTGGTGGAGATGGCGCCCCTGAGGTGGGATGCGACCTCCGAGCGATTGGTGCTGGCGCGGCGTCTGGTGGTGCGCATCTCCTTCCGAGGTATAGACAGGGCGGAGCCGAGACTCGGCAGGAGCCATCGCGAAGTGGAAAGCCATGCGAGCCGTAAGGTGCTGGCCCGCCTAGCGGTAACCGAGCGGGGGCTGTACGCGGTGAGATTCGAGTCGGTCTTCGGTGGGGAGAAGAAAGCCATCCCGACGAGCGAGTTGAGACTGAGCCGTCAGGGCAAGCTGGTGGCGTTTTTTGTAACCCCGGACCCGAAGAGGTTCCAGAGAAAGTCGAAGCTGTACTTTTTAAGCGAGGGGGTCTCTTTGAACCGGTACGGTGAGGAAGCGGTCTATGAGCTGGAGTCCAGCGAGGAAGGCGTCCGGATGGGAGCGGTGGAGGGCAGGCTGCTAGGAGAGCCGACGAGTTTCTACTGGAAGACGGTGAAGCGGGAGGAGAACCTTCTGTACCAGCCTACTTTTGGAGAAGAAGAAGATATCTGGCAATGGGACTGGGTGTTTGGTCCGATGAGGAAGAGCTACCGGTTCGAGGTGAGGAATCTTTCGCCAGTTCCGGAGAGCTCGAAGCTCCGAGTGTGGCTTCACGGAGCGAGTGACTTCCCCGAGGAGCCGGATCACCACGTGAGGGTGTATGTGAACGGAGCTCTGCTGAGGGAGAGCTGGTGGGACGGGGAGACGCCGCGCTTCCTAGAGGCCGAGCTGGGCGCGGGCTTGCTACGGGAAGGCGAGAACACTCTGGAGGTAGAAGAAGTCGGGGACACCAAGGCAAGGTACTCGATGGTGATGGTGAACCGATTCGAGGTGAGCTACCCGGCGGAGCTCATTGCAGAAGACGGCGAACTGAAGGGGAGCTTCAGCGAGTCGGGGACGGTGTGGGTCTCGGGCCTGGACGGGGGGAGCTTTGTCTTCGATACGACGGGAGAGCAGCCCCAGAGGTTAACGGGAGTGAGCTGGGTGGAGGGAGGAGTGAGCTACCGAGCCGAGTCGGGGCATAGCTACCTGGCGGTATCGAGTAGCTGGGTCAAGAGCCCGGAGGTGAGACCGGCACGGACTTCCAATCTGAAGAAGACATGGAATAGGGCGGAATACCTGATCCTGGGTCCGCGGGAGTTCTTGGTCGCGGCGGAGCCGCTTTTGGCGCACCGGCGAGGCGAGGGACTGATAGCGGGAGCGATTGCGACGGAAGACATCTTCGACGAGTTCGGCTATGGGGAGGCGACGCCTGAGTCGGTGAAAGACTTCCTGAGCTATGTGTATCACCATTGGAGTGAGCCGACGCTACGGTACGTGGTCTTGCTGGGAGATGGGACCTACGACACCAAGAACTACCTGGGGACGGGGGTGAAGAGCCGGGTGCCGGTGAAGAGCCTGAAGACCCAGTTCATGTGGACGGCGTCGGATCCCTGGATGGGGGCGATCAATGGGGACGACATCCTGCCCGATGTAGCTGTGGGACGGCTTCCCGCGGCCTCCGTGGAAGAAGCAGAGCGTCTGGTTACCAAGATTCTGGAGTACGAAAGCGGGGCGGGGGATCCTGGGGCACCGGTGGTGCTGATAACCGACAACCCGGACCAGGCGGGAGATTTCGACTCGGATGCCGAGGAGATAGCTTCCACCATTCTTTCGGGAGAAGACATCGAGAAGATCTATCTGAGCGAGAGGGGTGTGACGGGAACGAGGAGCGCGGTGATCAACGCCTTTGACCAGGGCGCCTCCATCATGAGCTACCTGGGCCACGGGGCGATTCATCTCTGGGCCAACGAGAATCTGTTGAACATCTGGCAGGTTCCCACTCTCGCCCCCCAGCCGCAGCAGCCGATTCTTCTGACCATGAACTGCCTGAACGGGTATTTCTACTTCCCGTACTTCAACTCGCTGTCCGAGGAGTTACTGAAGGCGGAAGGCAAGGGAGTAATCGCCGCCTTCTCGCCGAGTGGGCTCAGCCTCAATGACCCCGCCCACCGGTTCCATAAGGCCCTTCTGGAGCGGCTCGTCCATCAGGGCCACCCGCGTTTGGGTGACGCGGTGCTGGCCGGCCAGGCCGCCTATGCCCAAACGGGAGCTTTCCCCGAGCTTCTGAGCATCTACCACGTGTTGGGCGATCCGGCCTTGAGACTTCGTTAGAGCCTCGACGGTAGGCCAATCCCTACAAAATCAAGAAAACTTGCGCGATGCGCAAATTGCAGGGAACCGCTCTCCAGTGCATGATCCAATCTGATCAGGCCCCGGTTCCTGTTTCCCGGAGAACCGTTTCACCTCGGTTGGTACCGAAGCCAGAGCGGCTCTCTCCGCAGGCTTAGAATCCGGTGGAGCTCACCGTATTAAGAGATCCTCGTTGCCCTACTCCGATTTCGTTGTTGCGTTCACGTCCGCCATCCCGGTATCCGCGAACCGTGCCATTCCTCCGTGTTTGTCGTTCTAAGGACTCAACTTACTGCATCACCTCCTTCTCAACTGGGCGGCTCCCTGCGGTCGGGTAACTTCCGTGGCCCGCGTGGCTCTCGCAGGCTCCCGTTGCCCCAAACCCTTAGCTCGCCCTCGACTCTCGCAACGAGCCGCACTGGTTAAAGAGGCTCGTCCTGAGGTCGGCTACTCAGGAAGACGAATTTTTTCAGGTATTCCCCCCCAGATTCGAGATTCTTTTCTTCACCGAGACCTAGGAAAATCAAGCAAAATCGTCTTTTCAGCAGATTTGAGTAGATCTCTGTTTAATGTTACGAGCCCCTCGGTGTCGTTGGGGTAGGCGGTCGTGTGATGATGAACCGCAAAACCTGAATTCCGCCAGGAGAGGAGAAGGTCGATGCGCTCTTGGGTGGTGAGGTCTCGGTTTCGCAGGAGACACAGGATCTAGCCGCCGAGCCGCGGAAGCCTGCTCCCCATTCGCCGCCTGAATCTGGAGATCGGACAAGAAGCTGAGGTGAAAGCGGCTTGGCTCCGCTTCCCGAGTTTCACCCTCGAGCCCCTCAGTCAGAGGTATCGCCGCATCACCATGGTGACCTATCGCTACGAGTCAGCGGCCGGTCGGTTCGTCGCATCCGGGAGGGAGACTACGGTCTCTGCGTATCGTGTGGTGGCCGAATCGAGAGAAAGCGACTCAAAGCCGTCCCCGAGGCAGTGTATTGTCTTCGCTGCATGGCAGAGCGGGAGGGAGCACCGACCCAGTCGCCGCGTCCGACCGAGTGGAAAGAGGCCGAGAAGGTGTACGACGAGCAAGACAAGCGCGAGCGAGAGCCGCGGAGACGTGAGCCCGAGCGCTGAGCGACCAGTAGGCACGAAGGGAGACTAGACCCGACACTCTCCCGGGTCACACTTGGAGGCGTGGTCATAGTACGAGGCCTCCTCGTCCGCGCCGAGCTCTAGTACTTGAGTCGTCTTGCTGCCGTACCGGTACACGGTAATCCCCTTCAACTCCAGCTCCCAAGCCCGCCAATAAGCACGAGCGACGTCTTCCACGGTTGCTTCTCCCGGTAGGTTGATGGTTTTCGAGACGGAGTTGTCCACGTGCTTCTGGAAGGCCGCCTGGACGAGGAGGTGTCGCTCTGCCGGGATCTCGAGGGCGGTGACGAAAAGTCTTTTGAGGTCGTCCGGGACCTGTTCGAGATTTCCGAGCCGGCCCTTGGCATGGATCGCTCGAACGAGTGCCTGGTGATCCAGACCGGCTCGTTGGAGATGGGCAAGGAAGACGGGATTCACCTCGAACAGGGTCTCCTCGTCCAACACGTGTTGGCGACGGTAGGCGAGGGCAAAGAGGGGCTCGATGCTTGCCGTGGTCCCGGCGATGATCCCGATGGTTCCCGTCGGGGCGATCGCGGTTCGAGTCGCGTTTCGGACTCTGATGCCCCGAGCGTGGAAGACGCTGGCTTCCCAGTTGGGAAACACCCCACGTTCCTCGGCTAGCCGCCGTGACGCGTTCAGTGACTCGACGGATACAAACCGCATGAGTCTGT
>Ga0214472_10009399_pt1 | contig 10191 bp, 7 predicted proteins | sample RVTome_6_FD_207662 | JGI IMG/M metagenome (GOLD analysis project Ga0214472, IMG submission 207662) | Soil microbial communities from uranium-contaminated site in the Upper Colorado River Basin, Wyoming, United States - RVT140D175 | ecosystem: Environmental > Terrestrial > Soil > Contaminated >...
GGTGTGCTCGCAGACCTCCGCGATCTGGCCGGGGCGCGCGCCCGTGGCCTGCCGGATCCCTCACTCGTCGTCGGGCAGCACGATCAGCGTCACACGCTCACCGAATCCGCGTTCGTCGGGCGCGAGGACGAGCTGCGGTTGCTCGGCCGAGAGCTCGACCGCGCGCGCGGCGGCCACGGCGGCGTCATCCTGCTCGAGGCGGTCTCCGGCGGCGGGAAGACGAGGCTGCTCGAAGAGTTCGCGCGCCGAGCGACGGACGAGGGCGCGCGGATACTGCACGGACAAGGCGTCGATCAGGCGGCGCAGCGCCCGTTCGAGGTCCTGCGCGGCGTCGCCGCCGGCCTGGCCTGGGAAGCGCGATCGGGATCCACGCTGGCACAGGCGATCCGCGATGGGATGGGCGCGCGCGCCGACGCGATCGCCGATGCCCTCCCCGAGCTGCGAGACGTCCTCGGCGCCGGAGACCAGAGCCTCCCCGAGGCGTACGGCGAGACGCGCACGATCGAGGCGCTCTCGGCCCTGCTGTCGGCCCTCGGCTCATCGCGGGAGCCGATGGTCGTGCTGCTCGACGACTGCCAATGGGCCGACGAACAGACCCAGAAGCTGCTCGCCTACCACGACCTGCGCAACGCGGCCGATCCCGACCGGGCACGTCACCTGATGATCGTGGTCGCCTTCCGAACCGAGGAGGTTCCCCCGGGGCACACGTTCCGAACGTTGCGGCGCCCGATCCCGCTCGCGTTGCGACTCCTGCGCAGCGACGAGGTCGGCCGCATCGTCGAATCCATGGCGGGGAGCGTCCCCGGCGAGGTGGTGGACACCGTCACCAGGCTCGCAGGCGGAAGCCCGTTCATGGTCTCCGCCGTCCTCCGGGGCCTTGTCGAATCGGGCGCGCTGATCCCGGACCGGGGAGGCTGGCGCGTCGATCGCTCCATCCTGTCCGACGCGACGGCGTCCCGTCGTGCGGCGGCGTTCCTGTCGCGACGCTTCGAGCTGCTGCCACGCGACGCGCAACGCCTGCTCGAGGTCGGCGCGATCATCGGCAAGGCCTTCGATATCGACATGGCCGCCACACTGGCGGACATCGATCCGATCACCGCTGCGGCCGAGCTGGAGGTCGCGCGCGCCCGGCACATCGTCTGGGCGAGGGGAACCCGATACGTCTTCGTCCACGACAAGCTCCGCGAAACGGTCCTGGCTCACCTCAGCGCCCAGGAGCGACGGGAGCTTCACCGGCGCGCCGCGCATCGGCTCGAAGACGAAGATCCCGAGCGCATCTTCGAGATCGGCTATCACTTCGACGCGGCGGGAGACAGCGCCCGCGCGTTGCCCTATGCCTTGGAGGCCGCCGAACGCGCGCGCGCGCAACACGCGCTCGCGGTCGCGCAGGAGCAATACGAGATCGCGTTACGAGGGGCCCCGCCCCAGGAGGGAGCGACGCGGGCGACGATCACCGAGGGCCTCGGAGACGTTCTCATGCTTCGCGGGCGATACGCAGACGCGAAGGAGCCGCTCGCGAACGCACTCGAGCTGAGCGAGAACGACACGGCGCGCGCCCGGATCCAGGGGAAGATCGGCGAGCTGGCGTTCAAGCGCGGCGACATGGTCGAAGCCGCAACGGCGCTGGAGCACGCGATGCGGATGCTCGGCCGGCGGGTGCCGCGCACCACGATCGGTTTCGTGTTCGCAACGCTGCGCGAAGTCGTCGTGCAGGCCCTCCATACGATGCTGCCGCGGCTGTTCGTCGGGCGGCGCTCGCTGGAGGGCGCGGAGGCGGAGCTCGTCGCTATCCGCTTGCACAGCAGGCTCGCGCACACCTACTGGTTCGCGCGCGGTCGTGTCCCCACCGCGTGGACGCATCTGCGCGAGATGAACCTGGCCGAGCGGTACCCACCAACCCTCGAGCTGGCGCAGGCGTACTCGGAGCACGCGCCCGTGATGACGATGGTTCCGTGGTACCGCCGCGGCATCGCCTACGGAGAACGGTCGCTGGCGATCCGCCGCGACCTGCAGGACGTGTGGGGGCAAGGCCAGTCCCTGCACTTCCTCGGCGTCGTGCTGTACGCGGCCTCGCGGTTCGAGGAATGCATCGCGCGCTGCCGCGAGGCCGTCCGGCTGCTCGAGCGAACGGGCGACCGATGGGAGGTGAACACCGCGACGTGGCACATCGCCTTCTCGCTCTACCGCCTGGGGAAGCTGAGCGAGGCCGTCGAGACCGCACGGCACGTGCATCGCGCCGGCCAGGAGATCGACGACGCGCAGGCGCGGGGCATCAGCCTCGGTGTCTGGGCGAAGGCGTCGGCCGGGGCGCTCCCCGCGGATCTGATCGCTGCCGAACGACAAGGCACCGTCATCGACGTGCACACCGGCAGCGAGGTGCTCATGGCGGAAGCGATGCGCCTCATGCGCGAGGACCGGCACCGGGAGGCGGTCCTGGTGCTCGAGGAGGCGCGCGCGGCGATCCGGCGCAAGGGCCTTCGTCAGGAGTACGTCGCACCGGTCGCGCCCTGGCTGGCCACTGCGCGCCGGCGGGTCGCCGAGGCGACCGGACAGCTCGCGCCGGCCGAACGCGCGCGCGAGCTTCGACGCGCGCGCCGGGCCGCCGGGCGCGCGCTGCGCCTCGCGCGCGCCTATCGGAACAACCTGCCACACGCGCTGCGCGAGGCCGGGCTCATCGCGGCGATGCGAGGCCGAAGCACCCGAGCGGCGAAGCTGCTTCAACGCAGCATCCTGATCGCGCATCAGCAGGGCGCGGTGGCCGAGCACGCGGAAAGCCTCGACGCGCTCGGCCGGCTGCAGGTGGCGCTCGGCCACGACGACGCCGCATCGACGCTGGCCGCGGCCGCAGAGGCGCGCGCGGGGTTCGACACCTCACCCGACCGGCACGAGGGAACGACCCTGTCCCTGATCGATCGCTTCGACACGGTGCTCGAGCAGGGGCGTCGCATCGCGGCCGGTCTGTCCAAGCACGCGATCTACGCGGCGGCGACGGAAGCAGCCGAGACGCTCCTGCGCGGAGAACGCTGTCTGATCGTCGAGATGGGCGACGGCATGGACGGACCCCGGAGCGCCGTCGACGACGGCACCGGCTTCAGCACAACGATCGTGCGAGAGGCGATGGACACCGCGCGGGTGGTCATCACCGGCGAGGATCCGAGCGCCGATGCCGCCGAGAGCCTCGAGCTGACCGGTGTCCGCTCGGTGCTCTGCGCTCCCATCTGGGAACGGGGGCTCATCCGGGCCTGCCTGTACGTCGAGCATCGCCACGTCGGCAACCTCTTCGGTCCCGACGAGGAGCGTCTCGCCGGCTTCATCACGACGCTCACCGGCGCCGCCCTCGAGAACGCGGCCGGCTTCGCCGAGGTCGAGGCGCTGACCCGGACGCTCGAGCAACGCGTCGAGGAGCGAACCGCCGAGCTGGCAGCGTCCAACGAGAAGCTCGATCAGAGCCTCGCGCAACTGACCGAGACGTTCGAGCGCGAGCGCGAAGCGAGCGAGCAGCTCCGCCGGCTCGTGCAGCTCAAGGACGACTTCGTCGCGATGGTCGCCCATGACCTGCGCTCCCCTCTGACGGTCATCAACGGGTTCGCCACGACCCTCCGGCAGCGCGCGGACGTGCTCCCCGAGGACAGCAGACGAGAGTTCCTCGACACGATCGCGCGCAACACGAAACGTTTGTCCGAGTTCGTCGAGAACCTCCTCGAATTCGCTCGCATCGAGTCGGGGGAGTTCCGGTACGACGTCCGCGCGTTCGATCTGACCGCGCTCGTCCACCGGACGGTCGAGGAATTGTCCTCGATCAACGAAACATCCCGGTTCGACGTGAACGTGCCCGAAGGGATCCCGCGCGCGCTCGGCGATGAACAGCGTCACTGGCAGATCCTCACGAACCTGCTGTCGAACGCGCTGAAGTTCTCGCCGCCCGGACGGCCGATCACGATCGAGGCATCCGCCCGGGATGGGATGATCCAGATCTCCGTGCGCGATCAGGGCATAGGGATCCGTCCCGAGGACATGTCGAAGCTGTTCGAGAAGTTCGCACGGCTGGAGGGGGCCGATGGGAAGCGACGCCCGATCGGGACAGGGCTCGGCCTGTACATCTGCCGTTCGCTGATCCGCGCGCAGGGCGGCCGCATCTGGGTGAAGAGCGCACCCGGCGAAGGATCCACGTTCACCTATACGCTACCGATCGCACAGACGACGGTGGGCCGTCGCGCAGACGGAGCCACCGCATGAGAAGGGGAGAGCATCATTGGAGATCGGCGCGCTCATCGTCGACGACGAGGCAGACATCCGGCTGCTGATACGCACGATCATAGAGGGAGCGAACGAGGGGTTGTTCGTCAGCGGTGAAGCCGCCGACGGCTCGGAAGCCGTCGCGCAGGTCGAGGCGTTGCGCCCGGGGGTCGTCATCCTCGATGAACGGATGCCCGGCCTCAGCGGGATCCAGGCGGCGACCGAGATCCTGTCGCGCCGGCCGAGTCAGCACATCGTGATGTGCTCGGCGCACCTGGATCAGGGTCTTCGTCGTCGCGCGGAAGAGGCAGGCATCCGAGCCTGCCTCACCAAGAACGAGGTCCACCGGATCCCGGACACGCTCCGGACCGTCGTGGGCTCCAACGGCTAAGACAGCGGGGCTCACGGAGGCTCGGGGAGCGCGACGCCGCGCGCGATCCCCGCCGGCAGCCACACGGCGATGACGACCGAGGTGATGTTGTTGTCTTCGTCGGTCTCGATCGCCGTCCCCAGCACGTCGCCGATCGCGCGCACCGGGAAGTCCCCCATCTTGTTCGCGACGAGCCACTGCTGATTCAGCGTGACCGAGGCGTCCGCGTTCAACGGTGGCACGCCCACCTCGCCGATGTCGATCCATGTCTCGTCGACGTTCTGATACTGGAAACGCAGCTTCGTCCCCACCGCCGGGCCGGGTCCGACGTTGCGAACGGTCGCCTGCAGACGTCTGTTCGTCGGGACCGGCGTGTCGAAGGCCGCGAGGTCCTCGACCACGAGATCGGGGAGCGCCCCATCCTCGGAGAGCACCGTGATACGCCCGGTGAAGTTGTGGATCGTGCACTTGTAGTCGAAGGTCCCTGCCGCGTCGAAGGTGTGCTCGAACGCCGTGCCCGGCGCGAGATCGAACACCGTGTCGAATTCGCACTGCCCGTCGGGGTTCCGCGCATCCGCGCGCTTGCACAGCACGTGCGTCACCGTGTGCAGCCGATCGGCGTGGTTGTCCCACTCGACGGTGTCGCCGGGACGGATCACCGCCTCGAACGGGTCGAAGAAGGGGTCGCCGCCATCGACCACGTGGACGTGTGCGGTCTGAGGCTCGGCGGCCGCAGGAACGAACGCCGCACCCACGCTCAGGGCTGCGACGGCCGCGACGATGCGGACGGCGTTGGTCATGACGGCATTCTTCGACGGTCTCCACCTTCGGTCCTCCGGACGCACCCGGTCAACTCGGACGAAACCGGACAGACCGGAGCAGGGAATGAGGACGGAAGGCCCGAAACATCACGGCTATGAAGCATCCTCTCGGCGCACTCGCGCTCATCGTCGCCATTGCGGTTCCCTCCGGCGCGCCAGCCGCGCACGACGGGATCGGGCCGGCCGTCGGAGCGCAGGACGAGATCTCGCGCGCGGGGGGGGCCGCGCGTGAGGCCTTGCGCGTCGCTGCGGTCGCGCGCGGCATCGTCGAAGCATCGCCGACCGTCGGATCCGATCCGGTCGCGCGCGCGCGCCTCGACGGTGACGTCGTATCCCCGGCCGGCAGCTCGCCGGATGGTGCCCCAGCGTTGCGCGACGCGCTCGACGCGTATCACCGCGTCACCGCCAACGTCGTCCTGTCCGACCAGGCGCTCGACGATGCCGAGTCGATGCTGCGGCCGCTGCCGGACCGCGCGCGCGCGGCGATCGCCTCAGTGGTCGACGCGATGACGCGCGCGCGCCTGCTGCGCGACGCCGCCTTCGCCGGGATCACGCCGGAGGAGATCGCGTTCGCGTTCCGCGTCGGCACGGACGGGCCCGGCTCGGACGCCGAGGCCGCGCGCGCGGCCGCGATCGTCGGCCGCATCGACTCGGGTGCGATGCTGCACGCGGCCGCGCTCGTCCAGGCCGCCGCCCAAGCCGCGCTTCCGGCGTTGCGCGGCGTCGGGCTCGCCGCGGCATCGTGCTTGCCGGGCAACACCCTCTGCGTCGGCACCGAAGACGCGGACATCTGGACCGAGGATGTGCAGTTGTTGATCGACGGCGGCGGGGACGACACGTATCTGAACAACGCCGGCGGCGCGTTGCCGAGCCTCGGCTTCCATCTGATGGGCGGCTGCGTGTTCGGCGGCGGCACGACCGGCAAGGCTCGCCCCAACTTGGCGTGCACGGCCGCGCCCAGCACGATCTGCACGGTCGATGCGGCGAATCGCGCGACGGGCCGGGATGACCTGCCGGTCGTCTCGGTGCCCGGGCACGCCGAGCCCGGATCCGGCCGGGGCAACGACGGTTCGTGTGGCAACGACGCGCGCACGGCGAACGTGGTCACATCCGCCGAGACGATCGACTCGGATGCCGACGCGCGCGGCGTCGCCGTGCTGCTCGACGCCGGGGGCAACGACACCTACACGGTCCCCTGGTCGCACGAGGATCCATTGTTCGATCTGATCGAAGACTGTTACCCGGGCGAGCAGGACCGCGTGAACACGAACCGGGACCTGTTCCAGGGAGGCTCGCTCGGCAGCATCGCGCTGCTGTGGGACGCCGGTGACGGGAACGACGTGTACCGCGGACGTCTGAACGTCCAAGGCTCGGGGCACGTCGGCGGGGTCGGGATACTTATCGCCTCCGGCACCGGGAACGCAACGTTCTGGGCCGATCGCCTGAGTCAGGGCAACGGCATCGCGGCAGGCGTCGGCGCGCTCGTGACGACCAAGATCGGCGAGCATCGTTATCTCCTGGACGCGCCGCTCGTCTATCGCAACGAGTTCGCGCCGAACGGACGCAGGTGCTCCCAGGAGGGCCGCGCCGGTCAAGGCGAAGGCGGCTTCGGCGGCGTCGGGATCCTGTGGAACGACACGCCCGGCGGAGACGCCGTCTATCGCGCGGTGTCCCACATGACGACCGACGCGCATCCGTTCGCGCCGGTGCTCGACGAGCTCGGCGCGCCACGGCTGGTCGGCGGCGGCGACGCGCAAGGCTCGGGCGAGTCCTTCCCGATCGTGGACACTCCCGGCGGGCTCGTCGCGGGCTATGGGCTGTTGTTTGACCGGACCGACGGCGATGCGAGCACCTGCGCGCCCAACCCGGACGGCACGATGTCGGCCGGCATGGTCGCGGGCTCGACGACGGGAACCAGCACCGATCTGTCGAGCATCGGCGTCGTCGATGCGACGTGCGGCACGTTCAACATCCCCGTCGAGCTGGACCCGGTCGCCGATCTCGGTTCGGCCTTGCAGCATCTCCTCGCGGGGGCCATCGGCATGCGGGTGGTCGCGCCGGCGTGAGGCGCGCGCCGTCGGTTCGCTGGCCGGCGCTGCTGCTCGCACTGGCGTTGACGCCGGCGAGCGCGGGCACGCTCGGCGAGGACGCCGCGCGCGAGTGCCGGGCACGAGGCGTCCCACGGGACGTCTGCGATCGGATCCTGGCGATCGAGGACGGCCTCGCCCGTCCGGGTGCGAGTGCCGGCGACCTGTCGGGCGACGGCTCGACCGTCGAGCTGCTGATCGCGGATTTCTACTTCAAGCCGCGGCTGGCGATCGTCCGTGACGGCCAGACCGTGGTCTTCCGCAACAACAACGCACCGGGCGGCAACCGGCATTCGTTCGCGAGCGCCGACTGGGGGAGCAACGAGCCCGTCTACCCGATCCCTGTGTCGAGCTTCGGCGGCGGGCGCGCGTTCCGCTCGGGCGTGCTCGATCCGCAGACCACGTTCACGCTCACGATCGACGTCGCAACGATGAACCCGGACGCCTACCTGCCGCTCCCCAACGGGGACGTCGTCATCGGGTACTTCTGTTACATCCACGGCGCCTCGCAGATGAGCGGCCAACTGCTGGTCTCGACGTCGTAGGCCGGACGTGATGGTGAAACTCAGCGCGGATACTCGCGCAGCTCGATGGTGTGGTCGCTGCGGAACTCGGCGCCGCTCGCGCGGATGTCGTAATGCGCGTCTTCTTTCACCCAGACCCCGAGCGCGGGCGCGAACCACAGGGTCGCCTCGAACTCGCCCGATTGCCCGTCCGAGAACGTCGTGCGCAAGTGGTACACGATCGCGTCGAAGCGTCCGGCGGGAACCCGGATCCGTTCCTTCCGCAGGACGCGCGCGATCGTGTGCTCCCGGAAGCCGTCGGTCTGCGCGTCCTCTTCCCAACCCTGCCCCGGTTCGAGCCCGAAGCGCAGCCGCGTGGACGGCGGCTGGTAGGTCCCCTCATCGGTGCGCCGCACTCCGACGCACGTGGCGACCGCCCCGTAGAACCGCTGATGCATCCCCTCCCGGTCCCACACGTAGATGCCGCGCTGCTGGCGGTTGTCGCTGATCGTCCAATCCATGATCAGCTCGTCCGCGTCGCCCTTCACAACGAGCGAGACGTCCTCCACGTCCCAGCCGCACGCCGAGGCGGGCCCGAACGAGACACGCTCCTCGCCGGTGCCGTCATAGCGATACGTGCCCGGGGCCGGCGGCGCGTAAGAGCCTGCCGGGCGCACGCGCGCCGGCCCCTTGGTCTTCTTGGGTTCGGACTTCACCGACACTGCAGGCGTCGGGTTGGCCTGCTTCGGGACATCGCGCTGCGAGGTGCTCGCACTCGCCGTCGGTGACGCCGACGCTTCGAGCCCGAACGCGCCGCCCTGCGCGAACTCGATGGGACCGCGGCGCGTCCACCATCCGTAGAAGAGGAACGAGCCGATCATCCCGACGATGACCGAGAACGCGATGAACGCCTTCCGTTTCACGCGCGCGCCTTCGCCGTCGAGCGTGTGACGATCAGACTCTCCACCACGTGACGCACCACGGCGACGGTCGAGGTGGGGTCGCCCGACTGCAGGACGTGCAGCGTGCCTTCAGCCCATGCGCCGATCAGCACGTGCGCGAGCGCGTCCGCGTCCAGCGGTGCGAGGTCCCCCCGCTGGATCCCATCAGCGAGCAGCTCACGGACCGGCCCGACCCAGTCCTCGCGCCGGCTATCGGCCAGCTCGGGGATGGCCCAGCAGTCGCGGAGGAAGAACCGAGCCTCGTCGTGACGTTCGAGCGCGCGCAACCAGGCCTCGAACCCGCGGATCAGGTTGGTTACCGCGTCGTCGGCGGGATCGATGGTCGCGACGGCATCCTCCGCGAGTCGTTCGGCGAGCTGCCGCTGGAGATCGCGCGCGACGTCGGCCTTGTCGTGGAACCAGTAATAGACGGCGCCCTTGGTCACGCCCGCGCGCGCCGCGATGTCATCGATCGAGCCGTCGGCGTACCCGCGCGCGCTGAACTCGGTCAGCGCCGCGGAGAGGATCTTGTCCTTCGTGTCCCGCGGCTGAGCATCCCGGCGCGCCATCGAACCCCCTGTTCCATACCGTTGGTATGTTCAGCATACCGCTGGTATGGCGACGGTTCAACCCGGCCGGCAGGTCGCCTTCTCACGCATCCTGCGAGATCGCCGCCCGGATGGCGTCCGCGTACTCCGCCATCTCGGAGGGGGAGGCGTAGGTGGTCCGCGGCCAGAAGAACCCGCGCAGGCCGTCCTTGCGCCGCCGGGGGACCACGTGCACGTGCAGGTGCGGGACGCTCTGGCTGATGCGGTTGTTCATCGCGACGAACGTGCCGTCCGCTCCGCACCCCCGCTCGACCGCGCGCGCCAGCGTGCGCGCGCGCGAGAACACCGGCTCGAGCAGCTCGTCGGTCAGATCCCCGAACGTCTCGACGTGGGCACGGGGGATCAGCAGCGTGTGGCCCTTGAAGACTGGCCGGTGATCGAGGAAGGCGACCGTCAGATCGTCAGCGTGAACGATCGGAGCATCGATCTCCCCGCGCGCGATCGCGCAGAACGTGCACGAGGTCGCAGCCATCGCGGCATCATCAGCAGTCGGCGCGCGCGGGTCAAGCGGCGCGGCGCGCGCGTACCTCGCCGCCGGCACCTCGCCGCGCGTGCTCCGATACGCTGTCGCCATGCAGACCCTCGGCGTCGCCGCGCATGCGCGCGCGCAGCCACAGAAGACGGC
>Ga0214472_10009400_pt1 | contig 10190 bp, 13 predicted proteins | sample RVTome_6_FD_207662 | JGI IMG/M metagenome (GOLD analysis project Ga0214472, IMG submission 207662) | Soil microbial communities from uranium-contaminated site in the Upper Colorado River Basin, Wyoming, United States - RVT140D175 | ecosystem: Environmental > Terrestrial > Soil > Contaminated >...
TGGCGACTACCAATCAACCAGATACACCGCTACTTTTCAACTCACCCAAACACCAGATTCAGTTATAACTCCAATTTTACCGAAGTTGCGCGTATTCCCAGCAGGCGCAGCAGGTCCCGAAGGCAATCAGGAATTTGATGTTTTCAGAAAGACAGCAGCGTTTCACGGCCCCGCTCAAAAGTCTCTTCCATCAGAATTTTCCTCCTTGGGTCCGTCTCTCTGGGTCCGACCCCATAGCCTCATCTACTGAGCCATAGGAGCCATAGCCTATAGCATAGCTCGTAAAGATCATTCTATGTGAGCTTTAGCTGTTTGGAGAGCAATATCTTTATTCTTTGTAAACAGGGACCATTTCATTTTTGCTGAATGAACACCAGCTTTCTTGTCTTGACCCCTACAGTAATACCAGTGGCCAAAACGTTCGACCGTAGAAAAGGGATGATTTTTTATACAGAGAAGCCCGCAAGGCTTAATTTCTTCAAAAAAAATTGTTTCATCGGGTACTTCATCAAAAGACATATTTGAAGGCAATACGATTTGAGATACATCCACCTTCTCTGCTTCTTTTTCATCTAACCAGTCTGAAATTTTCATTTGCTGTTATTATCCTCGAGACATGGTTTTTAATTATTGTCATTTCCCGATACGAATAACTGAGAGGTCCCCTATAAGTCCTAAGATATTCTGCCATGGGAAAATATCCTGGGGCCATTTTGGGGCGGCCCCAGGATCCTGCTTCTACTTGACCCGCATGTCATTCTTGACTGCGGTCACCCCCTTGACGCCGCGTGCAAGTTCAGCAGCTCTGTCAATATCTTCCTGGGAATTGACGAAGCCACTCAACTGCACCACGCCCTTGAATGATTCGACATTGATCTCGCTCGATTTGAGGGAAGCGTCCTTGAAAATTTCCGCCTTAACCTTGGTCGTAATGACGGAATCGTCAATATACTCTCCGGTGCTCTCCTGCTTTGAGGTCGAGGCACAACCCAGAAGAGTAGTTAACAAAATAACAAGAAAAAAATGAGTGAACAGGTTGAATGGCTTCATGATGATTCTCCTTTTTGCGTTAGATTTTTTGAATTTATTTTTCCTGACTTCACTTTAAAATTCTTTCATAAACAGGACTCCTACGGGCAAGCAGGGGGATCCGATTAGCTAGTCGAGCGTCATTATACCTAGTTTCGGCTGCCGTCTTACGGGCGTAGTGGGCGTAGTTGTGGTATATGGCTGTGGGCAGCCAGCCTGCTTATATCCTGCCTAACAGCAGCAGGATGAGCAGGATCAGCAGGACCAGGCCCAGGCCGCCGCTCGGGTAGTACCCCCATGATCGACTGTGAGGCCAGGTGGGTAATACACCCAGGAGCATGAGAACCACTATGACTAGTAAAATAGTACCGAGCATTTTTTTTCTCCTTAGTATTGGACAGATTCAGTTCCTGTTTGTTTATTCTTTCACAACAGTAAAAACAAGTCAAGTCCACTGTAAAGTGGACTAAAAAATTGTTTTCTTGATTTTTTAACGCAGTTCCAGTCAGACAGTTCAGTTAGGAGGAGATCATACTTAATTCCAACCAGAACATTTTGCGGACCAGCCGCAGATGTTTGCGTTAACAACTGAAGACCTTGCCTGAACATTTGGACTGGTTGTGGTTTTTGGGATATGGCCTAGACTCCGACATCCCTAACCACAGTGTATTGTCTAAAGCAAGGAAGCGGGGGGAGTTGATGCATTCAAGAGCTTTTTCGAACGAATTGTCCGGCAGTGTGTTGAAACTGGTCCGGCGGATGGTAAAAATATTTTCATGGCCTCCAGCTTGGTGGACACCATCAGATGAAGCAGCCCGAAGTGCGGTAAAGGCACAAGCTAAGAAAAAATCTCCTCCGCAGAAAAGAAGTGGCAACTTGCTTTTATGGACGCAATTATTGGGGCACTTAGAAGGATGGTGGATTGTCAATAAAAACCAAATTAAAATTGCTTATATTTCGGTTCGCCAAATAACAATTTTGGTCATGCCGGAAAAAGGCCAACAAGCACCAACTTAAAAACCGGTTTGGGCAACAGCCCGTAAATATTTGACCCCTGACTCTACTCAAGCTGGTCAACCTGACCGCGGGAACGATGGCGGCGCTGACGCGATTAATTACATGGCGCGGTCAGGTTATCGTTAGCTCGGACAATAAGCAAAGGAGATAAAAAATGGCAATTCCAATTTTACCAATCATTAAAGCTGTCGCGCCCTATATAGCCCAAATTGCCACATCTGCAATTCCCGCATTTACATCAAAACCAGACGCAGCAAAATCGGACCCTGTTTTATCCAAGCAAATAGACGAACTTCAAAAAGCAGCTACGCAAAACGCGCAATCTATCCATCTTCTTGCCGAAAAATTGAAACAAGCTATCCAAGACCTTGAGAGTGCTGCCCAGGGTGCTCGAAAACAGATCGCAACCTATAAAGCCCTAATCCTTTGCTCACTCGGCTTGTCTGCAATTTCCATAGCAACAAGTGTTTATGTAATTATCAGGTGAATTTTAACAAAAAACTAACTGGACAACACTGAGTGTAAATGGGAGAATTTGGTTTGATATTTTATTAATCAAATGCCGCATTAGCATCTAAACACAAGTGGGAAACATGAGTATTCAGTCTATTCGTACGGCTCAATCGTGTGCCGCGGAAGCACAGCAAGCGGTGCAGGAGTTTCATGCAGCGGTGGCACAGCCGGATGCGGAGCTAGTGATTTTTTTCTGTTCCAGCGAATACGATCTCGATGTGCTGGCCGCAGAAATGAACCGCCTGTTTGCCGGGATTCAAGTAGTGGGCTGCACCACGGCCGGGGAAATCGGACCAGCCGGTTATTGCTCGCATAGCCTGTCGGGGGCGAGCTTTGCGGCGGGCAGTTGCGTGGCTGTTAGTGAGGTGCTGGATAATTTAAGCCAATTCGATATCGCTCGAGGACATAACTTTTCCCAGGCCCTGTTGCAGCGGCTTGAAAGCAAAGCGCCACACGCAGACCCGGATAATAGCTTTGCTTTTATACTGATAGACGGTTTGTCCGTCCGTGAGGAACCGGTGGCGCATGCGTTGCAGTATGCGTTGGGCAAAATACCGCTAATTGGCGGTTCGGCGGGTGATGATCTAAAATTCGCTAAGACAAGTATATTTTGCAATGGACGTTTCCATCTTGATAGCGTAGCACTGATCCTGATCACCACCACCTTGCCCTTTAAGATATTCAAAACCCAGCATTTTGTTTCCACCGATGAACGGCTGGTGGTCACGGAAGCCGATTCAACCAGGCGCATCGTCAAGGAAATTAACGGACTGCCGGCCGCAGAAGAATATGCACGGTTGGTGGGCGTAGACATACATGATCTTAATCCCATGCGCTTTGCCGCTTCGCCCGTGGTGGTAGTGATAGATGGGACGGATTATGTCCGCTCCATCCAGAAAGCCAATCCCGACGGCAGCCTGACTTTCTTTTGTGCCATTGAGGAGGGGGTGGTGCTCAGGGTGGCGCATGGGGGGGATCTGGTGAATAATCTGGAGCAGACTTTCGCCAATATCCGCGCGGAGATCGGGCTGCCCCAACTCGTTTTCGGTTGCGATTGTATCTTGCGCAATCTGGAAGTTTCCCAGAAGGGATTGAAGGATAGTGTCGGAGAGATTTTTCGGCGCAACAACACCATAGGTTTTAGTAGCTACGGCGAACAGTTCCACGGTGTACACGTCAACCAGACGCTCACCGGGATCGCCATCGGGGCTGGACTGGACGCAACCGGAGAGCCTCGTGATGACTGAGCAAGCACCGCCGGTCCCTATTGTCAATGAACAGGTTCTACATGCCGAGATCGCCCGTCTGAACAAGATCATTCAGGCCCTGATGAATCGCGCCGAACGCAATGCCGGCATGCAGGGATCAGATTTCAACCTGTTCCAGACAGCGATCACGCTTGAGGATCAGGTGCGCCTCCGCACCCGGGAGCTGGAGGCAGCGCGGCTGGACACCGAGAAAATCACCCGTGACTTGCGGGAAAGCGAAAGTCATTACCGCTTGCTTGTCATGAACGCTCCTGTAAGCATTCATGAGATAGATCTGGAGGGCAGAATAACCTCCATGAACCGGGCCGGCCTTCTCATGCAGGGAGCCAAAGAGGAAAGCGAGGTGGTCGGTTCTTTATATCTGGACGCGGTAAGTGATACAGACCGGGAGGGCATAGCGGGACTCCTTGCCAGGTCGTATGCCGGGGAAACCACGCACTTCGAATTTAAGGTCAAGGGGCCGCGCGGAAAGATTTGTAAATCGTCTTTTGTTCCCATCAAAAACAAGAATGGCAACATTGAAAAGCTGATGGGTATAACGGAGGACATTACCGAACGTAAGCGAGCGGAAGAGGCAACCTTGATCGCCAACGAGTTCTCCCGGACCGTGATGGACAGTATCGACGATGCCATCTCAATCTTAGATGTCAGCGATTACCGGATCATTGGCTGCAACGCAGTATTCCTCAAGCAGGTCGGACTGCCCGAGGCGGATGTAGTGGGAAGAAAATGTTACGAGGTGACCCATAATCTGCCCGATCCCTGTGGTCCCCCCTTTGATCTCTGTCCGCTGAAAGAAACCGTTACAACCGGAACTCACTCGAAAGCCGAACATCGCCATTCTCGGGCGAACGGCGATAAGTTTTATACCGAGGTCTCCACCTCGCCGGTCTTCGACAGGAATGGCAAGGTAGTGAGTGTGGTGCATGTGTCCCGGGACATCACGGAGCGCAAGAAAACTGAGGAACAGATCCGCGAGCTTGCTTTCTATGACACCTTGACGCACCTTGCCAACCGCCGCTTGCTTAATGACCGCCTGGGGCAGGCGATGGCTGCCAGCAAACGCAGCGGGCGTTATGGCGCGGTGATGTTTCTGGATTTGGACAACTTCAAACCGCTCAACGATACGCACGGGCATAATATCGGCGACCTGCTGCTGATCGAAGTGGCGGACCGCATTACCAGTTGCGTGCGGGAAATGGATACCGTTGCGCGTTTTGGAGGTGATGAATTCGTGGTGATGCTCAACGAGTTGAATGTGGACCAAAAACTATCTGTCGAGCAGGCCGGCCTTGTCGCTAAAAAGATACGTGTCACGCTGGCGGCGCCCTATTTGCTGACGAGCAGGGATGGTGACGATACGGAGATCGCCGTAGAACATCATTGTTCGGCGAGTATCGGCGTAGTGCTGTTCATCAACCATGAAGCCAGCCCTGAAGATGTCCTTAAATGGGCCGATATGGCGATGTATCAAGCCAAAGGAAGTGGGCGCAATCTAGTACATTTTTTTGAACCTTGAACCACCGGTTTGATGAAGAACTCGTTGATATCGCCGCCGCGATACTTGTGCGGGGGGCTGTCGCACTGGTGTACAAAGTACTTGAGGCGCAAAGCCTGGTCCAATTTCAGAGGATGCTGCGTTTTCCAACAATCTTAGCCCAACTTTGTGATTTCATTTCCCTTTGCTGTTCGTCAAATAAAGATTAAAATGCTGCATGCTGGTTTGTTGCAGGAACAAAAGGCTAAAGGCAGTTCGGTCAACCTTGGACGATATCATATTTTTTCATCAGTTCATGTCTCATAAAAAAACACTCATAATATTTACCAAATATCCAGAACCAGGTAAGACTAAGACAAGACTTATTCCCGCTGTTGGTAGTAAAGGAGCTGCGGAATTACACAGGCGTATGGCTGAGAACACCGTTTCTAAAGCTCTTTCCATACAAGATACGGAGGATATTTTAATAAAGATTTTTTTTGAAGGTGGAAACATACAAAGCATGCGGGACTGGTTGGGTAAAATGGATTTCGAAAGGCAGAAAGATGGTGATCTCGGCGAAAAAATGAGTGACGCCTTTGAAAAAGGTTTTTCCGGAAAAGCGCCAAAGGTTGTGATAATTGGAACTGATTGTCCGAATCTTACCGCAAGCTTGTTGCTTAAAGCTTTTGCAATACTCGATAAACATGATCTTGTCGTCGGCCCCGCAGTGGACGGGGGATATTATCTTATTGGTTTGAAAAAAAGAGCCGGGTTTCTGTTTCAGGGGATTTCGTGGGGCTCCGAGAATGTATTCAGGCAGACGAGCAGGAAGGCAGAGGAATACGGGCTGAAAAAGGCAGTTCTCGAAACTCTTGGCGATGTTGACCGGCCAGGAGATTTGTTCATGTTTGATCCGCAAAAGTGATGCTCTCAATTATTATTCCCGCCCTCAATGAAGAAAAAAACATCGGAAAGACACTTGCTTCCATTGGCCGGTGTTCGGATGGTGAAATAATAGTTATAGATGGCGGCAGTTCAGACGGCACAGTACAAATTGCACGATCTTTTAAGGCGGCTGTATTTATCAGTCAACCTCCCAGAGCGGTTCAGATGAACAAAGGAGCTCGGGCGGCAAAGGGAGACATATTGCTTTTTGTCCACGCGGATACCACTCTTCCTTTGGGGTTTTTTGACCGGATACAGACAACTTTAAGTAAAAAGGGGGTTGTTGCGGGAGCCTTTGAGCTTGGGGTCGATCATCCGGGAAAATGGGCTCGGCTGGTTGAAAAAACGGCCAACTGGCGCTCCAGGTATCTGCAGCTCCCCTACGGGGATCAGGCAATTTTTGTAAAAAAAAATACGTTTCAGAAATACGGCGGCTTTGACAACGTTGAGCTGCTGGAGGATTTGATGTTTATCCGGCGTCTGCGCAAATATGGAAAAATTGCTGTTGCCCGGGACAGGGTTGTGACATCCGGACGCAGATGGAAGCGGTTGGGGGTATTTAAAACAACCTTGATTAATCAAGTAATTCTTGCCGGCTACCTACTTGGTTTTTCCACCCCCTTTCTCAAGAAATTGTACGGGATTGGCCAGAAAAGATGAAATAGCCGGTTTTTGGGGCATAAGTTTTGTCTGTAGATTTTCGTCTTTGATAAAAGTCAGAAAGTATTGTGAGCTGATCATTAGATAGGGAGAAAAAAACGATTTTTGAACGATCGGATTGGAGCTTGATAAAATCCAGGCGAGAGCCATAAACGTCAGAGTGCATACGAAAACTGCTTTCGCAAAACCGAAAATACCCCCCAAAAGCTTATCAAACCAGCCCAGAAAGGTTATTTGCATAACTTTTTTAAGTGCCAGGCCGAGAAGAATGATCAAGACGTATGTAGCCAGGAACACAAGGATGTAGGTGATAATAAACGCCAGCTGCGGTTCAGTTATAAAACGAGTAATGAACACGGAAAACCGGGTGTAGTACTGTCCGGCGGCAACAAAGGCGAGGAACAAGGCCGCTAAGGCTGCCAGTTGGCGAATGAAGCCTATCCATATCCCTCGGACCAGAAAAAGAAGCGTGATAATAATGACTCCCGCATCCAATATTGTCATGTGAATTACCTGTGCTGGTATTTGTTGAAAAAGGAAAGAAAGGTTGCGCTCTTGGGTAAGGATAACCTGTTCATAAAATGATTCCATCTCTTTTTTTATTTGATGAAAAAATAGATCACTGCCTGGAAAATATAGGCCGGGACACGGGTGTATTTTTTGCGTCCGTTAACATTGAGAGCCTTAAATCGCACTGTGGCCGGTATGGCGATAACGTCCTTGTGGACAGGTTCTTGACGGAGGCGGAACAAAAAAAGTTTCTCTCGTTTGCTTATGAAAAAAGAAAAATGGAGTGGCTGGCCGGTAGAATCGCGGCAAAATATGCGGCCGTAAAACTCTGCTTGCCGCTCGAAAACCTGCCTCGGGAGCATCAGGTGGAATGGAAGAAGTGGGAGGTGGCGCCAGACGCAAACGGCCGCCCATTTTTGAAGACCAAAGGTAAAATACCGGGCATATCAATTTCCCATAGCGACGGAAAAGCGGTTGCTATGGCCGCGAGCTGCGGGACATGCGGTATTGATATACAAAAAATATCCAGCCGAATAAGCAAGATTGAAAGTAAATTTATCGACACGAATGAAAAAAAATTCAGGAGAAACGACTGCCTGGCGAATTTTTCCGACGAGACGTTTCTCACTCTTGTCTGGTCCGCGAAAGAGGCCTTAAGAAAAGGGAGCGGTTTTCAACCTGTTATCGGTTTTATGGAGATGACGCTCGTTTCTGTCAGCGGCAGCCGGGACTCCGGCCTGGTTTTTCAATTTGCCTGCACACGAAATGCGCGAAAAGGCCAAAAACGGCAGATTTTTACGACCTGCCAGGCGGTGTGCGACGATTTCGCTCTCTCTATTTTCTATTCTCCGGTACCCCTATAGCCTTTAGAATAATGCCTAGAGGGCAAAATTTTGAGAAGCCGAACTGAAAGAGGTTGGCGCCTACAAATGCGGTAAAAAAAAGCCAGTAAGTGCTGTGAAAAATTGGGCTTGCTTCAACCCCTAAAGAAAGGCTGAGTAAAATAAAAAATCCTGCTATTGTGTGAATCCAGTCTGTGACAATCATTTTTTCTTCCTTTTTGTTGAGTCTTGGGACTCGTGACAATACAACTTTTTGAGCAGCCGAACAACTTCCTGTATTCTGTGATCCTGAATGGAATAGTAGATGAAATTCGCTCTTTTTTCACCCCTCAAAAGCCCCATGTTGCCCAATTTTTGTAAATGCTGCGAGGTGTTTGCATACGTGGAGGAGAAATGTGAATGTATTTCCCCGACGCTTTGTTCACCCTCTAACAAGATACAGAGAATTTTCAATCGTATGGGATGGGCGATGGATTTTATTATCAATGCGACTTTGCTGATACCTGCGTCCGCTTCCATCAATTATTCCATACTCGTATTCGTTTAGCTTTTTAGTATTCAATTTATTAGTTAAATAATAATTCAAAGAGAATTTTTGTCAAGTTTTTCCCGTTATCTCTTGGGTAAGTTGAATTAAAAGATGTGCTGCGATTTTTGCTGATGGGATTAGGGCCAAAACAACACGAGCCGAAAAAGCATACCAACTTTTTTGGAGCAACAGAAAACCACCGGTTCACATCTGGGCCATATTTATACCACACATGGCATCATAGTTGCGGCACTCATGCTGGTTGATAAATGGACACGGTTCCTTCATGAACCATTTCTTCTGCGGGCAGTAATATCGGTCCTTGAAGGGTTCGTTGCATCCGTGTTTTGTCTGTTTCCTTCTCGTTTTTCCACCATAGTTGACAGTATTGCCCTGAAGAGTAAATTGCCATAATACCATGCCGTCCCTCCTCTGTTGGTAGGTGCCTGTCCGGAAATGAGCCATTCGCTGGGGAATATTGGTCAGCCTATTTTCTTACAGGCCCTTAATTGATTAACAAAATAAGGCTCTCCTCCTGTCTCTATAAACTCTTATCGGTTGAACCGGCTCAGTACAAAAATTGTCATATTTATACTGTTTTTAAGCATATCCAGTGCCACTGAAACGAGCTTCGGCAATGTTTTAGCAAGCCGGAACGAGTTTTGTATTTATCGGGGGGTGAATGAAAGAAGGGTGGAGAATGAAGAAGTGAGGAGAATGAATGCGGTTCTGGCAGGTTGTTGCATCAGCTCACGAACACATTAATGAGACCGCAACCGGCGAAGGGAAGGAGGTTCCCGCAATTATTTGCAACATGTTGCTTTTGGTAAATTACTTGAGTGCCCCGAGAACTCCTCTGACCGCGGCAGGAAGGTCGGCAGGCAGCAGAACGATTTTGGAATTTTGCGATGTAGATATATTTTTTAATGCCTCAATATATTTTTCACCAAGAAGATATAAGGCCGGAAGGTCTTTCTCCTGGATGGCATTTGTGACGTTTTCAATAGCCCGCTGACTGGCTTCCGCGAGTACTATTTTTGCCTCGGCATCTCTTTTGGATGCTTCAAAACGGCCTTCCGCCTGCAGAATTGCGGCTGTTTTATCTCCTTCCGCCGTGGTTACCGTTGCCCGTCGTTTCCGCTCTGCCGCGGCCTGTTCCTCCATAGCGGCCTGCATGGTTGACGAAGGATTTATATCTTGTATCTCAACGGTTTTTAAGGCAATTCCCCAGTCGGAAATGTCGTCGGAAATGGCCTCTTTCAGTTTTGCCCTGATGATATTTCGGTTGGACAGAGCTTCATCCAGATCCATTTCTCCCACTATAGATCTCAGTGATGTCTGAACAAGGGTGGTGATGGCTATTTCATAGTCCTCGACCCCATAAACGGCCTTGTCTG
>Ga0214472_10009401_pt1 | contig 10188 bp, 7 predicted proteins | sample RVTome_6_FD_207662 | JGI IMG/M metagenome (GOLD analysis project Ga0214472, IMG submission 207662) | Soil microbial communities from uranium-contaminated site in the Upper Colorado River Basin, Wyoming, United States - RVT140D175 | ecosystem: Environmental > Terrestrial > Soil > Contaminated >...
TTTCATAACTATCTCGACCAATGTATGTGATCTGATTTTTCTTTTTTACAACATCTGGAAGATCTTTGAATTTTTCAATGTCTAATGGTGCATAGATGCATTCAAAATCAATCCCTAGCTTTTCTTTGTATTGTTTTTGCACCATCTTTGAATCTGTAGTTAATTTATCTGCCCATCTCAATACTTTTGATTCTGCAATACGGGCAGCTGATGCAATAGCATTAGAGTGTAATGCATTTACCTGATCAGAATACATCCCGTGTACGGAAAGAATTTTTTTAGTGGCTTTGGTATAATGCATTGCAAATGCTGAAGGAATATTAAATGCATGTACTATGTCATATTTTTTGGTTCCAAATAATGATTTTAAAATGCTAAATAATGCAAAGCTGGGATTTTTGAGTTTTTTTATGGGAATAATTGGGACACGCAAAAGTTCCACGCTAAAACCGTATTCTCTTAGCTTTTCTGCAACTCTTGCGGCATGTCCTCCAATCCCACCTTCATATCTTGGCGCAATAAATAAAATCTTCATCTCTTTGTTCTATTGCCTTCCAGTCTATTTGTATTTGATTAATTCCAACTACAAAAATCATTAATTAGCTTCATACCTTAACGTCTTTGTATTCAATGAAAACGGCCATAGTTATGGGTACAAGACCAGAAATAATCAAACTTGCCCCAGTAATTAACAAACTGCACAAAAAGGATTGCTCGGTAATTTTTACCGGACAACACTTTGACTATCATATGGGATTAAAATTCATTGATCAACTTGGAATTAGAAAACCAGATTATTCGTTAAAAATAGAACGAACAGTTCCTGCAATACAGATTGGTCAAATACTCAACAAACTGTCAAAAATCTTTACTGAAATTAAACCAGAAACGGTAATTGTTCAGGGTGACACAAATACAGTCCTAGCAGCAAGTATCTGCTCTTTAAAATCAGGAATACCGATCAGCCACGTTGAATCAGGATTACGTAGCTTTGATTGGAGGATGCCAGAAGAACACAATAGAATAGCAACAGATCACCTCTCTGAACTTCTTTTTGCACCTACAAAAAATACTAAAACCAATTTAGTTAATGAAAAAGTTCATGGAAAAATTTTCATTACAGGAAATACAATCCTTGACTCCATTAATGATTATGAAAAATTTTCTGCAAAAAAATCACAAATTGCAATAGACAAGTCAAATTTTATTTTGATGACATTACATAGAGCTGAAAATGTTGATGATAAAAAAATACTAATTCCTATCATTAGAACTATACTAAATTCCAGTGAAGATTTTATTTTTCCAGTACATCCTAGAACAATTAAGAGATTACAAGAATTCAAACTTTATGAACAATTAACTAAATCAAATAATGTATTACTGTTAGAGTCAGTTGGCTATTTTGAGATGTTAGAACTGATGAAAAAATGTTTATTCATAGTTACCGATTCTGGTGGAATTCAAGAGGAAGCAACTTCAGAAAAAATTAGAAAAAAAGTTCTTGTACTTAGGAAAACAACAGACAGACCTGAAGCTGTATCTCAAGGATTCTCCGAATTAATAGGAACTAACCCACAAAAAATTGATTTGGCAATAAAAAAAACACTAGGAAATCTTACAGTTCCACATAAAAAATCTCCATTTGGAAATGGACATGCATCTGAAAAAATTGTATCACTTATAAAGAAAAACCTATAGTCGATCAAAATGATTTTTAATCCTATAAAAGAGCAGAAAAGAAAGTGAATTAGATAATGTATGGTGATAAAGATTTACAAAAACATTATGATGCAGAGTATTTCTCCGGTCGGTTTAGACCGGTTATGTGGAAACGAAGAGCAGAATTCATAATTGAAAAATTTCATCCATATACCACATTGGATATTGGGTGTTCCTACGGCGAACTAGTAAAATTCCTCAACGATTTTGGAATTGATGCATATGGAATAGATGGTTCTGATTATGTTCTATCACAGGCTGACAAATCAATTCAATCCAAAGTATTCAAAGTGAATTTTAATGAGGATAAATTTCCCTTCAAAGATAACTTTTTTGACTGTATTACAGGATATTATGTCATAGAACATATACATAACTTCAAATTTTTTGCCGAAGAACTACATAGAACATTAAAGCCAAATGCATCTGCATGGTTTCTAACTCCTGATATTGGTAAAGAAGGAAGAAACCAATTTGATGTTTTTACAAACACATACGAAGAATGGGAAAGAATTTTTTCAAAATTTGGGTTTTCCGTTAAAAAATTCAGCCCTCATGAGATGCTTGCATTAAGGGGAAAATTAAAAAAATTCCAGTTTTATCGAATGCCTAAAAGAATTCAAAATATTATTAAAAAAGTAGCATATGATTACTCAAACAAAACCAGTATGAAAGACACTTCATTCATTGTGACAAAAACCTAAGTTTTTAGATTCTTATACTCATCAATAATTTTATTAGCAATTATCTTCCAATCAAAATTTGAAACTATTTCACGTGATTTTAAACCCATTTTTTTTGCTCTCTGTTCATTTTCTAAAAGATCGATGATCTTACTAGCCAAGTCTTCTTCATTGTTAACAAAAAAGCCATTTTCACCATCAATTAATATATCGTGAGGTAAAGTATTTTTTTGAGCAATAATTGGCAATGATGCAGCCATGTATTCTAGAACTTTAATTGGTAAGGCATCTTTGGTCACTGTAGTGGAACGCAACGGTCCTATTCCTATGGTTGCTTCTGATAGAAAATTTATAATTTCTGTTCTTTCCAACCAATTCCTAAATTCAACATTTTTTTCTATTTTGTAATCTCTTACAATTTTTTGTAAATTCTCTGATTCTGGTCCCTCGCCAATTAATAAAAATTTGACTTCAGGTATTTTCTTTACTACTGCTTGTACAGATTTTAAAAGAATGTCTACACCTCTATGATGATACATAACTCCTGAAAAGAAAACAATTTTTGAATTTTTTATATTGTTCATATGGAACAAATCTGTATCAATTCCATTTGGTATGATGCCAATTTTTTCAATAGGTACATTATAGAAATCGTTCACAATTTTTTTTGTTCCCTCATTTGCTACTAAAATTTTCGCAGCTTTTTTCAATACTTTACTACTAATTACCCTCTCAATTTTTCTCTGAATGGATTTTAATCCAGTGGATTTTTCGTAAACGGCATCATCTATTTTTATGATTGCAGGAATTTTTAGATTTTCGGAAATTGATACAGCTGCATTTGGAGCAAAATGAAATGGATGGAAAATTGAAAAAACAAAATCAAATTCATTTTTTGATGCTAATTCTTTTCCTTTACTGATCAATGGATTCTTGCACCTTCTTGCGGCAACTTTGAGATTATTACTTGAAGGAACATCAACACGAATAACATTGATTTTAGCATCTATTTCTGGTCTGTATTCTGGGCCTTTCCAGATCAAGTTTGGAGTTAAAACTGTCACGTTATGACCCATCTCTGCAAAAGAGTTTACTATATCTACTGCAACTACCACTCCTCCTCCACTTATTGGGGGAAAATGAAAAAAAACCACAAGAATGTTCATGAGTTTAGGCTTTTAAAGAACCACTAAAATGTTATGTTAAATTGGTTGCATCCATAAACAAAATCATACACTGGATTAATTCATCCGGACTGGTTGAAAAAGAAGAACCACATAAAGGGGGAGTTCATTCTTATTTTGATCAAACACAACGTAAGTTTGGGTTTCTTTATCCTGAGATAACCGGTTATTACATAAGTGTTCAGAGATTCCTTTTTGAAATCTATAATGATCAGCAGTTAATTGAAAACGCAAAAAATTCGGCTGATTGGCTTATTGCGATTAACGAAAAATTTGGAGGCATAATCCAGGGAATTAATACAGATAAATCCCGTGGAAATCTGATCTACACCTTTGACACTGCAATTTGTGCAAATGCTTTTCTTGATTGTTATCTCTTGACAAAAAATGAAAAATATCTGAGTTTCTCAAAATCTCTTTTACAATGGATTCTTGATAATGCACTTGAATCTGATGGTACAATAAAACCATACAAAAATTTGGATACAAAAATTCTTGAAGAAGATGCTAACTTGTGGTACAAACAAAAAGGATGCCTCCACATAAAAACAGCTATCCCTTTAATTAGATTATATGAACTTACTAAGGATGAACATTTTCTTAATAGCTCCTCTTTGATATGTGCTTCTATCCAAAAATATCAAAAATATGATGGCAGTTTAGCATTACACTCAAACAAAAAAACAGTACATCTTCATTCTTTGTGCTATGCTTTAGAAGGTTTACTTCACTATTATCATGTCACAAAAAATGAAGAATATCTAAAAAAATGCGTTAAATGTCTTGAATGGTGTAAAGATAAAATAGAAAAAGACGGCAGCATGCTACTCTGGCATGACAGTAAATATCAAAAAACAAAGACATCGTATCATACAGCTCAATTAATCCGCCTAATGATTTTGGTGGATTTTATTAGAAAATCTTCTGAATTCAATGATTCCATAGAAAAATTATGCTCATTTCTTGCATCACTTCAAGCATCAGACACGGATAGTAGAGTCAATGGGGGTTTTTATGAAGAATATTACAAGGATCTTTTAGGCTGGAAAATAAGAAAGCGAGTAAATTCTTGGGGTTCTATGTTTGCTATACAGGCAATGTACTGGAAAAATAACCCTGATAAAATAACATCAAACTCTATATCCTTTCTTTTCTAGTTTTTATCAAGCTATGATATAATTCCAATTCTTTTCTTTCCATCTTTTCTCCATTGATATTATTAATCACTTCTAATGATTTCTTTTTCATTTGCTCTCTTAATTTTGGATTGCTGAGTAATTTCTTAAATGCTTCTGCAAAATCCACTCCTGAATTTTTAGAAAAAATTACCGCGTCATCTATTATTTCTGAATATGATGTGTCATGATTTGACATTACTACTGGTAGACCACATGCCATTGCTTCTAGAACTGGAATTGGCACTCCCTCTAAATTTTCTAAAACTTGGGCATAAATATCACATGATGTATAATAGCCACCCAATTCCTTGTTTGGAATTGATCTGATTATATTCACCTTATCTTTAATATGATTTTCTTGAATAAACTCATTTAAGATATTAAAATTAGGTCCATCCCCAATCAGTAATAGATTTGCATTGATATTTTTGATTGCTTCAAGTAAATACATCTGATTCTTTTGATCAATAAGTCGTCCAACTGAGATTATTGTTGGTTTGTTATTTTTAATTTTTTTTTCAATTTCAGGTGAGAAATGTTCAAAATTTACTTTATTATATATAACATGAATATTATTTGCACCCATTTTCTTAACATAGGGAACAATATGCTGATAAACACAAATTACTGCATCAGCTTCCTCTAGAACATATTTTTCAATTTTTTTTGCAGTAAATTGCAGTTTAAAAAACTTGATTATTTTTTTTTGCTTTTTTAATAACTTTCTTTGTTCATCATAGTTTGTGTGGACTGAAATTATTACAGGTATCTCAAGCTTTTTTGCAATTTTTGTGGCTAACCAGCCTTGAATTAATGGATTATAAGCTCTAATCAATGATGGATTTATTTTATTTATCAGATGAAAAATCTCATCATAAAATCTTTTATAATTTGATAAATTGACTTTGCCAATTTTATGGATCTTGATTGTTGCATTACCTGCAAGCTCTTTTACGCTATCATCATCAATTTCATCATCAAATAAAGAAATCACATGAATCTCATCAAAAAAATTACATGGGTTAAAATATCCATATTTTATTTCACCTTTTCTAAAATAATCATATAATGAATCGTTTGGTAAAACACAGATTTTATTGCTCAACTTTTTTCTTTCCTAGGTAATAATTCACTAATTACTGCCTTTACTAATATGCGAGTTTTATTATCTATGGCATAAGTAAGCCCAATATATCCAATACCACTAATTATAGTTAACCCTATAACTTGTGGAAGAAATTCAAAGATTGAAATTTTGTATTCCAAAAACATTGTAATTAGCACATATGTAAAACCAAAAACGATAACTGTAGAAAATAGATATTTTAGTAAACTTGTAACATTGATATTAAATTGCATATTCTTCTTCACCAGTCTATAAATATAGATAGTCAAGGGAATCTCAACTATTAAACCCACAATTGCCCAATATATGACAAGTTCAATCTCCGTTTTTTCAGAATGTAATAGAAATAAAATTATGGCTAAGCTACCAAAATAAATAATATTTCTTATTAACTGAAATGTAGGATACAGAATTAGTTTACTAGCTGCATAGTCTCTAAAAGAAGCATTTTTGTCCAAATCTACTTTTTCTATTCCTTGTAATGCCTGAAACAAAATTTTTCCAAAAGTAGTTAGAAATGAACGAATTGCAAGTAAAATTACTACTGGTTCTGCTATTTCATAAATTGGATTAAGGGCAAACAGACCAGGTTTAGCTAAAACAATTGATAAACCCACTAATGGTAAAGCAAAATAAAATAATTTAATTAAATTCTCTCCAAGAAAGTCATGTTTTCCAGTTTCTAACATCTTTGGATATAGTGCTTCAGAGAACGATCTTGTGTGGTTTACCAAGAACCCTATTGTTCTTGCAGCTGTATAATATGCAACTCCTGAAACAGAACCTGTTATGGTAGAAAATACAATTACATCTGACATGGAAATTAATGATGGAATATTTCTGTATGATGGAACCCAAAAAAGATTCATCCATTTTTTAATGAATTTTTTATTGATTGAACTTCTTAAATTATGCCGTGTTTTAATTCCCATTATGATTATACTTGGAACATATGCACCAAATGTTGCAATGATAGCTCCTTCTAATCCTAATTGCAAAAAATAAACTAAAAGAAAACCTAAAGGAATTTTTGTAATTTCAAAAGCTAAAAAGCCATAACTGACTACTTGTGGTTTAGAACCTAATGATATTGCAGATAATGAATCATTAACAAATATCATTGGAATTAAAATAGCTGCAAAAACTAACATTTCAAATTCAGCATCTGATTGAAATGATACAAACGCAGCAACTGCAATATAGATTACAAGACCTAGTATTGAAAATGAACTGCTAGAAAGAAAAACAGTTTTTCCTGATTTTTCTCCTCTAGCAATTTCTCTTGTGGCCCAATAAGTTATGATTGGATGGATTGCTATTGCATAAATAAAAATACCATTAATTACTCCCCAAGTACCAAATTCGTCTTGAGTTAATTGTCTTGTTACAATTAATGTGAATACTAGTCCGGTAATAATACTGGATAGTCTAATTGACAGTGAAATTAATCCCGAATATGTTACTCTTATTCCTGACATGATGTTCTATATTTAATCAAAATTTATCTTATGTTAAAGATTTCCTGTATGCACTTTTTTTGCTAACATAACTAACATTTTTACATACAATGAGTCTTTTTTAGTAGGAAGATCTTTTGATATCCGTTCTTTTATCTCTTCTTCTTTAGGAATCATCTTTCTAATTAGATAATACCTTAATAACAGAACAATGTCCATTTTGAAACCAAAATACTCTTCAATCATTTCTATAATTATTTTAATACTCTTAGAAGCATTACCGCTTCCATCAATATTTTTTTTAAAAGTCTTTAATGGATCATTTTCTGTCATGGCCATAACATTATACAAGAATACCAAAAAATCTAGCAAAGGATTCCCTCTTTCTTTAAAAAATTCCCAATCTAAGACATGAATTTTTTGAGTTTTGGGATTTATTAAAATATTAGTAATCCAAAAATCTCCATGAGTAGCTGTTATGAAAATTTTATTCTTTTTAACATATTTTTCATAATCTTCTAACCATTGATAATATTGATCTAGATTGCCGTGATTAACAAATTGTAGTCCTTTTTTTATTAATTCAATTTCTCTATTAACATAAATTTCGTCCATCAATTCTTTTTTTGAATTTTTTTGAAAATTTATTAACCAATTCATTACATGGCTCACTTCTTTGGGATCAAGTGGATTTACTGAACGGCCTGGAAACCAATCTTCCACCCAAGCTTTATTTTCAGGATCTTTTATTTGTGGAAAAATTCGTTGAAAATATTCTAATTTTCTTGGAAATTTATTTCCATATCTTCTTACTGAAACTATTTTTTCAGGTATTCCGTTATTATTTATTAATATGAATAGAATTTTCTCTCTTCTACTTAACATCAAATAATTTTCATAATTAGTCTCTTGTCTAATCCAATTCTTTAATGTTTCATTTGATAAAGTTTTTCCACAACAAAAAATGAATGATGGAGAAAATATCTCTATTAATTTCTCAAAAAAAGGAAAATTTAATTTAGATACTAATGCCAATGCAATTTTTTTTAGCTTAGGAAGTGATTTCTTTCCAAGGAAGTTATCCACATTATTAAAAAACCAACTTAATGATAATCTGTCATTAATATTTCCTGAAAAATATGGTTTTTCAAAGGAAGGAATGGCCCAAAATGTTTCTACATGTAGCCCATTTTTTTCAAATAAATTCTTAAAATTTGAGTAACTTTGCTTTTGCAAATCTTTATGTTGTGAACGGTTATTTTTTATTATGGATTTTATACTAGAATTAGAATCAGTACCGAAAACTATTTTTCCATTATGATTTAATACTCGCTTTAATTCTTTTATAATCCTATTTTGAATATGCCCAAAATCCCCATCATAAAGTTCACTTGTTACATTCAAAACATCATTACATACAATCATATCAAAGAAATTATCAGGAAATGGAAGTTTGAATAGATCACATTTTTCAATCAAAATATTATCACATTTTTTTTGCTGAAATCGTAATTTTTGAAATTCTAATAAATCATCATCAAACTCAATTGAATATACCATTTCGAATATATTGGAAAGAATTTCAACTTTATTTCCAAATCCACTTTTAATTTCTAAGCAACAAGTGTTGTTATTTCCTATAACGTGAAAAATTGAATCAACACTTTGATCATATTTTGTATATGTTAGTTTTCTTTTCAATGTTTGATTTTTTTCAATAAAGTTTTCAATTGCTAAATCATAACCCAACTTTCTAATCTCTGAAATTAAATTCTTTACTTCTTGATTATTTTTTTTTTGTTTTAATACAACTGGATAAATACAGATTTGATTATCCGCAATAAATTCCTCACAACAAACTTTACATGCTAATTTTTTTTTATTAAAAAATAACTCGTTCTTACAATGGGAACAAAAAAATAATTTATTCATTATTTTATTCACTGTACTTTTGAATTTAATGTTATGTATTTTTCCCAAAACATTATTTATTTAAAAAACTAATTTGTAGAAACATTCTTTTTAACAATTTTTCTTTTAATTTTATTATTAATGGCTCTTAACAATCCTAAAACACCTTCGTGTTTTAAAGTAAATAATGCAAGTTTTGACATTCGAATTAGTTCGTTGTGTTTGATCTTATACTTGGGAGAAGTTGTGTATGTATACTTGTTTTTTTCCATGAAATTATCTAGAAGTTTTTTTAGTTCCGATTCAGGTTTGTCATTCAAATGTAAAATATTTAGACTATTTGCTAACATTGTAAGTCTTGACTTGTATTTTGATAATTGTGCACCATGAATAAAACAGTGATAAAGTAACGAATAGAAATAATCCTCATCATTTGGAACAAAAAAACTATTTTTGAAAATTTTTCTTCTTTTCAATATATCGTTTGCCCATTTTTCGTCATAATAGGTATCTCCAGCATAACGATAATCGAATTTTATTTTTTTGTTTTCAACAATTACGTATGGTGAATCTTCTCTTTTTTCTACAACATTCACCTGATTTAATAGGTAAGGCAGATGTATTATGTCGTCAACGAGTATGTCTATATCTGGATGTATGTCAGAAGTTATTTCTTCAGGATATTTCTCAAAATTTCTTAGAATTACATAATTTGTTGTAGAATTTAAAAGATAAAATACATCATTAATATCATCCCATCCGTTTGTGCCAAACAAATCGCTCTTAATTTTTTTAATACCGCCATCCCAATTCTGGTTTACTTTTTTCTGCAGATCAATCGCATTCTTCCCTAGAATTAATGTAAGATCATGATTTGCCTCTTTTTCATGAATTGAACCATGAATGGGAAATTCCCCATCAATATTT
>Ga0214472_10009403_pt1 | contig 10187 bp, 7 predicted proteins | sample RVTome_6_FD_207662 | JGI IMG/M metagenome (GOLD analysis project Ga0214472, IMG submission 207662) | Soil microbial communities from uranium-contaminated site in the Upper Colorado River Basin, Wyoming, United States - RVT140D175 | ecosystem: Environmental > Terrestrial > Soil > Contaminated >...
CCCCACAACCGCCTCAAGAAACCCATGTGTGTCCTTCCTCGCAGGGAGGCGGAGTCTAACGGCGGGTGGAGCGGTGCTCTCTGCCGTCAACCCCTGCGGCGCTTGCCGCCTCTCACCCGTCGGCCGCCGCTGCCCTGGCGTTCCCCGCCGGCGGTCCGACGGTCCAGCTGCGACGGGGTCGGCACCGGACCCGAGGAGCTCGTCCGCCCCGGCGGTGTCCTTCTGCCGACCATCCCGCTGAGGCGTCCCGACCGCCCCCTGCCGCTCATCACCGCGCCCCCGACCACGATCAGCAGATCGGTGATCGAAGGTCCCGAGTACGAGCTGCGCCTCGTCGGCCTCCTCTCGTACTGGACCTGCTCGCCGGCTGTGCTGCCTGCTTCGCCTGGCGACGGCACCCGGGCGGCCGGTTCCAGCCGCTTCGACTCGGGGCGGGCCGGGAGGGGCTTGCCGTCGAGGACCGCCTCGGCCGAGTCGAGTTGCCAGATGGCCGTGTCGAGACGGTTGGACAGACCGATCAGCTGCTCCGGCGTCTCGGCGGCCGGGAACGCATCGGACACCTCGCTGTACGTCTGGGCCGCCTCCTCATAGAAGCCGTCGGCTCCGACGTCGTCTGCAGAACGGACCTCGTCCTCCATGTCGAGTATGTCGTTGGCGAGTGCGCTCATCTGCTGCTCGACTGCGTGGCGCGCCTTGGAGAGCTGCCCTGCTGCATCGGCGGCGGATCTCCTCCTGCTTCGCACCGCCAGCCATACGAACAGGCCGACGACGCCCACCGCCAGGAGGAGGAGCCACAGGAGGCCGGCCCCTCCGCCACCACCCTCCCCGGCGTCGTCGATCGGCGCTTCGGTCAGGGTCGATGCGAACGTGGCGGCGACGGCTGCGTCGTCGCCTCCGACGTCGACGGCTCGCTCGAGCGCCGCCTGGATCTCGATGTCCGTGTACACCTCGGGAATCCCGTCGAAGCCGACCGTCTCGGGCGCCAGGACCACGACTATCGAGGAGCCGAGCCGCTCGAACACGGCACCGGCGAACGTCGTTGCGCCGGCGGGCGGCTCTCTGGCGAGGACGACCAGCGTGAGGTTCTCTCCCTCGCTGCGCACGTCGGAGACGACTCGCCCGATGTCGGCGGCCGTGGCGGAGGAGCCGTCCTCGACGTAGAACCCCTGATCGACGACCTCGGCGGCCACCTCGTCCGGCTCCGCCGCCAGCGCCGGAGATCCGGCGAGTACCAGCCACGAGGTGATGCCGAGAAGGGCCACCCCGGCACGACGCAGAGTCATGCGGGCAGGTTAGATGCCGGGTGGCGTTCGCCATCCTTCGGGGCAGCAGAGTCACCCGGCGGGTGCAGCCGCAACCGTCACCGCCTGCCGGCGGCGGCCCTCAGGAAGAACCGGAGATTGCCGGGTCGCTCGGCGAGCCGCCGCGTGAGATACGGGTACCAGGCGACACCGTACGGCACGTAGACCCGAACCGGATAACCACGAGCCACCAGGTCGCGCTGCAAGGGCCCTCGCACGCCGTACAGCATCTGGAACTCGTAGTTCCCCGGGCGCCGCTCTGCCAGCCGGCGGGCATGGGCGATCCTGTCGTCGTCGTGGGAGGCGATGGCCGGCCTGACGCTCTCCGCCGCCATGAGCACGGTCAGCAGCCGGTCGTAGCTCTCGTCCACCTCTTCCTGTTGCTGGAACGCGACACCTTCCGCCTCGAGATACGCCCCCTTGCAGAGGCGGATGTGGCCACCGAGCGGGATGATCCTCTCGAGGTCGGACGCCGTTCTCCTCAGGTAGGCCTGCACGGCGACGCCGAGGTTGCCGTGGTCCGCCTGGGCGGCGGAGTACAGGTCGATGGTGGCAGCCGTGTAGGCACTCTCCTCCATGTCGACTGTGACCGTGGTGCCGACCGCCTGGGCACGCCGCGCCAGCGCAGCCAGGGACTCCGCCACGAGGCCGTCACTGAGGCCGAGCCCGAGCTGCGTCAGCTTCACAGACACGTTGGCGTCGAGGCCGCTGTCTCCGATCTCGTCGAGCGCCGCCAGGTAGTCGTCGCGAGCTGCCGCAACGGCTGCCGCGTCCTCGACGTGCTCGCCGAGGTGGTCGAGCGAGACGCTGAAGCCTTCGGCGTTGAGGCGCTTGGCGACCGTGATGGCCTCGTCGAGGGACTCGCCCGCGACGAACCTGGCGGCGAGTGCTCGTCCGGGGCGTGTCTCGGTGAACATCTTGCGGACGATGGGCCTCTCGGTGACGATCATCAGCGCCTTGCCGAGCCTCCCGGGCACCGTCAGGCCTCGCCCCTGGCCGCCTCGCCCATCTCGCGCGACCGTTGCGCCGCGGCCCGCACCGCATCCTCCATGAGCGCTCGAAAGCCGCCGTCCTCGAGCACGTGCATCGCCGCCGCGGTGGTTCCGCCCGGCGAGGTGACCTCACCACGCAGGCGGAAGGCGCTCTTCTCGGACTCCGACAGCAGGACACCAGCGCCGCGGATGGTCTGGTCGACGAGCAACTCGGCGGCGTGGTGGGGCAGACCTTCCCTGATCGCCGCCTCCGTGAGGGCCTCCGCCAGCAGGAAGACGTATGCCGGGCCCGTCCCGGACACGGCGGTCACGGCATCGAGGAGGTCTTCGCTGAGGTGGATCGTCTTGCCGACGGCGCCCAGCACCGCGGCCGCCTTCTCCTCCGCCCCCAGATCGACGTGCGTTCCCGTGCAATAGGCGGTCATGCCCTCGTCGACGGCCGCCGGCGTGTTCGGCATCGAGCGAACGACGGGCACGCCCGGGAGGGCGGCCTCGTAGACCGAGATCGGTACGCCCGCGGCAACGGACACCACCACCTGGCTCTCGTCGACGACCCCCTGCAACTCCGCCAGCAGGCCGGGAACGTCCTTGGGCTTGACCGCGATCACGAGGACTTGGCGGCCTTGCGCGACCTTGCCGGCGTCGACCAGGGTGACGAGCCCGGTACGCCGCTCGGTCTCGCGGGCGCGCTCCTCGCGTCTGGCGGCGAGGGTCACGTTCTCCTCGGGCCAGCCGGCGCGCAAGAGCCCGGAAGCAATGATCTCGCCGAGCGAGCCAGCGCCGAGGATGGCGACGGTCGGGTGCACGGAGCGATGATACGGCTCGCCGCCGGCTGGCCGGTACCCTGCGCGTCATGGCCGACACGCCGCGGCGGTCCGAGGACGATGCGGAGCGCGATCTCGACGATTGGCTCGCCTTCGCCGACGAGCCGCCGCCCCCAACCGGAAGATCGCGCGGTCGGGGCCTGGCCGTCGCCCCGGTCGTGATAGCAGTCGTGATCGTCGTAGGCATCGTCCTCCTCCGCCCGACCGGCGAGTCGCGAGATGCCGCGGCCCGTGCGGTCTCCGAGCTCGGTATCCCGACGGAGTTCCACGCCGCCGCCGTCACCGGCGTCGCCTCGGCTCCGTGCGAGTTCGACGAGGCCGCCATCTGCTCCGACGTGTCGTTCACCTTGCGGGCCGGCCCGGACGCCGGGTCGGTCTACGAGCAGGCTTTCGTCGAGGGCCCGTTGACCCCGCCTTTCGCAGTCGGTGACACCGCCATCCTCTCGTACCGGGCGCCGAATGCCACCGTGCTCGGCTCCGTCGAGAATCCCTGCAGCTTCGACGACGCCTCGACCTGCTGGACGGTGTCCGTGGCGATCGAAGGCGGGTCACCTGCGGTCGTCGAGGTGCTGGACGACGATCCCGTTTCGTTCCTGCTGCCCGGTGAGAGCGTCGACGTGACATACCTCGACCAGGGTGGGGACCTGGTGGTCACGTCGGCAGCCCGGCCCACCGTGGCGACCCAGTATCAATTCGCCGACTTCCAGCGGCGCAGCGTGCTGCTGTGGCTTGCGATCGTCTTCGTCGTCGCCGTAGTCGCCCTCGGCCGCTGGAAGGGCGTCGCCGCCATCGGAGGACTGCTCGCTTCGATCGCAGTCCTCCTGCTGTTCGTCCTCCCGGCCATACTCGACGGCCGCAACCCGGTCCTGGTGGCCGTCTTCGGCGCGGCCGCCATCGCCGTCATCGCCCTCTACGGGTCTCACGGGTTCGGTCCGCGGACGACCGTGGCGCTCCTCGGCATGATCGCAGCGCTCGGGCTGACGGCCGTGCTCTCGTGGGTGGTCGTATCCCTGTCCCGCTTCTCGGGATTCGCCTCCGAAGAGGCAACCTTGTTGAGCATCTTCGAGGGGATCGACGTTCCCGGGCTCGTGCTGGCCGGAATCGTGCTCGGGGCGGCAGGCGCCCTCGACGATGTCACGATCACGCAGGCGGCGGCCGTCTGGCAGCTCCGTGCCGCCAACCCTTCGCTCTCGATGGTGGAGTTGTGGCGCAGAGGGATCGCCATCGGCCGAGACCACATCGCTGCGACCGTGAACACGCTGCTGCTCGCATACGCAGGAGCGGCCCTTCCCCTGATGATCCTGTTCGTGTTGGCTAGGCAGTCGCTTGGAGCGGCAGTGAACGGAGAGGTGGTCGCGATCGAGGTCGTCCGTACGCTCGTCGGCAGCATCGGCCTCGTGGCGGCGGTGCCGCTGACGACGTGGCTGGCGGCCCTGGTGGCCTCGAACAGACCGGTCAGGCAGGCAGGCGGTCACCGATGACGGTCCCCCGGGCAACGCCCCGTCACTGCCAGGCGACCTGGACGAGCTCGGTGGCTCCGTCACCGATGAGATAGCCACGCCCCGGCGGGAAGTGCGCTGGACCCCGTCTCGGTAGCGACACCTGGAACAGGTCGCCGTCACTGGCGACGTTCGGTCGCAGGGCGATTCCGATCCGGGACCTCCTCACGTCGCTGGTCCAATGGCCGTACGCCGAGCGCAGCAGGTCCGCAGACCCTGCTGCAACCACGTGGACGGCCGGATCGCGCCGGGCGACGAGCGAGGCGATGTGGCCGTGGGCGTCATCGACCGACTCGGCGTCGTCGACAAGCACCAGGTGGAGTCCGGCGACGTCGGAGAGCCGCTCGAGCTCGGCCGCCTCTGTGAGGAGCACGTCGATGTCGGGTGAGTCCGCCAGCGCCGACCTGCGTGGTGCGATGGCCGTCACGAACACCTCCCTCCGAGCTCGCTTCACGACACAGGCGATCGTCGCCAGCGCCGTCGACTTCCCCGACCTGGCCGGGCCCGTCACCAGCGCGTGGTCGGCGTCCCGCAGCACGAATCCGGCAGGCATGAGATCGGAGTCGCCCATGCCGACCGGGATCATCCACTCGAGGTCGAAGATCCTTCCGCGGTCGACGATCTCGGGGATCTTCACCTCGCTCGACAGGGTCTCGATCACCCATGGTCTGACGGAGGCCTCCCGATGAGCGACGTCGGCCACCGCAGAGGCCAGGTCGCCGCCCCCCGGCAGGAAGACCTGCACTTCTCGTCCTGACCCCGACTCGAACGCCCTGCCGGGAGCGTCCGGCGGCTCGACCGCCGGCACTCCGAGGCTGGTGTAGTCGTAGCGATCGGTGAGCCGCATGGCGAGCTTCACAGGAACCTGCCCGGCGATCTGTGCCGGCACGTCCGCCGGTTGCTTGGCCGACATGGCGACACAGACCCCGACACCCGGGCCGTCGGCGACGATGCGAGCGACCGTCCCCTTGATCGCCATGTCCGCCGGATCGTCGTAGGCGGCCGCCAGGCCGGCGTAGTTGTCGACGACGAGGAGCACGACCGGGAGTGCTTTGGCGCCGAGCGAGCCGCTCGCTGCCAACGCCCGCCGCCTGGCGATCTCATCGAGCACGTATCTGAGCAGTCTGGTCTGCTTGTCGCGCTCTCCGGCCCCGATCACCGCCCCGACGTGCGGCAGGTCCACCAGCGGCGCCAGCAGCTGGTCGTCGAAGTCCATCACGTAGGCGTGCAGGTCGTCGGGGGCGCATCGGCGCGCCAGGCCGACGACGAGCGCTGCGAGTGTCGTCGACGTGCCGCTGCCGCCCACTCCGTAGACGATGAGGTTGCCGTCGTCCGCCGACCACCAGGCGACCGCGGTGCGCTGACGGTGCGGCTCGTCTGCGAGCCCGATGGGCGTCGCGATCCGGCCTTCGGAGGAGTCCCCGGCGTCGAGATCGGCGTCGCTGACGACCCGGGGCAGAGGTTCGGGCCATGGGAGCCTCTGTTGGCGGATTCCGAGACGTCTGGCGGCTTCGCCTGCTGCCGCCACGATGAGCTCGAGGTCGTTCGGCTGATCTTGCTGTGGGGCGGTCGCCAGACGCGGCTGCCTCGAGGCGAGCACGAACGGCTCGATGGCGAGCCTCCCTCCCCGGCCACCGGCCGTGACGCCGGTGACCTGGGCGGCTTGGAAGGCGAGGATGTCGCCGGGACCGCGCCTCATGAACGCCCTCCCGGGCTGGTGGCGCCCGATCGCGGCGGCATCCGGGATCCCGATGACGTCGGCGGAGTCTGCGCCGTCGTGGACGCGAAGCGAGATGCGGAGATTCGTGTTCGCCCTGATGCTGTCGCTGACGACTCCCCCGGGCCGCTGGGTCGCCAGGAGGAGGTGCACCCCCAGCGAGCGCCCCCGCTGTGCCACGTCCACGAGGGCCGCCATGAAGTCGGGCAGCTCCTTCGCCAGGGCGGCGAACTCGTCGATCACGACGAGCAGGCGTGGAAGGGCCTCCTCTCGATCGAGCGCGTGAAAGGCGTCGATGTCGCCTGCTCCTGCCTCTCGCAGCCTCTGCTCTCGATAGAGGAGCTCGGCCTCGAGACACGTGAGTGCCCGCTGCGCCAGATGACCATCGAGATCGGTGACCATCCCGACCGTGTGGGGCAGCGCAGCACACGCGTCGAAGGCGCTGCCACCCTTGTAGTCGACGAGGACGAAGTTGAGGTCGTCTGGTCCGTGACACACCGCCAGCGAGGCGACGAGGGATCGCAACAACTCGGACTTGCCGGAACCGGTGGTCCCGGCGAGGAGACCATGTGGGCCGTCGCGCACCACATCGACGACGACGACCCCTTCCCGGCCGGCTCCGATCGGGACGGCGTCGGCGGAGTCACGGCTCGCCCAGCGGCTACCGATCTCGTCCGCGGTCGGCGTCTCGATCCCGAGCAGATCGAGGAGATCGACCCTGTCCGGCACGTCGGTCGACGTCCTCGAGTCGGGATCGGCCAGCTCGCCGAGTGACCGGGCACACGCCCGGGCCGTGCTCGTCGAGTAGTACCAAGTGTCGACGCCGGTGACTCGCTCGCCACGCGAGGGGATTCGCAAGGCGGCCGAGCCCGTTTCGTCGACCTCGACGATGGCGGCGCACGCCGATGGCAGGCTCGACACGGCGTCGGCGATGGCGATACCGCAGAGCCGGCCTGCGGAGCTCGCCGCCAGCACGTCGCGCAGGATCGTGTGCTCCGGCGATGAAGCGTCGCCGACGTCCACGACGACGAGGGTCGTCCTGCGAGAGGGGCCCTCGTCGTCGGCGACGACGAGAGGGTGGAGCACGGCGAGCGCGTCGCCCGGTTCGGTGACGACCGCTCGCAGACCGCCGGCGACGGAGAGGTGCGGGAGCCACTTCAGCCAGTCCCAATCGCCCGGCCGGTCGGTGGCGATCACGATCCCGAGGTCGCATGGACCGTGGAGCGCGGCCGCCTGGACGATAACGAAGCGGACCATCCCGAGGGCACGCCTCCTCGGTCCGGCCACCCCGACGACGGTCTCCCTCCTGAGGGACACGACGACCGGCACGTCGTGGAGGGCAGAGAGCTCCTCCACGAGGTCGGCGACGGCCGCCGAAGGGGAGGCATTGCCGAGCGGCGGACGCCACGGCACGCAACCGGTGCCGATGCCGAGTTCGAGGAAGTCGTCGTGCCACGGTCGCCGTTCCCAGAGACGCGGGTCGCGACGCACGACGGCCGTGACGACCGCTTCCGGGCCCGGCGAAGCCCGCACCCTGCTGCGAATCGTGGCCGAGGCCGCCTCCACCAGGCGCTCCCTGAATAGGGCGAGACCCCCATCGACGGCGCGGCGAGCCTGTGCCGTCTCTCGGGCCGATCGCCGCCTGTCCTCGACCCAGCCGGCGACCGCGACAACCGGGCCGACGAGGGCGACGATCGCCATCATCGGGCCATACGCAAGAGCCAGGACCAGTCCGAGCACAACGGGAGCCGCGAACGCCGCCCAGCCGAAGCGAGGGCGGGGCGGCGAGGACGGCTGTTCGTCCGGAAGCCTCAAGGGAGGCACTTCTGCGGGGAACTCGGCGCGCGGCGGACGGTTGAAGACCACGGCTCCACCGGACGTGGTGGAGGATTGGGCGGGCCGGCGGATCACGGCGGCGGTGCCTCCGTCCCAGGCGATCGTCGACCGGGCCTCCACCGTGGAGCCAGCCTCGGCAGCCGCCTGGTCGACTGACACGGGCGTCACGACCGGCAGGACGTCGAGTCGGCCGGACGCGTCGACGACCAGCCCGGCGTGCGCGGTCAGCTCGCACCACGGACCGGCCAGGGCGTCGTAGGCCCCGGGTGGGAGATCGAGCCGGCGCCCCGTGACACGTCCGGCGACTCCGACGAGCGAGATCACCGGTGCTCGGGTGGGGCCACCCCCCAGCTCGAGGATCGACCCCCGATGAACCCCACAGCCGAGCAACGGTGAACCCGAGTCGGCAGGCATGCCGTCCACGACCAGCGGGCCTGCGACGCCGATCTCGGCGAGCAGCCCGGCGACGCTGAGATCACCGTCCCGCACGTCGAGCGTCACCTCGTACTCCACGCCGCCGACCCGCAGGACGACCTCGAACTTCGACCGGATCACGGGAAGGCGGCTCCCATGCCCAGGGCTTCTCCGTCGAGGCGAGCGGCGTCCGACCGCAGGACCCTCGCACGCGCCTCGAGCTCGGCAGCCGCCTGCACCATGGAGTCCGCCTGGGCATCGACGGCTGCGCTCCTGGTCGCCGCCTCGTCCTCGAGCTGGTCAGCGGCGGGACCCTCCCACACCCGCCTCGACATCGCCGGGATGTCCGCCAGCGACCCGCGGATGGTGGCGGCGATCGATCGCAGGCGGCCGGCGGTTCCCTCGAGACCCGCCGCCTCGACGCGCTTGTCGGCTGCCAGCCCGTACAGTTGCTCGGGTGTCACGTGACGTGTTCGTCGGGGCGCCCTCCGGCAGAGCGGGACGCACTATCGCGTGGCGATCTCGATGTTGTCGTGATACTTGCCGACTGCGACCGACGCCTCACGAAGCGCCTCCTCGAGCTTGCCGAGCGCCGGCTTGAAGTCGTTGCTCCAGGCCGCTCTGAACTTTTCGGCGCCCGGACCGGTCCACGCCGTCGCCCCTGGGGCGAGCTTCCCGCTGAGCGTGCTGCTCAACGACCCCACTTCCGTCGCCTTGCCGTCGAACAACGACTTGAGGGCGACGAGATCGCCGAGGTTTGCTCCGAACATCGCCGACATGGCCTTTCCTTTCCACTCGGGCGGATTCCCCGTCCACTGCGGCGCAGACCATATGACGTTGTTCTACGATTGTCAAACGATATTGACGCTTGACAGAGGCGCTTCGAGATGCGTAGCGTACGGACATGCTCGGATCGGCTCGCAGGCTCGGCAACCTCGTCGCCCTCCTCACGTTCGAGGCGGCAACGATCGCCACACTCCATCGGTTGGGCCGGATCGAGCTCTTCCAGATCGATTGGACCGACCTCCCGGCCTGGTCGGCGACCCGTCACCCGGAGGACGTCTTGGCTGCAGCCTTGCGGGTGTCGGCGCTGGCGGTCGCCTACTGGGTGGCGGCGACGACGGTGCTCTACCTCGGCGCCGTCGTCGGTCGGATCGGCGCCGTCGTGCGGCTGGCGAGGCCGGGCACGCTCCCGGTGATTCGCAGGGCGGTCGAGCGAGCAGCAGCCGTGACGCTGACCGCGGCGACGCTCGCCGCCCCGGCAGCCTCCATGGCGAGCCCGCCCCCGCCGGTGATCTTCGAGATCGGGAGTGACGGATTGCCCATCCCCGTCGCCCCCGAGTCCGGTCGCCCGGACGGGGTGGCGCCCCCCGGCGCCGGAGGCCCGGGATACACGCCGACCTCGACCCATGACGATTCTGGAACCGCCGAGCGATCTTCCCGTCCGGGAGGCGGCCGCCGCGTCGATCACGGCCCGGCGATCCACGACGTCGTCGCCGGCGACAACCTCTGGTCCATCGCAGAGATGCACCTCGAGGCGGTCAAGGGTGAGCCGCGGAGTGCGGCCGAGACCGCCGACTACTGGCTGCGGGTGGTCGACGCCA
>Ga0214472_10009404_pt1 | contig 10187 bp, 9 predicted proteins | sample RVTome_6_FD_207662 | JGI IMG/M metagenome (GOLD analysis project Ga0214472, IMG submission 207662) | Soil microbial communities from uranium-contaminated site in the Upper Colorado River Basin, Wyoming, United States - RVT140D175 | ecosystem: Environmental > Terrestrial > Soil > Contaminated >...
GTCCGGTGCGGGAATCGGCCTCCTCTTCCTCGGCGGTCAACAGGTCCATGAGGAGCGTGCCCATCCCGCGGCGCCGCAGCTCGCCCGCCACGTAGCGGTTCCGCGAGCTGTGGCGGCTGCTGCCCGACCCGTGCGCGAAGAGGACCACCCCGCGCGCATCCGCGGGCACGGCCAGATCGCCGTCCAGCCACGCGCGGCCGGCCGTGATCCGCACCGCGCGGGCCTGCTCCTCCGCGTCCTTCTCCATGGTCAGGGCTCCGCAGCGGCTCAGGACGGCGGCGGGGAGCCGGACACCGGGGCCACGTCGCGCGCGGCGCGCTGCAGCAGGTCGTGGACCTCCTCGTCGCTGGTCTGCGAGAAGTCCTCGTACCACCGCCCCACGGCGAGGAAAGGCTCCGGCGGCGTCGAGCATACGATCTCGTCCACCTCCCCGCCGATGTCGTCGCGCGTGGACGCCGCCGCCACCGGCACCGCCACCACCACCCGCGCGGGCCGCATCTGCTTCACGGCCCGTACCGCCGCCCGCATGGTGGAGCCCGTGGCCAGGCCATCGTCCACCAGGATGACCACGCGACCCTTCACATCCGGCGCCGGCCGCGATCCGCGGTAGGCCTCCTCGCGCCGCCGCAGCTCCTGCTCCTCCTTGCGCGCCACGCTGTCGATGACGCTGGCGGGGACGCCCACTGCGCGGACCACGTCGTCGTTGAGGACGCGCACGCCCCCGCTGGCGATGGCCCCCATGGCCAGCTCCTCCTGCCCGGGAAGGCCCAGCTTGCGCACGAGGAAGACGTCGAGGGGCACCTCGAGGGACCGGGCCAGCTCGAAGCCGACGGGCACGCCCCCGCGGGGGAGGGCCAGGACCATCACGTCCGGCCGGCGCGCGTAGACCTGCAGCCGCTCCGCCAGCCAACGGCCCGCTTCGCTTCGGTTGCGGAAGACCATGTGGCGCTTGGACCCAAGGTAGGCAGCGCGCGGGGGGTTGTCAACGCGCGGCGAGGAACTCGTCGAGGAGGGCCGAGACCTCCGCGGGGCGCTCCTCCTGGGGAAGGTGGCCGCAGCCCTGGATCACCGCCTTGCGCGACCCCGGGATGTCGGCCAGGAAGCGGTCCGCTTGCGCGACCGGCACCCAGGTGTCCTGGCGGCCCCAGACCACGAGGGTGGGGGCGCGCACGCGGGAGGCCAGCCCCGGGAGGCCCATGTCGTCCCCGCTCGCCAGCAGGGCCTGCGCGGCGGCCACGGCCCCCGGCCGCAGGAGGGGCGCCACGTACTCGTCGATCCGCTCCGGGGTCACGAGCCGGTCGTCGTGGAAGATCTGGCGCAGCGCGAGGGTGACCATGGGCCGGCGGATGGGGAGGGCCTCGATCAGGCGGGCCACGGGCTTGAAGCCCGCGGCGCGGAGCAGCCATGGCCGGTCCCCCGACGCCAGGTTGTAACCGACGGAGTCCATCAGCACCAGGCGTTCCACCCGCTCCGGGTGCAGAGCCGCGATCACGATCGCCGCCCCGCCCCCCATGCTGTTGCCCACGAGCGACGCGCGCGCGACGCCCAGCCGGTCCATGAGCCCCACCACCAGACGGGGGTAGGCGGAGAGCGGCAAGCCCTCCCGGATCTCGCTGCCGCCGAAGCCGGGAAAATCCACGGCCACCACGTCGTGGGCCCGCGCGAGGTCGGGCATCACGTCGCGCCACGTGACGATGGAGGACGCAAACCCGTGCATGAGGACGACCGCCGGGCCCGTGCCCGCGCGCAGGTACCGCAGGCGCACCCCGTCCACGGTCTCGAACCGCGGAGAGAGGCCGGCGGCGGCCATCCACTGCCCGGTCGGACCCGGCGGGCGTTCGCCCCGCAGCGCGAGCGCCAGGGCCAGGAACGCGACGACCAGGAACGCGGCCCGCCGACGGCGTTTCGCCCTCGCGCGGCCGCGCGGCTCAGCCACCGATGAGGCGCCGCAGCTCGGGCAGGGCTTCCCTGAGCGCGCCCTGGCCCGCGGCGAAGAAGCCGGGGATCTTGGCGGGCCGCATCCAGCCCGAGTCGCCCATGGACGGCGCGATGACCAGGTCGGCCCCGGCCAGCTCGCTCCGGGTGCGGCCGCGCACGAGCGTGAGGCCGGCCCGCAGCGCCACCGCCACGAAGGAGTCGGCGCCCGGCCATCGCGTCCCGCTGTTGCAGTCCACCGCCATCACAACCCCCTTCTCCCCCGCCAGCTCCCGCGCCAGGCGCACCGGGATGACCTCGGACACCCCGCCGTCGTAGAGCCGGCGGCCGTCCAGGGTCATGGGCGGGAAGACGCCCGGGAAGCTGCACGACGCGCGCACGGCGTCGCGGAGGTTGCCCTCGCGCAACACGACGGGCTCGCCCGAGTCCACGTCGGTGGCGAGCACGACCACGGGGACCTTGAGCGCCTCGAACGTGGGGCGGGGCAGGAACTCGTCGATCATCGCGCCCAGGCGGCTGCCCGAGAGGAGCCCGCCCCCCCAGCCCCGCACCCACATCCACGGGTGCAGGCCGGCAGCCTGCTCCACGAGCCGGGCCAGGTCCGCGCCGCCCGCCCAGGCCGCGGCCACCAGCGCGCCGCCGCTGACGCCGGCGATCCCCGCGACCGGCACGCCTTCCCCCTCGAGCGCGTGCAGGACGCCGGCGTGGGCCGCGGCGTGCGCGCCCCCGCCGCTCAAGGCGAGGTAGAGCGGGGTGTTAGCCATTAGCCATAGCGGCCCGAGCGACGGGATTCACTCTCGGCGCGAGGGCGGGGGGCTCGGGGGGTGCGGCGCAGCACCCCCCGCATCAATGTGGATCTCCTGGAGGCTCACCACCTCCAGGGGCTCCTCGCGCAGGGCCTGGATGGCCTGTACGGTGGCCGCGGCGGCGGTCAGGGTGGTCACGACCAGCACGCCGTGCAGGGTGGCGCCCTTGCGGATGGCCCCGTCGTCGTAGAACGACTCGCGGCCGAGCGGCGTGTTGAAGATGATGGCGATCTTTCCGCTCTTGATGAGGTCCACGCAGTTGGGACGGCCCTCGTTGACCTTGTAGACCATCTCCGCGGGCACGCCGTGGGCATTGAGGTACTCCGCGGTGCCCCGGGTGGCCACGATGCGCATCCCCATCCGGGCCAGGTCGCGGGCCTGGGGCAGGACGCCCTTCTTGTCGAAGTCGTTTACGCTGATGAAGACCGTGCCCGTGGTGGGGATGGTGAAGCCCGCCGCGGACTGCGACTTCGCGAAGGCCATCCCGAAGTGCCGCGAGATCCCCATCACCTCGCCGGTGGACTTCATCTCGGGCCCGAGCAGGATGTCCGATCCCACGAGCTTGAGGAACGGGAACACCGACTCCTTCACGAAGATCCGATCCACGGTCAGGTCCTCCGTGAGGCCCTGGTCTGCCAGGCTGCGCCCGGCCATGATGCGCGCCGCCACCTTGGCCAGGGCCACGCCCGTGGCCTTGCTCACGAACGGCGTGGTGCGTGAGGCCCGGGGGTTCACCTCCAGCACGTAGACCACGTCGTCCTTGATGGCGTACTGGACGTTCATGAGGCCCCGCACGTCGAGGGCCAGCCCCATCCGTCGGGTATAGCCGCGGATCGTCTCCAGGTGCTGCGCCGTGATCTTGTAGGTGGGCAGGACCATGGCCGAGTCGCCGCTGTGGACGCCGGCCTCCTCGATGTGCTGGAGGATCCCGCCGATCACCACGCGCTCCCCGTCGGCCACCGCGTCCACGTCCACCTCGAAGGCGTCCTCCAGGAACCGGTCCACCAGGATGGGGTGCTCGGGCGAGGCCAGCACGGCCTCGCGCACGTAACCTTCCAGCCGCCCCTCATCGTAGACGATGGCCATGGCGCGCCCGCCCAGGACGTAGGAGGGCCGGACCAGCACCGGGTAGCCGATCCGCGCGGCCACCGCCTTCGCCTCCTCGAGCGAGGTGGCGGTGCCGCTCTCGGGCTGCGGGATGTCCAGCTCGCGGAGGAGCGCGCTGAAGCGCTTGCGGTCCTCGGCCAGGTCGATGGCGTCGGGGCTGGTGCCCAGGACCTTCACGCCCGCCCGGTGCAGCGGCAGGGCGAGCTTCAGCGGGGTCTGGCCGCCGAACTGGATCACCACCCCCTCGGGCTTCTCCAGCTCCACGATGTTCATCACGTCCTCGAAGGTGAGGGGCTCGAAGTACAGCCGGTCCGAGGTGTCGTAGTCGGTGGAGACGGTCTCCGGGTTGCAGTTGACCATGATGGTCTCGTACCCCTCCTCGCGGAACGCGAAGGAGGCGTGGCAGCAGCAGTAGTCGAACTCGATGCCCTGGCCGATGCGGTTGGGCCCGCTGCCGAGGATCATCACCTTCTTGCGGCCGGTGGGCTCCGCCTCGCATTCGGTCTCGTAGGTCGAGTAGAGGTACGGGGTGTGGGAGACGAACTCGGCGGAGCAGGTGTCGACCCTCTTGTAGACGGGGACGATGCCCGCGGCCAGGCGGCGGGCGCGGACGTCCGCCTCGCGCGTCCCCTTCCCCAGCAGCTGGGCGATGCGGGCGTCGGAGAAGCCGTAGCGCTTGGCCTCCTTCATCAATTCTGGGGGGTGCGGCGCAGCACCCCCCAGCTCAGAGACGATCTCCTTCTCCAGGTCCACGATCTGCTGGATCTGGTCCAGGAACCAGGGATCGATCCCGGTCATCCGGTTGATCTCTTCGTGCGGCCAGCCCAGGTCCAGGGCCCGCTTCACGTAGAAGATGCGGTCGGGGTCCGGCGTCAGCAGCTTCTCCTTGATGCGGCCGTCGTCCAGGTCGGAGCGGCTGAAGCCGCTGGCCCCGATCTCCAGGCCGCGCAGGCCCTTCTGCAGGGCCTCCTTGAAGGTGCGGCCGATGGCCATGACCTCGCCCACCGACTTCATCTGGGTACCCAGGACCGGGCTCGCGTCGCGGAACTTCTCGAAGGCCCAGCGCGGGATCTTCACCACAACGTAGTCCAGCACCGGCTCGAAGGCGGCGGGGGTCACGCGCGTGATGTCGTTCTTGATCTCGTCCAGCCGGTAGCCGATGGCGAGGAGCGCGGCGATCTTGGCGATGGGGAACCCGGTGGCCTTGCTGGCCAGGGCCGAGGAGCGCGAGACCCGCGGGTTCATCTCGATCACCACCATGCGCCCCGTCTTCGGGTCCACCGCGAACTGGATGTTGGACCCGCCCGTCTCCACCCCGACCTCGCGGATGATCTTGCGCGAGGCGTTGCGCATGGCCTGGTACTCGCGGTCGGTCAGGGTCTGGGCCGGGGCCACGGTGACGGAGTCGCCGGTGTGGATGCCCATGGGGTCGAAGTTCTCGATCGAGCAGATGACCACGAAGTTGTCGGCCCCGTCCCGCATGACCTCCAGCTCGTACTCCTTCCAGCCCGTCACCGACTCCTCGACCAGGATCTCGTGCACGGGAGAGAGGTCCAGGCCGCGCGAGACCGCCTCCTCGAACTCCTCGGCGTTGTAGGCGATCCCGCCCCCGGTGCCCCCGAGGGTGAAGGAGGGGCGGATGACCGCGGGCAAGCCGGTCACGTCGAGGATGGCCCGGGCCTCGTCCATGGTCCGGGCGAAGCCGCTCCTGGGCACGTCGAGGCCGATGCGCTGCATGGCCGCCTTGAATAGGCGGCGGTCCTCCCCCACCTCGACCGCCTTGCGGCTGGCGCCGATGAGCCGGATGCCCAGCCTGTCCAGGACGCCGCGCCGGGCCAGCTCCACCGCGAGGTTGAGGGCGGTCTGGCCGCCGACGGTGGGCAGGATCGCGTCGGGCCGCTCGCGCTCCAGGACCGCCTCGAGTACCTCCGGGGTCAAGGGCTCGATGTACGTCCGGTCGGCATACTCCGGGTCCGTCATGATCGTGGCGGGGTTCGAGTTCACGAGCGAGACGCGGATGCCTTCCTGCTTCAGGACCTTGATGGCCTGGGTGCCCGAGTAGTCGAACTCGCAGGCCTGCCCGATCACGATGGGGCCCGATCCGATCACGAGCACCGACTTGAGGGACGGGTCGCGGGGCATCCGATCTAGCTCAAACGCGGGCCCGCCGCTCCGCCATGAGCCCGATGAAGTCGTTGAAGAGGTAGTGGCTGTCGTGCGGGCCGGGGCTGGCCTCGGGGTGGTACTGCACGGAGATCACGGGCAGGTCCCGGTGGCGGAACCCCTCCACGGTGCCGTCGTTCAGGTTGACGTGGGTCAGGACGAGCTCCGGACGCTCGAAGAGCGCCGGGTCCACCGAGAACCCGTGGTTCTGGGACGTCACCTCCACCTGGCCGCTGGCCAGGTTCTTCACCGGGTGGTTGGCCCCCCGGTGCCCGAACTTCAGCTTGAAGGTCCGGCCGCCGCAGGCGAGGCCGAGGATCTGATGGCCGAGGCAGATGCCGAAGACCGGCCGCTTCTCGATCAGCTCCTTGGCCGCCTCCACCGCGTAGCCGCACGGCTCCGGATCGCCGGGGCCGTTGGACAGGAAGATCCCGTCCGGGTCGAAGGCCAGCGCGTCGGCGGCGGATGTCGTCGCCGGCACCACCGTGACGTCGCAGCCCGTGGCCGCGAGCATGCGCAGGATGTTCTGCTTCATGCCGAAGTCGTACGCCACGACCCGGAAGGGCGGCCCGTCCCGGCGACCCTCGCCGGGCGCCGCGGACACGCCGTAGGGCTCGGCGCAGGTGACCTCGCGGGCCAGGTCCAGGCCCAGCATCGAGCGGGAGGCGCGGGCCCGCGCCACCAGGGCCGGCGCATCGCCCGTGAGCGTGGAGATGACGCCCCGCTTCGCGCCGTGCGTGCGCAGGTGGCGGGTGAGGGCGCGGGTGTCGATCTCGCTGATGCCCACGATCCCCGCCTGGTCCAGGTAATCGCCGAGGGTGCCCGCCGAGCGCCACGAGGAGGCCACCGTCGACGCCTCCCGGACCACGAAGCCGGCCACCTGTGGGCGCGCGGACTCCACGTCCTCGCGGTTGATCCCGTAGTTGCCGATGTGGGGATAGGTCATGGTGACGATCTGGCCGGCGTAGGAGGGGTCCGTCAAGACCTCCTGGTAGCCGCAAAGGGCGGTGTTGAACACGACCTCGCCCGTGGTCTCGCCGCCGCGGCCCAGCGACCGGCCCACGAACACCGCGCCGTCCTCCAGGGCCAACGTGGCCCGCGCCCCGCGTGCCGTCACCAGCTCGATCCCCGCATGGATCTCTTCGGCCTCCCGCCCAACGACGTAGGATAAACGGTCAAAGGGCGCACGTCACGCCTCAAGGCGCGCCCCCGGGCCCGAGAGGCTTGACCGGCCGGGGGCCGGCGGCGGACGATTCCCGCATGACCTGGATCAAGACCGTGCCCCTGTCCGAGGCGAGCGAGGAGCTGAAGGACGCGATCGAGGCGCAGAAGGCCCTCTACCCGGCCGAGTACGCGCAGCCCGTGCATCCCACCGGCGACGGCACCTCGGAGATCGTGGCCTCCCACAGCCTGATCCCGGCCGCCCTGCATCACGCCTTCGCCACCTTCGGCGCCCTCATGTCCCCCGACCTGCCCCTGACGCGGCGGCAGCACGAGATGATCACCACCGTGGTCTCCGCCGCCAACCGCTGCCACTACTGAATCGAGTCCCACGCAGAGTTCCTGCGTCGCGTGACGTTGGACGAGGCCCTGGTGGAGGCGATCCGGAGGGACTTCCGCAAGGCGCCCCTCTCCGTCCAGGACCGGACGATGCTGGAGTATGTCGAAAAGGTCACCCGGGACGCCACGCAGGTCGGCAGGGACGACCACGACCGGCTCCGCGCGGCCGGGTTCGACGACAGGGGGATCGTGCAGATCACCCTCATCGCCTCCTGGTTCAACTACATCAACCGGGCGGCGGATGCGCTGGGGGTGGGGAGAGCTGACTGAATTGACGCCGTCCCGACCCGCGTCAATTCAGTCTCTTGTCGTTACGTTGTCAGCCGGTCTTCAGAACCGTCCTCCTCCAGCCTGACTCCGTCAATCCAGCTTGCTAATGGATAAAACCGAGCTTCGGTAGCGGCCAGAAGCGGAAGAACGCCTTGCCGTAGATGTACCTCTCGGGCACCTCGCCCCAGTTGCGGCTGTCGTTGCTGCTGTTGCGATGGTCCCCGAGCACGTAGTAGTAGCCTTTCTTGACGACCACCGGGGGATAGCTCTCGTCGTCCCGGAAGCTGGGACGCACGTACCCTTCCTTCAGCCGGTCGCCGTTGACGTAGAGGACGCCGTTGCGCAGCTCCACGGTGTCGTCGGGCATCCCGATGACGCGCTTGATGAACGAGACCGACGGGTCCTTGGGGTACCAGAACACGACCACGTCGCCGCGCTCGATGGGATGGAACCGGTAGACGAACTTGTTGACGATGATCCGCTCGCCGTCCTCGAGCATGGGCAGCATGCTCGTGCCCTGGACGCGGAAGGCCTGGGCCACGAAGGTGATGAGGAAGAAGCAGAAGAGGACGGCCACGGAGAGGTCGTGGACCAGCTCCCACAGCGCGCGCCAGACGTGGATGCGCGGGGCGCTGCGGGCGCCGGGGAGGACGAGGCCCTGTTCGGCGGTGGCCAGAGGCTCGATTCCGGTCGGTTCCAGGGTCAGGCCCTCCGCCAGCGCACCACGCGCGTCCCCGCCAGGCGGTCGTGCAGCGCGCTGCCGCCCAGCGCGATCATGAGGAACCCGATCCCGAAGAGGGCTCCGGAAAGAATATAACCCAGGAGGCGCATCGCCGCGCGCGGCACGCCGATGGGCTGGGTGCCCTCCTCGGCCAGAACCACGAGGTCCAGCACGCGCTTGCCCGGCGTCGCGCCCTTCACGCCCCAGTAATAGATGAAGTAGACGGCGCCCAGCGCCAGCGCCAGCGGGACCAGGCCGAGCGAGAGCAGGATGGGCCAGAAGCCCACGTCGGCGGAGGCTGGGGCCGGCTCGCGGGACCACCAGTAGGCGACGGCGGGCGCCAGCACCACGAGCTGGCCCACGGCCACCACCACTCCGTCGATCAGGCCGGCCAGCAGCCGGGCCCCGAACCCCGCGGGCTGCGGCTCGGACGAAGGCTCGAGCCTCGTCTCCATCGCCCGCGGTCCCGGCGGAGGCATGGGGCGCGGGCCGGCGGCGGGCGGCGGGAACGCGGTGGCCGCCGCTCCGGGCGCGGCGCCCGCGGCGGGCCGCGGGGGCGGCGGCATGACGAGCGGGGCGGGAACGCGGCTGGCCCGCGCGGCCTCCACGGGGGGCCGCGGCTCGGGCTCGGGAGCGGGCGCCGGCGGGCTCTCCCGCGGACCGGGGCCGGGGTCGGGGTCCGGCGCGGGATCGGCCGGGATGGGGTGCGGCTTCGTGGCCTCCGGCCTCGCGGCTTCCACGTCGAGGCCTTTTCCGCAGGCGTTGCAGAACCGCGCCGGCAGGGGCACCACCGTTCCGCACGCGGCGCATACCGCCTTCTGCGGGCCGCTGGGCGCCAGCGAACCGCCGCACTGCCGGCAGAACACGTCGCCCTGGCGGTAGTCCGCGTGGCAGGCCGGGCATTGCAGTCGCGGGGCCGACGGGTGCTGGACGACCTTGGCCGCCGCCTCTTCCGGCGACACCTCCTCGCGGAAGAGCAGCCGCGCCGTGCCGATGGCCACCAGGTCCCCGTCGCGCAGGCTCCGCTCGCTCACGCGGTCGCCGTTGACCAGGGACCCGTTGCTGGAGTTGCAGTCCCGGATGAAGTACTGGCTGCCCCGATACTCGATGACCGCGTGCCGCCGCGAGACCATGGCGTCGGGCAGGACCACGTCGTTGCTGGGGTCGCGGCCGATGGAGAGCAGCGCGCGCGCCAGCGGGATCTCGCGGCGGGCCGAGGACGTCGGGTTGACGATGAGCTTGGCCAAGGCGGCTAGCCCGTGGTGAAGGTCTGCCGGAAGGGCAGCCGGACCTTCACCTTCACTCCCCGCTTGGTCGCGGGCGCGTACTTCCACTTGCGGAGGGCCGCCGCCACCGACTCGTCCAGCGACTTCCCCCCGGACTCCGTGATGCGCAGGTCCGTGACCTCGCCCTTCTCGGTCACCACGAAGCTGCCCGCGACGGAGATGCGCTCCCCGGACTTGAGCTTGGGGGCCTGCGCCCACTCCCCGCTGACCTTGTTGGGCCTGGCGTCCACATCGCCGACCTCGTAGACCTTCGCCGGGTCCACGGCCTCCGCCCTGGGCTGGGGAGCAGGCGCGGCCACCGCCTTGAGCTCGACGTCGATCCGCGCGCGTTTGCCCGGC
>Ga0214472_10009405_pt1 | contig 10187 bp, 5 predicted proteins | sample RVTome_6_FD_207662 | JGI IMG/M metagenome (GOLD analysis project Ga0214472, IMG submission 207662) | Soil microbial communities from uranium-contaminated site in the Upper Colorado River Basin, Wyoming, United States - RVT140D175 | ecosystem: Environmental > Terrestrial > Soil > Contaminated >...
CGCATGCACCGGCGCGCTGTTCGAGTCTTCGACCGGCCATGCGCTCACGCGCGGGATTCGGTTCGATGCCGGCGGCGCCTCGTTGCGCGCGACGGTGCCGTTGACGGACGCGATCAGCGCGACGACCCGCTCGGTGCGGGTCGAGGTCGATTGGGTCGCGACTGATGCGGCCGAGGCGCACTGGGTCGCACACGAATACGGAACGGTCCGAATCGACGCGACTTCGAGCGAGGCGGACGCAGACGGAAGCGTCGTTCGCAGCACCGGCGCCGTCGCGAGTGGCGATGCGGTCGCTGCCGGGATCATGACCTTCCGGCGGACCGCCGCCGGCCGGGACGTCTAGCGTTTCCGGTCTTCACGCAGCCGCAAGGCCCATACCGCTCGCTCGACTCGCGCTTGTTCGATCCGGGCGCGAACTTCGTCTGGGAGATCGCCGGCGAGCAGGTCGCCCACGGCCGCGTCGTCGATGCGGAGCACTCGATCGAGCAAGTCGGGCGTGAGCGCGTCGCGCACCGCGGCCGGATCGAAGGTGTCGCCGGCCCGCGAGAAGCGCGTCACCGAACCGCCCTTTCCGAACAGCCGTTGCAGGTCGTTTTGCTCGCAGTGCTCGTGGATCGCCGGGGCGATCTCTTCCAGGCGGCGCCAATCCTGCAGCATGCGCTTCTTGCGGCCGATCCACTCGTCCACGAGCGGCTGGATGCCGGCATCGGCGTCGCCGGGGGGTCCGTACTGGTGGGACCAGAGTGGACAGCGCGGCTGGAAGTCGCACCAGTTGCACAGCGGGTTGTCGCGGGGCGCGAAGTTGCCGCCGCGGATCTGTTCGGCGACGCGAAGGATCCGCTCGCGCACGGCGACCGCGTCCTGGGGGGTGCGGATTCCGGATAGCGGCTGGCCCGGCAGCAGGAAATACAGGGTGAGCTTGTCCGGGCGGATGCCCCAAACCTCCCAGGCGGCCATGTAATAGATGGAAAGCTGCAGGTCCTGCTCGATGCGCGATAGGGGCGGCAGTCGCCGGTTGGTCTTGTAGTCGATGATTTCGTAGGTGCCGTCGGGGTGGCGGTCCATCCGGTCGATCACGCCCGAGACCTTCACGCCTTCGACGTCGATCTCGAATCGCTGTTCGAGCGCGACGGGGATCTGGAAGGACGGCGCATTCGCTTGATGGAAGGCGGTCAGGACCTGGCGGCCGTGGTCCTTATAGGAGCGGTTCGCCGCGGGGTTCGGGAACTGCGATTCGTCCCAGACGTCGTCCAGGTGAGCAAGCATCTCTTCGACGGGCGGCGGAACCGGGACCGGCTGGTTGTACCAGCGGCGAAGGGCTTCGTGGAGCGAGTTCCCGAAGGACAGGATCGGCGACGGCCGCGAGGGCAGCTTGTCCAGATAGCGAAACTTGTACTGCAGGCCGCAGGTTTCGTAAGTGGACAGGCTTGAATAGGACAGCCGCGAGCCGGGCGGGGCCGGGGGAGCGGCGGCGGGCAGGTCCAGAATCAGTTCGTCCATCGTCGGTCGGAGCGTAACACCCGGGGCCGACAGGTTACAGGGCTGTGATTTTCGAAAATTTCTCCGCGTCACCCGGCGTTCGCGTTCTTCACGTTCTTGAAGGCGGCGCGCCCGGCGGGTAGTCTGGATCACGCGGAATGACACGGCTGTAATTCCGCGGAGACAAGCCTTCCCTATCTTTTCGTATGCATGCGCGCGGCGGCATCGGCCACGTCGGCCGGGTCCGCCGCCATGACGTTCGGGCCCGGCGAACCGGGCCGAGGGGTGGGTGAATCAGCGTGGTGAGTTGGTGAGAGCCGGATGACGGACTCCTTCGTCCATCTGCACGTCCATACCGAGTATTCGATCTTGGACGGCGCCGCGCGAATCAAGGAACTGATCGGCGAGACGGCGGCGATGGGCATGCCGGCGATCGCGATGACCGACCACGGCAACATGTACGCGGCGCTGGATTTCTATCGCGAGTGCCGCGCGGCGGACGTGAAGCCGATCATCGGCGCCGAGCTGTACGTCGCCATGCGCTCCCGGTTCGAGAAGTCCTCGCGCGAAAAGGACGGCTCGCGGCATCTGACGGTGCTCGCGACCTCCGATCAGGGCTACCGAAACCTGATGAAGATCGTCTCGGCGGGTCATCTGGACGGATTCTTCTACCGGCCGCGCGTGGACAAAGAGGTCCTTGCCGCCCACTCGGAGGGCATCATCGCGCTCACCGGATGCTTGGCGAGCGAGGTCAACGAGCATCTCAAGAACGGCGACGTCGAAGCCGCCACCGCCAGCGCCGGCGAGTACGCCGACATCTTCGGCCCCGAAAACGTCTACGTCGAGTTGCAAGATCATGGGATCGCGGATCAGCACAAGGTCTTCCCGCAGCTCCTGGACATCTCGCGTCGCACCGGGCTGCGCACGGTCGCGACCAACGACTTGCACTACACGCGCAAGGCCGATGCCGCCGCGCACGACGTCCTGCTGTGCATCCAGACGAACGCGAAGGTCAACGAGCCGAACCGCTTCAAATTCGACGGCCAAGAGTTCTACCTGAAGAACCCGCAGGAGATGCGCACCCTGTTCGCCGACCATCGGGACGCGTGCGACGCCACGCTCGATATCGCCGAACGCTGCACGATCGAGATCGAGTTCGGGAATCTGCATCTGCCGCCGTTCCATCCGCCGGGCGGCGAGACCCAACAGGACTATCTGCGGCGGCTGACCTATGAGGGCGCTGCGCAGCGCTACGGCGAGCATCTGCCGGCTGAGCACCGCGAACGCATCGAGCACGAGCTGAACGTGATCATCTCGATGGGCTTCGCCGGCTACTTCCTGATCGTCGCCGATCTGATCGCGTTCGCTCGTTCGCGCGGCATCCGCGTCGGTCCCGGCCGCGGCAGCGCGGCCGGGTGCGTGGTGTCGTATTGCTTGCGCATCACCGACCTGGATCCGATGCGCTACGGATTGATCTTCGAACGGTTCCTCAACCCGGAACGCCGGCAGATGCCCGATATCGACATGGACTTCGACGAGCGCCGGCGCAGTGAGGTGATCCGCTACGCGACCGAGAAGTACGGCGAAGACCACGTCGCACAGATCATTACCTTCGGGACCATCAAAGGGAAGCAGGCGATCCGCGATGCGGCGCGCGTGCTCGACCTGCCGTACGTGGTCGGGGACCGGCTCGCGAAGATGTATCCGCCGGCGATCCTCGGCAAAGAAGCCCCGCTGGCCGCGTGCTTCGAAAAGGCGATCGCCTGGCCGGACAAGGAAGTCGCGCGCAACGACGCGTATCAGAACGCATCGGAGCTGCGCAAGGCCTACGAAGACGAGGACATGTCGCGTCAGGTGATCGACATCGCGCGCACCTTGGAAGGGCTGCGCCGCCAGGTCAGCGTGCACGCAGCCGGGGTCGTCATCGCGGACCGTCCGATCGTGGAGTACGTGCCGCTCAAGCGCGCCGACGAAGCCAACGGCGGAGGCATCGTCACCCAGTACGAGATGGGCGGTGTCGAGTCGCTGGGCCTGTTGAAGATGGACTTTCTCGGCCTGCGAAACCTCACCGTGCTCACCGACACGGTCGCCAACCTGAAACGGGGACGCGGTGTCGATCTGGATGTGGACAATGTGCCGCTCGAAGATGCGGCGACGTTCGGCATGCTCACCGCCGGCCACACGATCGGCGTGTTCCAGCTGGAGTCGCCCGGCATGCGCGAGCTGGTAAAAAAGCTGCGGCCGGACTGCTTCGAAGATGTCATGGCGCTCGTCGCGTTGTATCGGCCGGGGCCGCTCGGTCAAGGGATGCACGTCGAATATGCCGAGCGCAAGCACGGCAACCGTCCGGTCACCTTTCCGCATCCTGATCTCGAGCCGATCCTGCGGGAGACGTTCGGGATCATCCTCTACCAAGAGCAGGCGCTGCGGATTGCCGTCGACATGGCCGGGTTCTCGATGGCCGAAGCGGACACGCTCCGCAAGGCGATCGGCAAGAAGATCGCGGATGTGATGCACGCGCAGAAGGAAAAGTTCATCGCCGGGTGCGTCGCGAAAGGCTACACCCAGCAGCTCGGCACCACGTTGTGGACGCTCATCGACGAATTCTCAGGGTACGGTTTCAACAAGAGCCACTCGTGTGGGTACGCGTTGATTGCGTATCAGACGGCGTATCTGAAAGCGACGTATCCGGTTGAGTATTTCGCGGCACTGCTGACGAGCGTTCGCGGCAATCAGGATCGCAGCGCCCTGTACTTGGCCGAGTGCCGGGCGCTCGGCATTCGCGTGCATCCCCCCGACGTCAACCTGTCCGATTCGGACTACACGCCGACCAAGGACGGCGAGATCCGCTTCGGTCTTTCCGCCGTTCGAAACATCGGCGAGAACGTCGTCGCGCTGATCGTGGAGGAACGGCACGAGCGCGGCCCGTTCGCGACGTTCACCGACTTCTGTCATCGCGTCGACGCGACGGTGCTCAACAAGCGCGTCGTGGAGGCGCTCGTGAAGGCCGGGGCGTTCGACTCGCTCTGGGACGAGGGCGCGGCCAAGCGAGCGGCCTATCTGGAATGGGGGACCGACAAGCGCAGCGGCTTGCCGACGCTCGGGTTGTCCGAGGCGGCGGCCAAGATGCTCGACGCTGCGGCCGAGGATCGCCGCAACGAAGCGGCCGGTCAGTCGTCGCTGTTCGGCGCGGACGAGCGGCAGTCGATGACAACCGTGGCCGAGCCGTCCTCGTCGGGAGCGATTATCGACAAGCGGGCGCTGTTGACGGCCGAGAAGGAAATGCTCGGCCTTTATGTTTCGGATCATCCGCTCCTCGGGGTCGAAGCATCGCTGCGTGCGCTGTGCGATACGCAGATCGCCGACGTCGAGACGCTGGAAGAGGGGCGGACGGTGACCATCGGCGGCATCATCTCGCGCGTGCAGAAGAAGTTCACGAAGAAGGGTGAGGCGATGGGCGTGCTCACGATCGAAGACCTCGCCGGCGCGATCGACGTCGTCGTCTTCCCGTCCAGTTACATGACCCTGCCGGCCGAGGTCATCGCGCAGGACGCGATCGTCGTGGTCAAGGGCAAGGTGGACATGCGCGAAGATCCCCGCAAGATCGTGGCGCAAGAGATCACCAGGCCGGTGCTCGCGGTGGGCGATTCGGCCGCGGGGTGCGTCGCGGAGGGCGAACCGAAACCGGTCTCCGGCGGCGCCGTGCTCGAACAGGCCCGCCGCGCCGCGGGGGCGCGCCGCCGCACGCCGGTCCGGGCCGCCGACGCCACGCTCGTGCTTCGCCTGTCGGCCGAACGAGCCGGCGATCCGTCCTTCGTCGCCGATCTCGCGGCCGTGCTCCGTTCCCATCCCGGTCCGACCCCGGTGCATCTGCATCTGACCAGCGGGGGTGGCGCCACCAAGGTAATGCGGCTGTCGGACGAGTTCCAGGTTGAGCGTCGCACGGGCTTATACGCGGAGCTCAAAGCGATCCTGGGATCGGGTGCCGTCGAATAGCGACCTTCCGTCACCTTTCTCCCCATCTCGCGTAGAGTGACCGCGCCATGAGTGAGCTCGAATCCCGTGCCGAGCGACTCACGCCGAGAGAGTGGCGTGTCGTCGCGCTGGTCATCGAAGGAGTTCCGACATCGCAAGCATGCGAGCGGCTCGGCATCGCGTCGGGCACGTTCGAGAGTCATAAGCAGGCGATCCGGCGCAAGCTCGGGATTCCTCGTGGCGAGCGGCTCGAGAGGCATCTGCAAGCCTTCGCCGGCAACATTCCGGTGCCGACCGAACGCGAGGAACGAGCGCCGTCGATGCCGACGGTCGACGAGCCGAGCGACCGGCGCATCCGGCTGCTCTACCGCATGACGATGGACGAGTTGACCGAGGTTGCGGGATCCGCCGAACTTCGCGCGACGCTGCTCGGTCAGACCATCAAGCGCATGTCGAGCGACGACCTCGACGACGCCGAGCGAGAGATCGCCGATCTGCGCGAAGCGGCGACCGAGATCCGCGCGCTTGCGGGCCGCCTGCTCGAATCGGTCCGCACCCGACCGTAGCGCTCCCTCAGACGACGATCGTCTGTGCCGTCGCGATCGCCGGATTGCCCGACCGGTCCCACGCCCAGATCTCGATCCGGTGCGGACCGGGTGGGCCGGACGGAAGCGGCGGCGGATCCCAGTAGACCGATTGCGCGCCCGGTCCGGACTGGCGCGGCCCCGATGCCCACACGACGGTCACCCCGTCCGCTCCGGTCACGTCCACCGAATACGCGAACCAGTCCGAGGTGTCGTCGGAAAGCGTGAACGTGATCGAGGCGCGCTTCGCTTGGACGCGCACGACCGTGTCGGCTCGCACGTTCGTGATGCGAGGCGGTTCGCGATCGGTCACCGCCGCGCCGCGGGCGGCTCCCCCCCACGCTCCGTCCCACGCGCGAACGTAGAGCGTGCGGACCGGCGGAGAGTCGCTCGCAACCGGAATCTCACCGACCAGGTCCTCGGTTTGATCTCCCCAGGCGCCGTCGGCCGGACGCAGCGCGAAACGAGCCGACGGATTGCCCGGCGCATCGACGTATACCTCTGCGGCGGACACGCCCTTCGGCGATCGCGCGACGGCCGTAATTGTCGTTGTGGTCGCGTCGCGCGGCGGGACCGCCGCGTCCACCGACTCGGTCGTGGCGGTGGCGCCGTCGCGGATCGCGCGGTCGGCGTTGACGATGCCGTGTCCGAACCGGGGATCCCATCCGGGATGCTGCGCGTCGTCGGTCGCGGTCCGCTCGATGAGCGAACGCACCTGCGCGGCGGTGCGCGAGCGGTCTTGCGCGACCAGAAGCGCCGCGACGCCGGCGACGTGCGGGGCGGCCGCCGAGGTGCCGCAATCGATCGTGCGGAGGCGCGTGGGCATCGGTGCGAGGGAAAGGACGTTGCGGGCCGGGGCGGCGACCGAGACGTTGTCGTTGTAGTTGGAGCATGATGCCCGGCCGCCCGCGGCGTCGACGCCGGTCACGCTCATCGCCTCCGGATACGAGGCGGGGTAGAAGGGCTCGTCGTCAGTGTTGTTGCCGGCCGCGGCGACCACCAGCGCGGCGCCGGGTTCCGACGTCGCGGCGATGAGCGCGTCGCGCACCGCCTGCGACGGCTCGCTCAAGCCGAGCGACACGTTGATGATGCGCGCGCCGGCGCGATGCGCCGCGGTGATCGCCTCGGCGACGGTCGACGCGGTGGTCGATCCGCTTCCATCGAGCACTTCGTAGGGCAGGATCAGCGAGGGATAGGCGATGCCGGCGATGTCGGCGTCGTTGCCGGCGGCGGCCGCTAGGATCCCGGCGACGAAGGTGCCGTGCCAGGCGAGCGTTCCCGCTCGCTTCGACGGCTCGACCCAGGATCGTTGCGCGGACCAGTCGATCTGTCCGCCGAAGGTGGCGTCGCTCGACGATCCGCCGGCGTTCGCGAAATCGGGATGCGTCGCGTCGATGCGCGAATCGAGGACGGCGACGAGCACCGGATCCGACGACAGGCGCTCCTGCGCGGTCATCGTCGGAAACGCCTGCCAGGCAAGCGGCGCCTCGATCATGCTCGCGTTCCATTGCGCGGTCCCGCCGCACGGCGTCCACAGGCACGGATCGCCGGGTTCGGCCGCGGCGCGCGCGGCCGCATCCGGTTCGGCCGAGCGCACGCCTGGAAACCTGCGGTAGGCGGCGATCGCGTCGGCTGCGGGAATCGATTCGGGCAGAGCCACCAGATCCCAGCTGCCGGGCGCCTCGAGTGTTCGCAGCCGGACCGCCCCCACGGCGCGGTGGGCCGCGGCCGGGTCGGCCCCGCGGTGGAACGAGACGAGCACGCGGCCGCCGGGAGTGGATCCACCGGGGACGGCGCCCTCGGGGACGGCGCCCCCGGGTACGGCAAGAGAGAGCGCGGCGACGAGCGCCAGCGCCGCACCGATCGCGCCGCGAAATCGTGTCATTCTCTCACAGCGAGAAACGCGGCGGGCGCGGGTGTCGACGCGCCGTATCGCCCTCCTGTGCCGGATCGTCCCGTCGTGTGACGGTCGCGCGAGCCGCCTCGGCACACCGCGATTCGCCTCGACAAACCGCGGGGAGCGGCTCGGCCCGCTCGGCTAGAATCCCGATCCGATGCTCGAAATCGTCGATCTGCGGGGATTCACCGGCGACCCGTCGCCGATGATGCCGCGCGCCACAGCCGATCTGGGTGCGGCTCGAACGGCCGTCCGCGAGGTCGTACGGACCGTTCGCGAACGCGGCGACGCGGGCCTGATCGAATGCGAGATGCGCTTCGGGCGCGAGCGCGTGGACTATTTGCGCATCCCCGAATGGCGGATCGAGCAGGCGCTCGACGAATGTCCGGGGTCGCTTCGCGACGCGCTCGAGTCGGCGGCCGCCCGCATCCACGACTATCACGCGCGTCAGGCCGGAGAAGAGCGCGCGCCGTTTTGGCGCATCGGGCCCGGCCACGCGCAGGTCGGCGAAGAGACGCGCCCGATCCGCCGCGCCGGCTGCTACGTCCCAGGGGGCCGCGCGGCCTATCCCTCGACCGTGCTGATGACCGCGATCCCTGCGCGGGCGGCCGGGGTGTCCGAGATCGCGGTGTGCGTCCCGCCGTCCGCCGACGGACGCGTGCATGCCGCCACGCTCACCGCGTGCGCGATCGCCGGGGTCGACGAAGTCTACGCGTGCGGCGGGGCGCAGGCCGTCGCCGCCATGGCCTACGGAACCGAGAGCATCCGCCGCGTGGACAAGATCGTTGGCCCGGGCTCGATCTGGGTGACGCTCGCCAAGCACGAAGTCGCGATGGACGTGGGCGTGGACTCGTTCGCCGGTCCGACCGAGGTCGCGATCATCGCCGATGGCACCGCGCCTCCCGAGTTCCTCGCGGCCGACCTGGTTGCGCAAGCCGAGCACGATCCGCTGGCGACGTGTCTGCTGGTGACGCCGTCGCGGGCGCTTATCGACGCGATCAACGATCTGCTCCCGAAAGAGGTCGCGGCCGCGTCGCGCGCCGCCGACATCGAATCGGCGTTGCGGACCTACGGAAGGGCGATCCTGGTCGACGGGCTCGAGCAGGCAGTTGAAGTCGTCGACGCCTTCGCGCCGGAGCATCTCGAGCTGGCGCTGGTCGATGCCGACTCGTGGCTGCCGAAGATCTCGAACGCCGGCGCGATCTTCATCGGCGTCTGGTCGCCGGTCTCGCTCGGCGACTATGTCGCGGGAACCAATCACGTGCTGCCGACCGCCGGGGCGTCGCGATTCGCTTCGCCGCTGCGCGTCTCCGACTTCATCAAGTCCACCGCGACGATTCGATTCGAGCCGGCCGGCATCGAATGGGTCGCTCCATGGGCCGTGGCGATCGCCGGCGAAGAAGGCCTCGACGCGCACGCGCGCGCTTTGAACGTGCGGCTCGATCACATCCACTCGTCGATGAGCCAGGACGGTTCCGCGCACGAAGCGCCCGAATCGCCGGCCGCCGGGGAGCCTCTGTGAGCAGCGGCGCCCGCCGGCCGTTCGAGTTGCGCGACGACTTGGCGAAGCTGCCGCCGTACCGCGCGCCGCAGGATGACGCGCCGATCCGTCTGAACACCAACGAGTCGCCGTACCCGCCGCCGGACAAAGTCATGGCCGAGGTGGCGGAGGGCGTGCGGCGCCTTCCCCTGAACCGGTATCCCGATCGCGACGCGCAGGGGCTGCGACGAGCATTGTCGGAGCGCAACGAGTGGCCGGCCGACGGAGTGTGGGCGGCCAACGGATCCAACGAGATCATCCAGACGCTCATGCTCGCCTTCGGCGGCGCGGGCCGGCGCGCGCTGCTGTTCGAGCCGACCTACGCGATGCACTCGCACATCGCGCTCGTGACCGGCACCGGAGTCGTGCGACGGCAGATCGATGAACCGTGGATCTTGGATCCGACCGCGGTCGCGGCCGCGGTGTCCGAATCCGAGCCCGCCCTGACGTTCGTCTGCTCGCCGAACAATCCCACCGGCAACGCCCAGCCGGTCGAAGCAGTGGAGGCGGCGTTGTCCGCCGGCTCGGGTTTGGTCGTGGTCGACGAGGCATACGGCGAGTTCGGCGGCGTGTCCGCGCTGGGACTGGCCGGAAAGCACGATCGCGTCGTGGTCGTTCGATCCTTTTCCAAGTCCTGGCGGCTTGCCGGCGTGCGACTGGGCTATCTGCTCGCTCATCCGTGGCTGGTCGAGGCGATCCAAGTCGCTCGGCT
>Ga0214472_10009406_pt1 | contig 10187 bp, 9 predicted proteins | sample RVTome_6_FD_207662 | JGI IMG/M metagenome (GOLD analysis project Ga0214472, IMG submission 207662) | Soil microbial communities from uranium-contaminated site in the Upper Colorado River Basin, Wyoming, United States - RVT140D175 | ecosystem: Environmental > Terrestrial > Soil > Contaminated >...
CGAGCATGTGGACCTTGCCATCCGCGTCACCCTCTGGCAAAACGACAGACCGAACCCACACGAACTTCTAAGCTAAGCTAGTCGAGGATCTGCAAACCGCAACACCGAGTCGCGAGGAAGAGAAGAGATGGACGAGTCTCTAGACGAAACGCAATCGATCGTCGCTGTTGAGGACGTCACTGCGATCCGCGCGCATTTCCCTGCCCTGAAACGAGAGCAGGATGGTGCAGCGGTGGCCTTCTTCGATGGCCCCGGCGGCACGCAGGTGCCGCAGGCCGTGGTGAACGCCATGGCAAAGTACCTGTTGAACCACAACGCAAACACGCACTGGCCCTATCCGACGAGTGTCGAGACGGACCAGATGATCGCATCCGCGCGGCACGCTTTTGCCGACTTCCTCAACGCAGCTCCGGGAGAGATCGTGTTCGGCGCGAACATGACATCTCTCACTCTGCACCTCGCGCGCGGGCTCGGTCATGGGTGGGGGCCGGGAGATGAAATCGTCGTCACGGACCTCGACCACCATGCGAACATCGATACGTGGCGTGTCCTCGAACGCGAACGCGGCATCCGGGTGCGCTCTGTCGCCATGAAGCCGGAGCTTGGCGAGCTCGACGCCGACGACTTGCGCGCAGCGCTGACACCGCGCGTCAAGCTGCTCGCCATCGGCGCCGCGTCCAACGCCCTGGGCACGATCAACGACATCCCCCTCGTCTCGGAGTTGGCGCACGCGATCGGCGCGCTCGTATTCGTCGACGCCGTCCACTACGCGGCCCACGAAATCATCGACGTGCGGGCTCTGGGCTGCGACTTTCTCGCTTGCTCGGCGTACAAGTTCTATGGCCCGCATGTCGGCGTCCTGTGGGGCCGCCGCGAACGCCTCCAGGCCGTCGACGTGCCTCGCCTCGCACCCGCACCTACGACCGCCCCAGAGAGGCTCGAAACCGGAACACAGAATCACGAAGGCATCGTTGGTGCCGCCGCCGCTGTGGACTTCCTCGCGGGTCTCAGCCCGGCAAGCGGACGCCGCGCCGCCCTCGAGCAGACGCTGACCGCGCTGCACGCCCGCAACAAAATCTTGTTACGCCAACTCTGGGAGGGCCTGTCGAAGATCGATGGCGTGCGAGTGTTCGGGCCGCCGCCAGATCGACCGCGAACACCCACGCTGTCCTTTGTCGTAGAGGACCAGAAGGCCGAGGATGTGTCGATTGCCCTCGCCGAGGAGGGCGTGTTCGTCTCGTGTGGCGACTTCTACGCGACGACGGTCGTGGAACGTCTCGGCTATCAGGGCGACGGAATCGTGAGGGCGGGCTGCGCCTGCTATACGACTCCCGATGAGGTGAATCGGCTCGTCGAGGGCGTCGAGAGAATCGCTCACGGCGGGTAGCCACACTCGAGAGTCCGAGCCCACCAAGCCGATGGGTCGGGAGCGCCGGATGACCGCCATCGCGGTGACGCTCGCATTCGAAGGCGGTCTGGCGCTGGTGGCACTAGCAGCGGGGTGGTCGCTCGGCTATTCGCCTTTGCGTGCCATCCCGGTTGGCGTGGGCCTTGCCGCTCATGCCAGGGCCGTCGGAGTGGGAGTGATCGCCACTGTCCCGCTGCTCCTGACGCTCTTCGCGGCGCTCGTCGCCAGCGAGCGCCATGGCAGCGGCCCGTTTCGAGAACTGCGGCTGTTGACAGAACAACTGTTGCCGCCGTTATTCTCCGGAACGTCGATCGCCCAACTCGGCGCCGTTTCGATCTTCGCCGGACTCGGTGAGGAGCTCTTGTTTCGAGGCTTGATCCAGTCCGGTCTCGCAACGTATCTGGCGGGGATCGGCGGCCCCGTGCTCCCACTGCTGGTCGCCAGCACGCTGTTTGGCCTGGCTCACCCCATCAGCAGGCGCTACGTGATCGTCGCTGGCCTGGTCGGCCTCTATCTGGGGACGCTGCTCCACTTCACGGGGAATCTGCTCGCCCCCGTGACGACGCATGCGCTGTACGATTGGATCGCGCTAGTGACGTTGTTGCGTCGGCGCCCGGCTCGCGAACCGGGCAGGGCGAGCGCACAGTGATCCGCCCCGGGCGAAGTACAGACGCGACCAACGCTCCTCGCTGGCGGGAATCTTGTCGTCGAAGCCTTCAAACAGCCCGTACGTGACGCGTCATCGCCCGCCCTCGTGAGGCGATCGAGTCTCTTCACAATGCCTACAAAGAGCCTTTCGTCGCCCAGCCTGGCGCGGCGAGGAAATCCTGGAAGTCAGCGACGATGAGATCGGGAGCGGGGTCCCCGGATTCGAGCTGCTGCCTCGTAAACGTAGTGGCGAGGGCGACACATCGCATGCCCGCGGCTACGGCTGCGGTGATCCCGACCGGCGCGTCCTCGAACGCGAGGCAACGCTTGGGGTCGACACCGACGCGTCGCGCAGCCTCCTGGAAGATGTCCGGGTGGGGCTTTCCGCGAGGAACCTCATCACCCCGAATGACGTTCGTGAGCCGGTCCTCGAGCCCGATCTCCGCCAGAGTGTGGGCGACGTTGCATTCCGGCGCCGAGGTCGCTATCACGACCGGAATCGATTCGTTGTCCAGGTCCGCGAGGAGCTCCAGAAGGCCCGCAATGGGTGCGAGTTGGCCAGCCGACAGCTCACGGTACAACGTCTCCTTCTCTTCCTCGAACCTCTTGAGTTCGTCCCCGGCGATAGGGCGGCCCAAAAGGTCGGTGAAGATGTCGCTGTTGCGTCGCCCCATCAAGCGGATACATCCGGCCTCGTCCACGGGTTGCCGACCATGGCGTCGCATGAAATGGTCGAACGCCGCAGCGTGGAAACGGATGTTGTCGACGAGCGTCCCATCGAGATCGAGCACGACGCCTTCAGGTAGCAAAAGACCTCCTCTGGTGCGCATGGAGTATACGGCGGAGAATCGAGAGACCTGTGCGAATACCTGCGGGACTCGCCGTTCGCTTCGTCGGCCTCGACGCGGATCAGCTTCGCCTTCTCGAGTCGTTCGTGAGTGCGCCGACCCACACCCGAAAAGAGTGATCGAGATTGTGACCCGGTAGCGGCGGCAGAATACCGAACAGGTTAAACTCGGGTCGTGATATCGACTCTCTTCTACCTAGCGCTCGCGCCATCCTCTGCGGCGATCGTCGCCGCGCCGACGCCGGAAAAATACGTCGCAGAAATCGCTGCCTGGCGCACCGCTCGCGAGGAGCGCCTGCGCGCCGATGGCGGCTGGCTCACCGTCGCAGGTCTGACATGGCTCGAGCAGGGACGCAACCGCTTCGGCAGCGACCTCGGGAACCAGATCGTGCTGCCACGCTCCGCCCCGGCCCACGCGGGCTGGATCACGTTCGCAGGCACGGAAGCGACGCTCCAGGTAGCACCGGGAGTCGATGCGACGATCGACGAACAGAAAGTGCGCGAAAGCCTGCTTCACGCCGATACGACAGGCGCCCATGAGGTGGTCGTTCTCGGCTCTTTGCGTTTCCATCTCATCGAGCGGGGTGGCCGTTACGGTATTCGCGTCGTGGATCTCCAGAGTAGTGTGAGAGCCAATTTCGCGGGCCTGAAGTGGTATCCGGTCCGGGAGGAGTTCCGTATCGACGCCCGTTTCGTCCCGCATGAGAATCAGCGCACGATCGACATCGTGAATGTCATAGGGCAAGTCACCCAGCGCGAGAATCCGGGCTACGCCGAGTTCGAGATCGCGGGCCATACGGTCGCACTCGAAGCGCTCTCTGATGGAGCCGAACTCTTCTTCATCTTCCGCGATGAGACGAGTACTCGGGACACCTATGGAGCGGGGCGTTTTCTATACGCGGCCCCGCCCGCGAATGGACACGTCGTACTGGACTTCAACCGTGCCTACAGCCCACCGTGCGCCTATACGGCGTACGCCACGTGCCCACTCCCGCCGCGGGCGAACTGGCTCGACATCTCGATCGAGGCCGGAGAAAAGGACCCCAAGCTGCACTGACGGGTTGCAGAGCGCCGAGCCCCTGAGCGCTCAGGCCAGGCCGGTTTCCCCAAGAATCCGCGTCATTGTGCGTGCGGTATTCAGTACGTAGAAGTGCACTCCGGGAACACCCGCGGCACACAGCTCGCGGGTCTGTTCGATGCAGTGCTCGACCCCGATTTCGCGCACGAGCTGGGCGTCATCTCCCGCGGCGGAGAGGCGCGCGTCGAGATCCGCCGGAATCGTCGCCCCACACATCGCGGTGATGCGACGGATCTGCCCGGACGATTGGATCGGCATGAGGCCTGGCACGATCGGCGCATCGATGCCTGCGGCGACCGCACGCTGGCAGAAACGATGGAAGTCCGCATTGTCGAAAAAGAGCTGGGTGATGACGACATCCGCCCCGGCATCCACCTTGCGCTTCAGATGGGCGAGGTCGAGAGCAGGGCTTTCTGCCTCTGTGTGGGTCTCCGGGTAGCCGGCCACTGCGACACCCATCGCATCACCACCCGGCTCTGCCCGAATCAGCTCCACCAACTCCCCCGCGTGAGCCAGTCCATCTTTCGCTGGACGGAACTCGCTCTCACCTCGAGGTGGGTCACCTCGCAGGGCGACGATGTTGAATATGCCCGCGTCCTGGATGCGGCGAATCAGGATTCGAAGTTCATCACGACTGGAACCCACACACGTCAGGTGGCACGCCGCCTCGACTTCGAGTTCGCGGAGCCGGCTGACGATCTCGAGTGTCTTGTCCCGGGTCGATCCTCCCGCCCCATACGTGCATGTCATGAAGTCGGGCCTGAGCGCGCGCAGCAGCGGCAACGCGTCGGCGAGAGTCTTCTCACCCGCAGGCGTGCGGGGCGGGAAGAGCTCGAAGGAAATGACGGGGCGTTCAGCCTGCGCGTAGATGTCTCGGAATCTCAATGGTCGCACAAGATAGTACGAGACACCGTTCGAGCACAAACTCAGCGCGGCCAGGCGGGGACCTGCGGCTCAAAACAACAGGGGCAGCACCAGCAGTGCAAACGTAGAGATGAGAACCGTGCCGAGTATGTCGATCCAGAAACCGGCGCGAATCATCTGAGGAATCGTGAAGGCGCCGGTCCCGAACAGGATCGCGTTGGGCGGTGTTGCGGCCGGCAGCATGAACGCACAGGACGCTGCGACCGCAGCGGGCACGCACAGCAGGAGCGGAGAGACGCCGATGGCGAGCGCGGCCGCGCCGAGCACAGGCAAGGCCATCGCCGCCGACGCGGTGTTGGATGCGAACTCGGTCAACAGCGTCAAAGCGAAGACCACCACGACGACAAACAGTGCGAGCGGAGCCGTATGGAAGAGCTCGAGGCGGTCGCCGACCCACGAGGCGAGCCCGCTCCGGTCGAAGCCGGCCGCGAGTGAAAAGCCGCCACCGAACAGCAGCAATACGTCCCAAGGGATGCGCGACGCCCACTCCCAGTCGAGCAGCCGCTCCCCGGTTCCGGCGGGAATGGAGAAGAGCGCGACGGCGCACGCGATCGCGGTCGTGGAATCCGCAATGAGGGCCCCGTGGGCCAGCCAGTCTGCCCAAACGGGGCGCGTCATCCACGCGAATGCCGTGACTGCGAAGACCCACGCGGTAGACCGCTCACCACGCGTCATCGGGCCGAGCCCTTCGAGGCGCGCTGCAATCACAGCGCGGCCAGTGCCGACATCGTGTGTGGACAGCGGAAACACGAAGCGCGTCAGCGTGAGCCAGGTCAGGGGGATGAATAGCGCGACGAGCGGCACCGCGAATGCCATCCAACTCAGGAAGCTCAGTTGGATTCCATAGCTGCGCTCGAGCGTGCCGGCGAGCATCACATTCGGAGGCGTTCCGATCAGAGTCCCCATTCCACCGATCGATGCGGCGTACGCAATCCCGAGCATCAGACAGGCCCCGAAATTCGATCGTGGCGCGTTCGCCTCTTCGCTCTCACTGGCAAACTGGGCCGCTACGGCCACCGCGATGGGCATCATCATCGCGGCAGTCGCCGTATTAGAAACCCACATCGACAAGAACCCCGTGGCACACATGAAGCCGAGCACGACACGCGGTGGGCTCGTCCCGACCGCGGCGATGATGCGAAGAGCCAGGCGGCGATGGAGCCCCCAGCGCTGCATGGCCTGGGCGAGCATGAACCCGCCCATGAACAGAAAGATGAGATGGTTCGCATAGGGCGCAGCGGCTTCCGCAGCGGAAGCGAGCCCGAGAGTGGGAAACAGCACGAGGGGCAGCAGTGATGTTGCGGCGAGAGGAATCGCCTCGCTGACCCAGAAAGTTGCCATGAGCGCAGCCACAGCCAGCATCGCGCGCACGTCGCCGTTCGCTCCCGGAACAGGAAGGACCAGGAAGAGCGCGAACAGGACGAGACCGATGACCATCCCCACGGAATGGCGACGAGTACCCGCTTCCCTCACACCCATGTGGGCTAACCCACGGACGGCGTGCGAGTCATGTAGTCGATCAGGTCGAGTTTCGTGAGAATACCGACAGGAAGCCCACTCTCGTCGACGACGAGTGCGACCTCCCCACGTTCGAAGATCTCGGGCAACTCGGTGGCCCGCGTGTCAGGGGAGACGGTGGAGACCTTGCGCTCCATCACCTCGGCGATCGCAGATTCCCCAGACGCACGGCCACTGACCAACGCGTGCAGCACGTCACTCTCCGTCAGGATGCCCGCGAGTCTTCCTTCGTCGAGCACCGGAACCTGAGAGATACCCATCGACTTGAACAGGTCCACGGCCGCACCGAGCCGCTGGGCTGAGTCCACGGAGACAATCTCCCGCCGGGCGCCAGTGCGCAACATGTCCGCGACTGTCTCGACGGCCCAATCGGGCTCGAAAAACCCCGCCTCACGCATCCAGCGGTCATCGACGAATTTTGTGAGGTAGTTGCGAATCGAGTCTGGTAGCAGCGTCACGACCCGCGACCCCTTCGGCAGTTCGGCCGCCACCAGGAGCGCCGCCCAGACGGCCGAGCCGCTGGAGCCGCCCACGAGCAGGCCCTCTTGCCGGATGAGCTGACGGGCCACGCGGAAGGAGTCCTTGTCGTTGCTCTTGATCCAACGATCTACAAGGTCACGTTCGAGGACGTCCGGGATGAAGTCGTAACCGATGCCCTCGACCTTGTAGCTTCTGACCTCACCCGGGCCCGCGAGAATCGAACCCTCGGGATCCACTCCGACCACCTGAATCTTCGGGTCGTGACGCTTGAGCGCACGAGCCACGCCGGTGATGGTTCCCCCGGTGCCGGCCGTGAGGACGACTGCATCGATTCGGCCATCGCACTGACGCCACATCTCCTCTCCGGTACCCTCGTCGTGCGCCGCGGGATTGCTGGGATTACCGTATTGATCCAGGATGTGGGAGTTCGGGATGACCTGCTTGAGACGCTTCGCCACACCGATGTGAGACTCCGGGGCGTCCCACGCGGCCTCCGTGGGTGTGCGGATGATCTCAGCGCCGAGCGCCTCCAGCACGACCTGTTTCTCGCGGCTCATCTTCTCCGGCATCGTGATGAGCATGCGGTAGCCGCGCACCGACGCGGCGAGAGCCAGGCCGATCCCGGTGTTGCCCGACGTCGGCTCGATCAGCGTATCCCCGGGCGTGATACGCCCTTCCGCCTCCGCGTCGAGCAGCATGCGCACACCGATCCGGTCCTTCACCGATCCGCCTGGGTTCAGAAACTCGCACTTCGCAAGAATCTCGCCCGGCAGTCCGTGTGCGATCCGGCCCAGGCGGACCATGGGTGTATTGCCGACCGTCGTGAGAATGGAATCATGAATGGCGCTCATCGGGGACCTCGTTGCGGTGATTTGAGCAGAGCGCGCGCGGGCGGTCAAAGAGCTCCTCGCGTCTGAATCAACGACCGAGATGGAGGAGCCGATCGGTCTTCACGTCCAGATGCTCGCGATACTCGCCGCCAGACCACACCGCGCGAACGCGGTCGGCTCGCTCGGCAAGCCCGAGACCGAAGTGAAAGCGGGGATCCCGCGCCGAAAGAAACGAGCCTCCCGCGATGGCATGCCGGACCAGGCGTCGTTTTCCCACATCGACCTCGACGCGAAGTGCGCCTGGCGCATCGACGAGCAGCCACGTTCCGTGGCGGGGGGAGTCGTTTCTCAAGAGCGTAGGCGGTGCATCGATGTTCGCGACCGCGATGTCCAGATCTCCATCTCCGTCGACGTCGCCGACCGCGACACCGCGACTCGACTCCCGCACCTGTAGTCCGCTTCCAGAGTCCCCGCTGACATCCTCGAAGCGGCCCCCACGGTTTTCGAAGATCTGGTTCGCCTGGGCGTAGTGGGTGTCGGCATCCGGATCAGCGTCGGCCTGCGGATAGATGTGACCGTTCGCAATGAACAGGTCCAGGTCTCCGTCGAGGTCGAAGTCCTCGAGGGCGGGTCCCCAGGAGAGCGGGGCAAATGTCGGTGCGTGCAACCCCCAGGCGTGGGAAACGTCCTCGAACACGAAATCACCGACATTGCGGTACATCGTCGAGGCGTCTTCGGCGAAATTCGTCACGAACACTTCGGGGCGGCCGTCGCCGTCCACATCAGCAGCCGTGACGCCCATGCCGGCTTGTGAATTGCCTTCGGCGTCCAGCGCTGCGCCACTCCACAGTCCCACTTCCTGAAAGCGGCCCCGGCCATCGTTCCGGTAGACGTAGTTCGGGTTCGAGTCGTTCGCGACGTAAAGGTCCCAGTCGAGATCCTCGTCGAGATCGAGTGCCACGACACCGAAGCTGTAGAAAAGGCCGACATCTTCGAGCCCCGCTCGCTGCGTGTTGTCGCGAAACTGTCCTCCGCCCACGTTCTCGAAGAAGCGGTTGATCGCACCCTCCATCCCGAACGGACCCGGCATGACTTTCATGCCGTGCCAGTCCAGGGTCCGACGCGCGTGCAGGACCTCCTCCAGCGTCGCCTGGATGTAAGCTGCGACAAAGAGGTCGAGATCACCGTCGCCATCGGCGTCGAAGAATGCCGCTCCTGCGGACCAACCATCAATGCTCGGGGCGTCCGAAGCGACGGAGAACGTACCGTCACCGTCGTTCAAATAGAGCACGTCAGGGCCGAAATTGGAGACGAAGATATCTGGATCGCCGTCGCCGTCCGGATCTCCCACGGCGACACCTGTGCCCCAATTGTCGTCGCCTACTCCCGCCTCCGTCGTGACGTCATCGAAACGTCCGTCACCGCGGTTGCGGTAGAGATGATTGCTTCCGCGCTCTACGACCGTGGTCCCCTCGAGCCGCCAGCCGTTGACGACGTAAAGGTCCAGGTCACCATCGGTGTCGTAGTCGAGAAACGCGAGACCTGTACCCCCCGACTCGAGGAGGTGGGGCTTGTCTCCGCGACCACACCACGTCGGTGCTGTCAGCCCAGCTTGCGTACCGATGTCGACGAAGTGAAATGGTGACGACGGCTCAGTTGCCGGCGGAACGGCCGCGCCCGCGAGCAGCACGCTGCAGGCGAGGCCGTTTCTGATCGAACTCAAGCGCCCCCGATGAGCTCGGCCGCGATCGTCGAGAACTCGTCCCACGCGGCCTTACGCGCATCGTCGGTCTCGGCGGAGCGCAAAGTCTGTGACGTGGCGAGCAGCTTCTTTTTCGCCTCTTTGGTGACGACTACGTATCCGGATTCGTAGACACCGTTGGCCTCGCCGGCGGCGTTGTGATGGTGTCCCCCTTCGACGAGACGCTTGCGGATACCACCCACGGCGTTGTCGCCCTCGTTCGCGAACAGCGCCATATGTCCCGCGGCCACCTCGTACTCGCCCGCCGTCAGCGCCACTTGCGCCGCGCGACGGTGTCCATCGAGCAGAGCAGTGACGAGCCCCGCTTCGGTCGCTCGCACGGACAGGATGGCGTCAGCAAGCGCATCATAGGCGGAGACCATCGTCTGGGGTGTCTCCTGTGCGCCCGCCGACGGCACCCATGCGAGGGTCAGGATTGCGACACAGCATTCTGTACGAGTCATAGGTATCCCCCTGGATGAGAAAGAAGAGGCACAGCATCCCATACCTCTTGCAGCATCCCATAGTGCAAGCGTCTCATTTGCCGATGCTACCGCTTTTCTCAACAGTTTCCTGTGACGCCTCCTGTCGTGAAGCTCGGACTGCCACCCTAAGTCCCTAGCCCTGCCCCGTGTCCATAAGTCGCTGCAAGCCAGCAGCCCGCGGCGGCGGCGGGAGGGTGGGCGGAGCCTGGCGTGGTAGTGGTCAGGGCG
>Ga0214472_10009409_pt1 | contig 10186 bp, 13 predicted proteins | sample RVTome_6_FD_207662 | JGI IMG/M metagenome (GOLD analysis project Ga0214472, IMG submission 207662) | Soil microbial communities from uranium-contaminated site in the Upper Colorado River Basin, Wyoming, United States - RVT140D175 | ecosystem: Environmental > Terrestrial > Soil > Contaminated >...
GCGGGTCCGTCCGAGCGACCGCTAGCGCAGCATCTCGAGCGCCGCTTTCCCCAGCGGCGCCTGCGGGTCCGCGAGCGTCAAGCAGATCTCGAAGTGATTCAGGCCCTTGCCGATGATCGTCGGCGCGCCGAGCTTTTTCGCGAATTCGCTCGACTGCCGGTAGAACTCCGCGGCTTCCTTCTCTCCCCAGGCTACCGTCACCGGGCAGCGGATCCGGTCGACGTGGCGGATCGGGCTGTACTCGTGCTCCAGCCGCCTGTCGAGCCGCACGTAGTCGTTGCGCGCGCTTAGCCGTACCGGCAGCAGGTCGTAGATGCCGGAAACAACTAAAGCGCTTTTGACTACGTTTGTCTTTGTCAAGGCAGAAGCCGCGAGATGCCCTCCCGAGGAGTGGCCGCCGAGCACGACCTCCTTCGAGAGATGCGCGTGGACCCATTCGATGCCGCGGCAGACCTGCGCGACCATTTCGGGGAGCGTCACGGCCGGCAGGAGGGCGAAATTCAGGGCGACATACGCCGCTCCGGCTTGGACGACTCTTTCGGCCGCGAACGCGTTCTCGCGGCTCGACTGCCGTTTCCACGCCCCGCCGTGGACAAACACGAACGCCTTTTCCCCTTCCCCATAGATGTCGAGAGTCTCGGCCGGCGTCGGGCCGTAGCGCGCAGTAACGGGTTCTCCGATCCGTGACCGCACCGCGTTGCTGAGCTCACCGTAACGGCGAATGATGTCGTCGGCGTGCGGCACCCACACGCGCTGCTCGTACTGGTCGTCGAGCGCCTTCTGGTCGTAGTCGCGGAAGACCTTCGTCAAAACAGGATCGCGATGCCGTCGAGCTCGCCCTCGGAGTTCACCAGGTCGACGCGCTTGTGCGCGATGCGGAAGCTTTCGCCCGCGCGGCGCAGCCGGTGCTCTACCAGCGCGCCCCAGAGACGCTGCTTTTCATTTCTCCACTCGATGAGGGCGAGGGTCGAGGCCACTTTCAGCTCATCTCCCGAGTCCTCAATAACGGAAATATTGCTTACCTGGTGCACGGTGCGCGCGAGCGGCAGCCGGGCATGCGCGCGCGGGTGGCGCGCCTGCTTCACCCGCAGGCCAAGGAGCGTGCGGTCGTCGTGGATGATCGAGCTGGTCTCGAGCGCATCCTTCTGCCCCTGCTCGAGCGGCACCCAGTAGGTCGCGTCGTCGGTGAAGAGCTCCAGCCACGCCTCGAGCTGGTGCGTGTCGAGGAGCCGCGCCTCGTGGTACAGGAACTGCTCGACGTTCATTGCTTGGTCATGTAGTCGAGCCAGGCATTCAACTGCGCGCGGATAAAGACCTCGCTGGTGCCGCTCGCGCCCCGCCGAACGCCGTCCGCCTCGTCCACGTCGCCGCCGTGGCCGCGGCCGATGCACAGCCATTCGGCGGCGCCCGACGCGAACCCGCGCTGCACGCGCTCGTACACCTCGAGGTCGTCGGTCAGCACCCAGGAGCCGGTGCCGTTCACCACGTTGGCGAAGGCCACCGTGTCGCGGAACATCCGGGCCGGCGCGTCCTTCATGCGCAACGAGTAGGTGTAGACCACCGAGCGGTCCACGGCGATCGGATGGATGATGCGCAGCTGCCGGAACTGGCTCATGAACGAGCAGTTCGGATAGATGATGGTGTTCCAGCGCGTCACGCCCAGAACGCGCTCGGCCTCGGCTTCTCCCGCTTTTTGGATGAGCTTCTTCTTGTACTCCTTGAACACCGGATGCTCGTCGCCGCCGGTGAGGCGCTTGTCGGTGTGGTAATCCCCGAGCCAGCCGTGGCCGCGCGGCGTGGCCCATAGCCCGATCGATTCCCACAGCGATTCCGGGGCGCCGTTCTGCCGCATCTGGCGCACCGCGATGTCGAAGTAGTGCTCGCTGCCCGGCGACCCCGGCTCGGGCGCGCCGCGCGCCGCGGCGATCGACGAAGCGTGCACATAGGCGGGGTGCACGCCGTCGAGATGATTCTCGAGCATCAGCTTCCAGTTGCCGTTGTACACATGCTTGAACACGCCGCCGGCGACCTCGAGCTCGCCGCCCGGCGCCCGATCGACGAAATCGTCGAAGGAGCTTTTCGCCGGGCCGAGGAATTCCTCCAGGCTCGGACCGGTGGCCGCAAGCGAGGCGAATAGGAATCCCCGGTATAGCGAAACCCGCGGCACGGCCTTCAATCCGAGCCCGGACAAGCTCTCCTTCCGGTATCCGCCGGGGACGGGCACGGCGCGCAACGCGCCGCCGCGGTCGTAGCTCCAGCCGTGGTAGGGGCAGACGAAGCGCTCGGTGTTGCCGCGTCCCTCGGCACATACCGTTGCGCCGCGATGCGCGCAGCGGTTGACCAGCACGCCGATTTCATTGCCGCTTTTCCTGACGACAATGACCGGCTCGCGGCCCATGCGCGTGGTGAAGTAGTCGCCGCTTCGGGCGACCTGGCTCTCGTGGCCGAGAACCAGCCAGGCGCGGCCGAAGAGCCGCTCCATCTCGAGATCGAAGATGGCCGGGTCCGCGTACACCGAGCGGTGCACGCGGTCGGGCTGGACCAGCATTGCGAGCTGCTCGTTTGCCGCCATGCGCGTTGATAGTCTCCTTGATAATCTACCACCGCAATGGAAAAGGTGATGCAGGCGCTGGAACGGCTGGCGAAGGCCTGCCGCATCCTCGAGATGCAGGGCCACGGCGACATGTCGCTCGGGCATGTTTCGCTGCGCGATCCCGAGGGCCGCGGCTTCTGGCTGAAGCGCAACCGCGCCGGCCTGGGCGAGATCCGCGGCCCGCAGGATTTCGTGCTGGTCGCCTTCTCGGGCGAGAAGCTGGCGGGCGAAGGCGGCCGCCATTCCGAGTGGCCGATCCACTCGGAGATCCTGAAGCGGCGCCCCGACGTGCAGGTCGTCGCGCACACGCACCCGCTTCACGCAGCCGTGCTCTCGGGCGGCAGGGAGGCGCTGCTCCCCTATACGCTCGACGCCGACTACTTCGTCGACCTGCCGCGCCACGCGGACGAGGTGGCGCTCGTCACGACGCCCGCCGAGGGAGCGGCGCTCGCGCAGTCGCTCGGCCCGCACTTCGCCGTCCTGATGGCGAACCACGGCGTGACGTTCTGCGGCACCTCGATCGAGCACGCGACCTGCGTCGGCGTTTTCCTCGAGAAAGCCTGCAAGGCGCATCTGCTTGGCAAGGCGGCGGGCCTGCAGCCGAATGTCCTCGGAGCCGAAGTCCGCGCGAAGCGCCATGCGCAGATCATGACGCCCGCCCACATAGAGCACTCGTGGGACTACTTCTGCCGCATGCTCGATGGCTGATGTACTGGTCGTAGGCGGCGGCATCGGCGGCCTTTCGCTCGCGCGCGAGCTCTCGCTGCGCGGCCTGCGCGCGACCGTGCTGGAGAAGGCGCCGCAGCTCAACCCGGTCGGGGCGGGCATCATCATGAACCCCAACGCCATGCGCGTCCTGGAGCGCAACGGCCTCGCGGAGGCGGTGCGCGCGGATTCCTGGCCTTACCTGTGCCGGGAAACCTGCGACGAGCAGGGCCGCATGCTTGCCATGCGCGACTACCGGCCTCTGTACGACGCCGGAAAGCTGGCGCGCGGCGAGACCTTCGAGGCCGGCGTCCTGGTCGGAGCCGACGGCATCCATCCGCAGGTGCGCGGCCATGTATTCGGCGATTTCGCCCCGGTCTACATGGGTTACCGTTCGCACCGCATGGTGGTGGAGAATACGGGCGTCGCGCATTTCACCGAGTTCCTGGGCCACGGCCGGCGCATCGGCCTCGTGCCCATCTCAGAGAAGCGGCTCTATGTCTGGACCACGTTCAACTTGCCGCACAACGGCCCGCCGGGCCCGGAGCGCGTCGCCGACTTCCGTGCGCTGTTCGACGAGTTCACCGACCCGCGCGTCGCGCGCGTGTTCTCGCAGCTGCGATCGATGGAAGGCGTGATCCCGACCGCGATCGAGGAGCTCGCGCTCGAGCGCTGGGTGCAGGGCAGGGCGGCGCTGCTCGGCGATGCGGTGCACGCCATGACGCCGAACATCGGGCAGGGTGCGGGCATGGCGATGGAGGACGCGGCGCTCCTTGCCGAGGAGCTCGCCTGCCGGCTCAGGAACCGTCGCATCCGGCGGCAGGGCCGCAACGTCGAGCAGGCGCTCGACGAGCTCGAGCGGCTGCTCGCCCATCCGAGCTGAGGAGGAGCACATGGCCAAGATCCGGCATATCGCGATTAGCGCCGAGGATCCGTTCGCGACCGCGCAAGTGTTCAAGCAGGCCTTCGGGCTGCAAGTGGACGACCTGGACGGCGCAGAAGCGCGCGCCCGGCAGGCGGGCGCCACGCCGCAGCCGCCGCCGAAAGTGGACCTGTCGAAGCTCGGCGGCCGGATCTTCTTCGAGAAGAAGTACACGCTTGCCGGCGTGAAGTTCGACTTTTCCGCGCACGGCTGGCCGGTTGCCCCGGAGAACAAGTGAGGCCGGTGGCGCTCGAAGCGGCCGGGCTCTCCAAGGTCTACGCGAGGAACGGCGAGCGCCTCGAGGTCGTCAACGTCGAGCGCCTGACCGTGCGCGACGGCGAGTTCATCACGGTGATCGGCCCGAGCGGCTGCGGCAAGAGCACGCTGCTCCACATGATGGGCGGGTTCATCCCCTGCGATGGCGGCACGATCGAGGTGTACGGGCAAAAGGTCAGCGGGCCGGGTCCCGACCGCGGCATGATGTTCCAGGAATTCGCGCTCTTCCCCTGGAAGACGGTCGCCGGCAACGTCGCCTGGGGCCTCGAGGCGCAGGGTTTCCCAAAGAAAAAAATAGAGCAAGCCGTGCGCAAATACATCGAAATGATGGGACTGTGGGATTTCAGGCATCACTTCCCGGCGGAGCTCTCCGGCGGGATGAAGCAGCGCGTCGCGCTCGCGCGCGTGCTCGCGTTCGATCCCAAGGTGCTGCTCATGGACGAGCCCTTCGGCGCGCTCGACGCGCAGACGCGCGAGGTGATGCAGGCGGAGCTCACGCTTCTCTGGGAGCGCACCGGCAAGACGGTGGTCTTCGTCACCCACGACATCGAGGAGGCGGTCTACCTCGGCGACCGCGTGGTCGTGCTGACTGCGCGCCCGGCGCGCGTCAAGGAGGAAGTCGAGATCGCGCTGCCGCGGCCGCGCGACCTCGACATCAAGAAGTCAATCCAGTGCCACGAGTACCGCAACTACATCTGGGACCTGATCCGCAGTGAAAGTGGTTATCGCGGCAAGTAGCTCTGGTCGACCAGCGCGTCGACGTTCACCGGCTTTTCCAGCCAATTCAGCTTTTCGCGCATGAAGGTCGACAGCCTCTTCAGGCTCTCCACGTTCACCCGGGCGTTGGGGTCGCGCTTCCAGTCGGCGTTCTTCAGGTAGATCTCGAGCGGCGTACGCACGAACCCGGCCTTGTGCAGGTCGCGCTTCGCCTGCGCGGTATTGGCGAGGTAGTACTTCGTCACCGCGACGTAATCGGCGAGGAAGGCGCGCACCGCGTCGGGATTCGCCTTCAGGAATTTCTCGCCGAACCACAGGTCGAGCAGCTCGTGGTCGTAGCCCACGGCCTCGACCGCGGTGAACAGCTTCCTCAGCCCGCCCTTGGCCGCCTCGGCGGAATAGAAAGGCTCGACAAAGGTCCCGGCGCTCACTTTGCCGGTGCGCACCGCATCGCCCATCGCCGGGAAGCCGAGGGGCACGACCTTGGTGTCCTTGTCGGGCTGCAGCCCGGCGTTCAGGAGCCCGGCCCGCGCCCACAGGTCGGTGGCGGTCTTGATGCCCACCACGCCAATCGTGCCGCCCTTCAGGTCCTTCACCGAGCGCACCGGCCCGTCGTCCTTCGTCATGTAGGTGGTGCTGAACCACTGCCTGCCCGCAGCCTCCATGCACACGCTGGCCACCACCTTGATGTCGAGCCCCTGCTCGTTGGCGAAGATCACCGAGAGGCCGGGCGCCGTGCCGGCGTCGATCTCGCCCGCGAGATAGGCCTGGAAGCGCTGCGGATTGGCCTGAAACAGGATCTGCTTGAGCTGGTATCTCTTGCCCTGGTTGGGGGCGAGGTCGGGGCGCGCGCTCATGAGCCAGACCTGCTCCTCGGCGGCGAAGCCGCGGCCGAGGCGGATGAGCGGCGGCTCCGCCGCATAGGCGCTGAGCTGAAAAGCGATGGTCAGGCCGGCGAGAAGCAGACAGGCGGTTCGTTTCATGACCCCCTCCTCAGACGTAGTAAGTGTCCAGCTTTTCCCAGTATACCAACCGGTTGCGCAGGAATACGAGCGCCCGGTCGAGCGCCAGGCCGAGGAGCGAGATCACGATGACCACGGCCAGCATGCGGTCGGTCCTGAGCGAGGACAGCGAGTAGATGACGACGTAGCCCAGGCCGTCGGCGGAGCTGATCATCTCGGTGATGACCACCACGATCATCGCCACCGGCAGGGCGACCCGGTAGCCGGCGAAGATGAAGGGCGCGGTCGCCGGGATCACCACGCGGCGCAGGATCGCGGCGCGCGAGGCGCCCATGTTCTGCGCCGACCAGAGGAGCGCGCGGTTCACGTCGCGGGCGCCGTGGTAGGTCACGATGACGATCGGGTAGAGGCACTCGAGGAAGATGAGCGCCACCTTCGAGAGGCTGCCGATGCCGAAGACGAAGATGAAAATCGGGAAGAGCGCGAGCTTCGGCACCGCGTAGGTCCCCGAGAACAGCGGGTCGAGCAGGTCGGCAATGAGCGAAGAGCGGCCCATCAGCATGCCGAGCAGCACGCCGGCGACCGCGGCGAGCGCGAAGCCGCCGAGCGCCCGGTAGAGCGACACCCAGGCTTCCATCAGCCGGTCGGGCTGGACGAGAAACATTCCGAGCTCGTACGCGATCTTCGCGAGCGGGGGAAAAAGCAGCGGGTTCCACAGCCCGCTGCGCGAGGCGATCTCCCAGGCGGCGAGCACGACGGCAATGAGCGCGAGGGGCCTCAGCAACCTCATTGCGCCGCCTCCTGCCAGCGCAGCACGCGGTGGCGCGCCGCGCGCAACAGCCGGTCGCCGGCGTAGCCGAGGATCGCGATGGTGACGAGCGAAACGTACATGAGGTCGAAGCGCAGGCTGCTTTCGGCGACCTGGATGAGATGCCCGAGGCCCGATTGCGAATTGATCATCTCGGTGGCGAACATCACGATGAACGAGAGCGCGAGCGCGACGCGCAGCCCGGCGAAGACGAGCGGCAGCGCGCTCGGCACCACCACGCCGAGGACGATGCGCCAGCCGCCGGCGCCCATGTTGAGCCCCGACCACACGAGGATCCTGGGCGTCGCCTTTGCGCCGTAGTAGGCGTTGATGAAAGTCGGGTAGAAGCAGGCGAGGGCGATGATCAGGATCTTGGACAGGTCGCCGATGCCGAACCACAGCATGAACAGCGGCAGCATCACGATCTTCGGGACCGGATAGGTGAGGAAGATCACCGGGCTGAAGGTCTGGTCGATGCGGCGCGAGACGCCGGCGGCGAGCCCGAGCGCCACGCCGAGCGCCGACCCGACCACGAAGCCGGGCAGCGCGCGCAGCAGGCTCGTCCCGGCGTGGACGTAGAGCTCCTGCGAGCCGAGCGCGGTGAAGAAATCCGTCGCGATCTGCAGCGGGCTCAGGACGTACGAGGGCAGCCCCCCGATCCACAGCAGCTGCCAGGCGACGAGCAGCGCGGCAAGCAACCCGCCCTTAATGAAGAAATTCATCAAGGTGCGGAAGCGTCGCCATGCCGCCGCGTCATGAAGAGGTCCATCGGCAGCTCGGTTCCGAGCTTCCTTTCGCGCGCGGCATCGAGCGCGCGCTTGCAGACGGCGGCGAACTGGTTCCCCATGCCGGCGTTGTTGTTGTGGTAGGTGATCTCGCGCGGATGGGTCCGGCCGGGCACGCGGCCGCTGCACAGGTCGGCGATCTCGTGGATCGCATCCCAGGCGATCATGCCCTTGCGCAGCGGCTCCATCAGCTCGGCCTGGTCGTCGATCTCGAGCTGCTCCTTCAGGTTCACGACGATGCGGTCGGCGACACGCGCGCACTCGTCGTCGAGCTCGCGCTGGGGATAGAACCTGGTCGAGGACTTCATGCCCACGACGTGCGCGCCGGGCGCGAGCCATTTGCCGAAGAGGATCGTATGGCTGGCGTTGGTCGCCGCGAGCGCGATGTCCGCTCCCCGGATTGCGTCTTCTGCCGCGTCGACTGCGATTGCCCGGAGATTGAAGCGCTCGCTCATCGCTTCGGCAAAGGCGCGCCGGTGTTCCGGCGAGGGCGAGTGCACCTTCAGCTTCTTCAGGCCCGGGCGCACCGTGACGAGCGCTTCCACCTGCGCCGCCGCCTGCTTGCCGGAGCCGAGGATGCCGAGCACCTCGGCGTCGTCGCGCGCGAGGTACTTGGCGGCGACCGCGGTCGTGGCGCCCACCCGCAGCGCGGAAACCGCGTGATCGTGCACGATACCGAGGAGCTCGTTCGAGCTCACGTCCCAGACGAGCACGAAGCCCGAGAAGTCGCCGCGGAATTCCAGCCGCTCGCGCCCGTCGCTTACCGGCTTCGCCATCTGCGCGACGTCGAGCCGCACCGCGACGACGCCGTGGCGGGGAACCGTGCCCGCGATGACGTTCAGCATCGACCAGCGCGGCTCGCCATCCTGGGGCAGCGGCGTGTGGATCCGCCGCCGCGCCAGCACCTGCGCCGCGCCTTCGCCCAGGTCCCGGTAAGACGCCTCGACGAGCTCGATCGCCTCGGCCATCGAAACCAGGCCGCGCGCGTCTTCGGTCGTCAGGACGAGCGTGGTGGCCGGCATTGAGGCTATTCTAGCCGCCGTCACAGTCGTGAGGCGCCGGGCGTCTAAAGGGGTATGGATAAGAGGAGATCCCCATGAACCCGTATGACGTGCAGTCCATCGCCATCGCCGTTCCGGCATCCGGCGCCTTCCGCTTCATCGCCGACCCCCGCAACCTTCCGCAGTGGACGCATGCCTTCAAGGCCGCCGGCGAGACGACGGCCTTGATGGCGACGCCCCAAGGATCAGTCGAGATCGGCCTGGCAGTCCGCGCCTCGGAGCGGCACGGCACCATCGACTGGGAGATGACCTTCCCGGGCGGCGCGGTCGCCACCGCGTGCTCGCGGCTCGTGGAGAACGGCCCTGCGTCATCGATCTACGTTTTCGTGCTCAAGGCGCCGCCGGTGGCGCAGGAAGCGGTCGAGGGCACGCTCGCGCAGCAGCGCGGCATCCTGCGAGACGAGCTCGCGCGGCTCAAGGGGCTGCTGGAGCAATGATCGACGAAAAGCTCGTCGCCCTGGCGCGCGACGGCGACAGCATTGCGTTGAACGAGGTGGTGGCGCGGATACAGAAGCCGATCTACCGGCTCGCGCTGCGCATGCTTTGGCACCCGGAGGACGCGAGAGATGCCACGCAGGAGATCCTGGTGCGCATCGTCACGCGGCTCGGGAGCTTTCGCGGCGAGAGCGCCTTCCTCACCTGGGCCTATCGCGTGGCGGCGAACCATCTGCTGTCGGTGAAGCGGCACCGCCTGGAGGAGCAGCACCTCACGTTCGAGCTGATGGCGCGCGATCTCGCCGACGGCCTCGACGCCGAGGCGACCCGGCGCGACGATCCCGAAACGAGCGCGCTCCTCGAAGAGGTGAGGATCGGTTGCACGCTCGCGATGCTTTCCTGCCTCGACCGGCCTCATCGGCTCGCCTATATCCTGGGCGAGATTCTGGAGCTCACGGACGCGGAAGGCGCGGCGGTGCTGGAGATCTCGGCGGCCGCGTTCCGCAAGCGCCTTTCGCGCGCGCGCCAGTCGATCTCGGACTTCATGAGCGGGCATTGCGGCCTGGTGCGCCCCGAAAACGCGTGCCCGAGGTTCTCGAGACGGTTCGCGCTCTGGAGCAAACGCGGCGCGCAGCGGCGCTCCTTCGCGCGCAGCCTGAGCGCGAAGTCGACTTCACGCCCGAGCTGAAGCGCCTGCTGCGGGTCTAGCGTACATTGCGATGCACATGCGCGAGCCGTTCCACCACGCAAGAGCCTCCTTCGTCAGCGGGGCCGACACGCCGCGGGACTACCTCGAGCGCCGTCTCGCACGGCTGCAGGCCGTCGAGCGCACGCTGCGCGCCTTCGTGACGCTCGATGTCGATGCCTCGCGCCGCGAGGCCGATGCGGCGAGCGAGCGCTACCGCCGCCGCGCGCCGCTTTC
>Ga0214472_10009411_pt1 | contig 10185 bp, 5 predicted proteins | sample RVTome_6_FD_207662 | JGI IMG/M metagenome (GOLD analysis project Ga0214472, IMG submission 207662) | Soil microbial communities from uranium-contaminated site in the Upper Colorado River Basin, Wyoming, United States - RVT140D175 | ecosystem: Environmental > Terrestrial > Soil > Contaminated >...
CCTGGGTGTCGACGACGACGAAGGGACGGCCTGCGTGGACGACGCCGCCCGCGCCGCCGTGGTCTACCTCCGCCACTACGAACGCACCGGCAACGAAGCCTCGCGCACCCACGCCGAGGCCCTGCTCCGCTTCCTGCTCTACATGCAGCGGGGCGACGGCCTCTTCTATAACTTCGTATGGAACAACAAGCTCGACATCAACACCGAGCACGAGAACAGCCGGGCGGACGTCTTTGGCTGGTGGGCCGCCCGTGGCGTCTGGGCGCTCGGCACGGGCGCGCAGGTGCTGAAAACAGCCAACCCGGCCCTCGCTGCTGAAGCCGCCGAAGCCGTACGCCGCACGCTGCCGCACCTGCGCGAGGTCCAGAAAAACTACGGCGCGACGACGGTGATGGGCGGGCGCACGCTCCCGCGCTGGCTACTGTACGAGACGGCGTCGGATGCTACGAGCGAGCTTATGCTCGGCCTCCTCGCGTTCCAGCAGACAGCCCCGGATACCAGCGTTGCTCGCCTGATCGACCGTTTTGCCGAGGGCATGGCGATGATGCAGTACGGCTCGATGCAAGTGTTTCCGTACGGTGGCCACGCCTCCTGGGCCGAAAGCTGGCATGGGTGGGGCAACGCCCAGACCATGGCCCTCGCCGGAACCGACCGGCTCGAAACGGCCGTCCGTGAAGCCGAGCAGTTCTATGCGCGCCTCCTCGTCGAAGGCTGGCTCCACTCCATCCCCTTTGACCACCCGGAAGCGATACGGACGTTTGAGCAGATCGCCTACGCCGTGCGCGGGGTGTCGGTAGGGCTGGTGCGCCTGGCCGAAGCGACCGGCGAAGACCGGTACGCCCGCATGGCCGGCCTCGCTGCAAGTTGGCTGACGGGCAACAACGTAGCCAGGACGCCGATGTATGACGCCCCGACCGGACGCGGCTACGACGGCATCAACAGTCCCACCGACGTGAACCACAACGCCGGGGCCGAATCCACCATCGAAGCCCTCTTCACCCTGCTGGAAGTCGAGCGCAACCCTGAGGCGCGGCGCTGGCTCTTTGCACAGGGCGCCCCGCCGGTGCAGGTGGAGAAAGGCGGGAAAACCTATTCGTACCGCGTCTTTACCGTAGCTTCCGGCGCCGCGCCCCAACGCATGGCCGTCGTGATGAACTACACCGATGAACAAACCGAACTGCTGGAGGGCACCGCCCTCGATGCTTTTTTGCGCAACTGAACCTTCTCCTACCGCTAAGCTCTATGTCCCTCTTTACAAGATCGCCCGCGCCCATCCTTACGCCTCGTGCCGATGTGCCCTGGGCCAGCGGCGCCGTTTTCAACCCCGGCGCGTGGTATGAAGAGGGGGTCGTTCATCTGATCTTCCGCGCGATTCCGCAAGGCTACAAGGCCATTCAGCTCGAAATCGCCGAGCAGGATGGTCCGGATACCGGGTTCGACCACACCTACGTCTCCTATCTCGGCTATGCCGGCAGCACCGACGGGGTCCACTTCGAGTGGCGCGAGGCGCCTTTTCTGGTGCCGGACGCCCCGTTCGACCGCTATGGGGCGGAAGACGCACGCATCTCGAAAGTCGACGACACCTTCCTCATCACCTACACGGCCCTCAGCCACCCCGCCTTCGGCACGATGGACGGCGTCCGTATCGGCCTCGCCACGACCAAAGACTTCGTGCACATCGAGAAGCACGGTGTCGTCGGCCCCCCCGTGCGCGACAAAGACGCGGTCATCTTCCCGCGCCGTATCGGCGGCCGTATCGCCATGCTGCACCGGGTCACGCCGGACATCCAGCTGGTCTATTTCGACGACTTCTCCCAACTCTTCAACCCGCCCGCCGCCTTCTGGCAGGCCCATCTCGATACGCTCGAACAACACGTGATCCTGCGCCCGCGCGCGGGCTGGGAATCGAAAAAGATCGGCGCCGGCCCGACGCCCATTGAGACGGAGGAAGGATGGCTGCTCATCTACCACGGGGTCGATGAAAACCTTGTCTACCGCGCCGGCCTCGCCCTGCTCGACCTCGACGACCCGAGCCGCGTCATCGCCCGATGCCCCACCCCTGTCCTGGAGCCGGAAACCGATTACGAGCTGTACGGCGACGTGAACAACGTCGTCTTCCCCGAAGGCGCCGTGGTGATCGACGGGGTGCTACATGTGTACTACGGCGCGGCAGACTTCGTCATCGGCCATGCCTCCGCGTCCCTCTCCGACGTACTCGCCCACCTCCGGAGCCCCGTTATCGGACACTTGAATCCAACGCTTTGAACCCCGAACCCTTCATGCATACCATTGCCACCCTGCCCCCTGTAGCGCCTGTGCGCCTTCACCACGGGCACCCCATCCTCGAACCCGTGACCGCCCATGCCTGGGAAAGCCGCGTCGTTCTGAACCCTGCTGCCACCCTCCTCCCCGCCGACACCCATCTGGAGCAACTCTTCCAGACCTGGAACCTCGCGCCCTTCCAGCGGGCGCGGCTCCGCCACGCCGGCGGCGCCTGTGTGATGCTGTACCGCGCCCAGGGGGAGCCGGACCCTGAGAACCAGCACGCGCCCTCCTCGCTAGGCCTTGCTCTCTTCAGCCCGACCCTCACGCTCCTCTACCGGCACACCAAGCCCGTCATCAAGCCCGAATCACCCTTCCATAACCTCGGCGTTGAGGACCCCCGCTGTACCCGCGTAGGCGACACCTTCTACCTCTACTATACCGGCTACGCCACTAACCAACCCGGCAATCCGGACGCCCCACGCACCGTTCGCATCTGTCTGGCAACCACAGAAGACTTCCTCGACTGGACGCTCCACGGCCCCGTTGCAGGCGACATCAACACCGTCGACAACAAAAACCCGGCCCTGCTGCCCCGGCCTGTGGACGGGCGCTGGCTGCTGCTCCACCGCCCGATGGAAGGCCCCGATGCCATGACCATCCACCTCGCCGAAGCCGAACAGCCCGAAGGCCCCTGGCATACCCTCGGCCCGCTCATGAAAAGCTATGCGTACCAGGAATTTGACCGCTCCTGGATCGGCGCCGGCGGCCCACCCGAAGCCCTCGACGACGGCCGCTTCCTGATGATCTACCACCAGGGCCACTTCACCGCCGACGGGCAGCGTGAATACGACCTGGCGGCAGCCTTGCTGGATTTCTCAGCCGCCGACCCGGTGCGCGCCCGCATCGAACCGCTCATGCGCCCGACGGAGGAAGCCGAACGGCTGGGTGATCCTGAATTGGGCGTAGACAACGTCCTCTTCACCTGCGCTAACTACCGCCTGCAAGACCAACTCATCATCCCCTACGCCGGCGCAGACAGCCGGATCTTCGGCGCTTCGGTGCCCGTCGATGCCCTTGTGGCGGCGCTGGAGGCACAAGCAGGAGCATGAACGCATGAAGAGGAAAACCCTGGCAGGAGCCCTGCTTATCCTCATGCTGGCGGCGAGCGGCACCGCCGTCCAGGCCCAGCAGATCGACGTCAACCGCATCGAGATGATGCCGGAACGGCCGGCGCCTTACCTGATGCGCGACTGGAAGCGCGTCGCGCAAGACTATGACGCCCTCGTCTTCGACCTGAACCGCACCGGGCCGTATCTGCCGCTCATCTGGCGGGTGACCAACACCGTCAACTACCCGGAACACGACAGCTTCGGCCTCTCGACCGTGGTGGGCACGCCCCGCATGGGCTCCGCCGAAGCCATCAACGTGCTGCCGGCGCTGGTCGGGGCAACGCTCGTCGGCATCGACAAGCGCAACCCGGACGGGGAAGACTGGGTCCTCGGCGCCGAGGAGTTCTTCAACCGGCGCCCCGAGGAAAATGTCTACCTCAACCTCCCTACCACCCAGAGCGGCGACGACTGGTGGTACGAGACGATGCCCAACGTCTTCTTCTACCAGCTCTACGACCGCTACCCCGGCACCGGCGACTTCGCCTACCAGTTCCGTACGGTGGCGGACCAGTGGCTGCGGGCCGTCGAGGCCATGGGCGCCGGCACCACGCCCTGGACGGTACCGTCGATGAACTACCGGGCCTGGTCTCTGGCGACGATGCGCCCCCTGAACAGCGGCGTCCGCGAGCCGGAAGCTGCCGGGGCCATCGCGTGGCTGCTCTACCAGGCCTATACGGAGACGGGCGAGGAGCGCTACAGGATCGGCGCTGAGGCGGCGATGGACTTCCTGAACAGCCGCACCTCCAACCCATCGTACGAACTCCAACTGCCCTACGGCGTCTACGCGGCCGCCCGTATGAACGCCGAACTAGGCACCGGCTACGACATCGAGAAGATGGTCAACTGGAGCTTCGACGTCGGGCCGCTGCGCAGTTGGGGTGCCATCATCGGCACCTGGGGCGGCTACGACGTGTCCGGCCTGATCGGCGAGGTGTCATCCAACGACTACGCCTTCCTCATGAACGGCTTCGAGCAGGCGGGTGCGCTGGTGCCAATGACGCGCTACGACGACCGCTTCGCCCGCGCCATCGGCAAGTGGGTGCTGAACCTGGCGAACGCCTCACGCCTCTTCTATCCAAACTACCTGCCCCCCCTGAACCAGGACAGCGAAGCCTGGTCCTTCGAGCACGACCCGACATCCGCCATCGGCCACGAAGCCCTCCGCCGCGAGCAATCCAGCCGCAGCCCCTACGCCACCGGCGACGCCCTTGCCGGCGGCTGGGGGTACACCAACCTGACCCTCTACAGCGCCTCCCATGTCGGCGTCCTCGGCGGGATCGTCGACACCACCGACGTGCCGATGATTTTGCGCCTCGACCTGCTGAAGACCGACTACTTCCATGCCGAAGCGTATCCGTCCTTCCTGTATTTTAACCCCTACGAAGAAAGCAAGACCGTCACCGTAGACGCCGGCGCCGGGGCGCACGACCTGTACGACGCCGTCTCCAACCAATTCCTCGCGACGAGCGTGAGCGGCCCGGCGCCGTTGACGCTGCCGGCCGGTGAAGCCGTGCAACTGGTGGTTGCGCCCGCCGGCGGCGCCGTCACGTACGACCTGGACCGCATGCTGATCGACGGGGTCGTCGTGGATTACCGGGCGGGCCGCGCCGTCGCCAACCACCCGCCGCGTATCCGCAGCTTCGCCGCCCACCCGCTCCCGGCTTTCATCGACAAAGCCACGACGCTCTACTGCACGGCCGAAGACCGGGACGGCGACGTGCCGGCCTATGCCTGGAGCGCCACCGGCGGCACCTTTGACGGCACCGGTGACACCGTCACATGGAACGCGGCGGCACCCGGCGCCTATGCCTTGACCTGCACCGTCGACGACGGCCGGGGCGGTACGGCTGAGACCACGATGACCGTCGACGTCATCGACAACCTGGCGCCCGTCATCGACAGCGTCACCGCCGCACCCGCTATCCTCGATCCCGGCGGCTCGACCACCCTCACCTGCGCCGCCCACGACCCTAACAACGATGCCCTGACCTACGCCTGGCACGGGGAGACAGGGATCTTCATGGGTGAAGGCGCCTCGGTAAGCTGGACGGCCCCGGGCGAGACCGGCTATTACCTCGTCACCTGCACGGTACGAGATGCCCCCGGCGAGGAAGTCGAGACGACTGCCGGCATCGTCGTCGGGCACCTCGTCGGGCACTACCCGTTCGACGGCGACGCCCGTGACGGGAGCGGCTTTGAAAACCATGGCGTCGTTGCCGGTGCCACGCTCACAGACGACCTCCTCGGCGGAGCGGGCAACGCCTATGTCTTCGACGGCGTAGACGACCACATCCGCATCCCGACGCACCCGTCGCTGGACTTCCGGGAGGCCGTGTCGGTCAACTTCTGGATGAAGAGCACCGCCGCCCTCAACCGCGAAGCCTTCCTCCTCTCCCACGGCAGCTGGCAGAACCGGTGGAAAATTTCGATCACCCCCGAACAACGTCTCCGGTGGACCGTCAAGACCGAGACCGGCGTCTTCGACCTGGATACCGGCATCCTTCACCCCGACTCCCTCTACAACGTCACCGTCACCTACGACGACGGCGCGGCCCGCGTCTACCTGAACGGCCGGCAGGTCGCCGAAAAATCCTGGACGGGTGCGCTGGCCACCACCTCCCTCGACCTCACCTTCGGCCAGATGCTGCCGGGCGACACCCAGTACAACTTCGCCGGCCGCCTCGACGATATCCGGCTCTACAACGTCGTGCTCTCCGAAGCCGAGATCGAGCTGCTCTATGGACGAGATACGCCTGTGGAGGACCCTGACGCCACCGTTTTACCCACGGCTACGGCGTTGTACCCCAACTACCCGAACCCCTTCCAGGCCTCCACCACCCTCTCCTACGACCTCGCCCATCCCGGCGTCGTGGAACTCCTCGTCTTCAACCTCCTGGGCCGGCGCATCCGCACCCTCGCTTCCGGCGCCGAGACACCCGGACGCAAACAGATCGTCTGGGACGGGCGAGACGACAACGGGCATCCGGTGGCCAGCGGCGTCTACGTCGTACAACTCCGCGCCGGCGACCGCAGGCTATACCGCAAGCTCCTGCTCCTGCGACCGTGATACGTGAATTCTGATACGTGATACGTGATACGTGAACTCCTTATTCAGGTTGGCAATATTCAAATCTGGTTGAGGGACTTATTCTCAAACGTCAAAGCATACCTGAGCGATATCGATCAAGTTCACGTATCACGTATCACGTATCAGAATTCACGTATCACGTATCAGAATTCACGTATCACGTATCACGTATCACGTATCAGAATTCACGTATCCCCCATGCCCATGCCTGCTTCCCCGCTCCCCCGGCACAAAGCCCCCTCCGACGCCGCCCTGCTCGACGCCTATTCGCAGGCCGTGATTGCGGCTGTAGACCGTGTCCGTCCGTCCGTCGTCAGCATCGACGTAGAGCAGCGCAAGATGCTGGGTGTCTTCGAGCAGCAGGGCAGCGGCTCCGGCTTTGCCTTCACGCCCGACGGCTTTATCCTCACCAACAGCCATGTCGTCCACAAAGCCCATCGGATCACCGTCCACTTCGCCGACGGCCGGCGCTGCTCGGCGACCCTGGTTGGAGAAGACCCCGACACCGACCTCGCCGTCGTCCGCGTCGATGCCCTCGACCTGCCGGCTGTTGAGTTGGGGGACTCGGACGCCCTCTCACCCGGGCAACTGGCCATTGCCATCGGCAACCCGTACGGCTTCCAGCACTCGGTGACCGCCGGGGTGGTGAGCGCGCTCGGTCGTTCGCTACAGGCGGCTTCGGGGCGGCTTATGGAAGACATCATCCAGACCGACGCCGCCCTGAACCCCGGCAACTCGGGCGGCCCGTTGGTCGATAGCCGGGGGCGGGTCATCGGGGTCAACACGGCCGTCATCCGCCCTGCGCAGAGCATCTCGTTTGCCGTCGCCGTCAACACAGCCCGGTTCGTGGCAGCCCGGCTGATCCGAGACGGGCGCATACGGCGTAGCACGATCGGGTTCGTCGGGCAAAACATCGACCTGCCCGCCCTCATCCAGCACCGGCATGGGCTGGAAGAAGAGGGCGGCGTGCTGGTCCTCGACGTACAGGCCGGCAGCCCGGCGGATCGGGCCGGCCTGCTGCCCCGCGACGTCATCGTAGGCCTCGGCGGCCGCCGTATCACCGGCATCAGCGCCCTGCTCCGCGAACTCACCGAAGACCGTATCAATTTGCTGACCCCCCTTCGGATTATTCGGGACGGCGAGGCGGTTTTCATGAACGTGACGCCCGAAGAAAAACCGTCTTGACGGTTTTTCCCAGACCCGTTCGCTTCAGCGAACGGGTCGGTCACTCCCATGGCGGCGTCGGGCGAGCGTTTCGATCTGGCTTGCGATATCGGGGTAACGGGCGAGGATACGGTCGAACATGCTCTTGTTCAGGCGATACAGGTCGCAGTAGTTGACGGCGCGGACGCTGGCCGTGCGGGGCTGGTCCAGGAAGAGGGCGATCTCGCCGAAGAAATCTCCGTCCGACAGGGTTGCATAGATCGTCGTGCCGTCCGGTGCCAGCACCTCCACCATACCCCGGCTAATGAAAAACATATCCTGCCCCCGGTCCCCTTCCCGCATGATGTAATCGCCGGGGGTAAAGACAGCCGGTTCCATTTCGAGGGCGATCTCACGGATGAACGCATCGCTCGCGCCCTGGAAGATCGGGACCCGCTCGATAATGTCACGTTTCAGAAACAGGGCGACATCCGTTCGGAGCGTAGGCGGCAGGTCCTGCAGGATGTCGTTCTCATCGTAGCCCAGGCGTTTTTCCCAGAGGTAGTCGTAGTAATCGCGGATGCGTCGTTGAAGGGGATGCGGCAGGCTGCGATAATGCATGAAGGCCGTCAGCTGCTCCACCCGCTGGAGGTAGCTGGCTTTCGAAGGGTTGATGTTTGCCAGGATCGAAGCGATGTTTCCGATGACATAGGCATAGACGCCTACGCCCAGGATCATCACGAAGATAGCATAAAGGGTCTGTGCGTTGTTGGCCGGCGTGACGTCGCCGTAGCCGACCGTCGTGAGGGTGGTGACACACCAGTAGAGCGCATCCAGGTACTGGGTCGTCTCATCAAGGGCGCCGGGCGTATCGCGCAGCAGGATCCAGCCGCAGGTGATCCAGTGGGCGGAGAGCAACAGCCAGAAGACGAAGAAAATCAGCCGTAGCACGCTGGCATTCTTCACATGGCGTTTGCGCCACGCATGCATGAAGCCGGCGACGCGGTACAACTTGAAGAGCCGCAGCACCTGCCAGATCGTAGGGCCGAAGACCATGCGGAGCGGCAGGGTCGCCAGGACGTCGAAGAGGAGGCCGGGCAAGAGGGCGGGACGGCGCTGCTCGACGCCCGCGCGGGTTTCCCTCGCCCGTGTCCGAAGGTACTGCACGACGATATCTGTCGCAAAGATGGTCGTTATCAACCACTCAAACAGGACCGTAGCCTGTGCTTCGCCAACGTACGAGAAGCCGGGCAGCAGTTCCAGAGGGATCACCAGGGCCGACAGGGTTGCCCCGGCCCCGACCACAAGATCCCAGGCATTGTTCAGGACCGTACTTCTCTCTTGCATCATTCCGAGCCGGTGCACATGCTGCGTTGCCTCCTTGGCCTGCGCAAGTTCCTTCTTCAGCATCCCAAGTTCAAGATGTGCTGCTCAGAAACCCGGAAGCGTTGCAGGTTGCTTTCTACAAACCAGCCAACCAAACCGGCAACCCTTACAAAAACGTAGAGAACCCGGCGCTACGAGCGCCGGGTTCTCTCACCATGAAGATGCCGGAGTATGCATCCTGGGGCCGAAGCCGGCTCCATCAGCCACACCCTCCTGCGCGTGTGCCCGGCATCTTACTTCGTCCTCTCTTCTAACCGTATATACGCAACCCTTCGAGTTACGGTTGACAGGTAGGTGCGCTTCGCGTTGCAGGGCGATGTACAATCCGATTGTAAGGCCTTGCCCCACAAACGGCATCCCCTGTTTATGACCGGAGCGCCCATCATACAGAAACGCCCGACCGTCGAAGACCCAAACCCTCACCCGCCCCGAAGCCGTCTGTCAACCCGCCGAAGACGACGGACGCTGCGCAAGCCGGACAGCCGCAAGGAAGAAGCCTGGTTTCTACGTTAAACACCTGCACAACCTCGGTATAACCTCGGGGGCAAAAAAATATTTCTATTTACCCAGATTATTTACACCACCTGATCCGGCGCGAAGGTGACCACGGTGCCTCGGTAGCCGAAGATCTTTTGTAACAGGCGCAACAGGCCTGGAGACTGGCGGCGCACGTACCACTGGTCCGCCGCCCGGCGAACACCCAGCCCGTAGGTGGGGTACGGGTGGATCGTGTCCGAGATCTGCCGTAGCGTCACACCGTTGCGCATCGCCAGCGCAACCTCGCCGATCATCTCCCCGGCGGCGGTCCCCAGGATGCTGGCGCCCAGGATCTTCCCGTTCCAGCCCTTGCCGTACACCTTGATCAACCCCGTCGTCTCCCCGTCTGTGATGGCCCGGTCGACCCTGGTATACGGGAAGCGATAAATTTCGTAGGCGGTGCCCCGTTCGTCGAGTTCCGGCCCGGTGGCCCCCACATGGGCCAGTTCGGGGTCGGTGTAGGTAGCCCAGGGCACATGCCTCTTGTCGATCTTCATCGGCACCTTCAAGAGCGCGTTGGTCATGGCGACCTTGGCCATGTGCTCGCTCATGTGGGTGAACTGGTAGCGCCCGGTGATATCACCGATAGCATAGATG
>Ga0214472_10009413_pt1 | contig 10183 bp, 10 predicted proteins | sample RVTome_6_FD_207662 | JGI IMG/M metagenome (GOLD analysis project Ga0214472, IMG submission 207662) | Soil microbial communities from uranium-contaminated site in the Upper Colorado River Basin, Wyoming, United States - RVT140D175 | ecosystem: Environmental > Terrestrial > Soil > Contaminated >...
CATGAAAGGTGCCAGCGCGGCGCTCGAGGAAGTAGCGATCTTAAGGAGGAGGACGTTCGACTGACGACCTGCAATTCTGTCAACTCGCCTCGGGCGATCCTCCGCGAATAGCGTTCACCAGCGGCCGCCCCCGATTGCACCAGCGGCCATCTGGTGCAACGCGTGTTAGGCACAAAGCGACAGAATACTGCAACTGGAGCTCTGTGACGGCTCCTGAGATGAGTGCCTTGATCGTCGCGCTGTCAAACATCGGGATTCCCTCCAAAAAAGCAAAGGCCGCCCAAGACACACATTCGTGCGTCACGAGAGCGGCCTGGCTCACCCCGGAGAACGCCCCGGGAGCAAGGTTGGCTCAATAGTTCGACAAGACCGTAGCAACGTAGGAAGGATGCTGTAAAGCCCCCGTGCTGCGAAGCGAAGAGCGGCCATATCAACGTTCGCGCTGAGCCGCGGCGGCCATCATGTTCGAAGGCAACGCCAGTCCCCGCCAGCCGTCGGCTCCAGCGCGTTATGCGACGCCTCGCTTCTACTCCGGTTGCTCAAGCGTCGGAAGAGCAGCCTCGCAGGCGCGCTTTAACGCGGGAACGTCCTGCTCCACAGCTCGGTACACGAGCTCGAGGTCAACGCCGAGGTAGTCGTGCACCAGGACGTTCCGAAATCCTGCCAATCCCTTCCAATCGACGGACGACTGCGAGGCTTTCACACCTTCGCTCAGGTGTTGGCTCGACTCGGCCAACGTCTGCAGGTTCCGGATCACGCCATCCTGAATCAGGGGCGAGGAAAAGAAGCTCTCACGGCCGCCAGCGGTGTACTCCTGGATGCGCGCAATGCAACGCAAGATGTGCTTCAAGTAGACTCGGTCGTCCTTCACAAGGGGACGGCCTCGTCCAGCACGCGGTCGCGAAGCAATTCATCGAGGCCTCGCTCCGTCACGACCTGGACGCGACGACCCAGGAGTTCTTCCAACTCCGCGACAAGCCCGCCAGGAAACCAGGGGCTCGGGTCAGGTCCCACCTCGACGAGTAGGTCGACGTCACTGTGCGGCCCGGCATCACCACGCGCCATCGAGCCAAACACACGGACCCCGGTGACGCCGTGCCTGCGAGCCAGCCGGAGAATCTGTTCTCGCTTCGAACTAACGAGGTCCACCATCCGGCCGGCTCCTTTCGAACGTCAGTGTACGTCTTCTGCTTCGTATCGTATCAAGCCGCATAACTTCTTACTGAGTAGACCGCCAAGCCCTGCTTGCAGCCATCGCGGGCGACTGTGCGGCAGTCTTGCTCGAAAGAGCTCGAAAAGCAGGGCGCCACGCCGCTGCCACGACGCCCGACGTCCCCATCTGACAGGCTTGGCTGCAGGCCGCGTGCGAAACCTGCGTCCGGTTGCAGCCAACGCTGGAAAGGAGACCCGCCGCAGGCCAACGTTCGCCGCCCCCCCCTCGCGGCCAACGCTGGAATCCCCCGCACTGAGTCTCGCGTGGATGTGCTGAAGAAGCAGAGGCCAAGCGGGATTCCGATCGGGCAGGCTCGAGTGGGGTTGGCTGCAAGCCGTGCGGTTCGCTGCGGCCGGCTGCAGCGAACGATGAAAGACGGCCAAGCCGGCAGAACCGGCAAGTGCCGTGGCGTGAATCGGTTGGAGAGTGGAACGTGTGCGGTGACCCTGGCGCGGTTAGCCGCAATGACTCGCGGCTCACCCGGCGCTCGGCTGTCACAGCCGGTCGAACGGACTGCGAACGCCAAGCCCGCCGCGGTTCAGCACGTGTAAATACGTCATCGTCGTACTGACGTCGGAATGCCCGAGCAACTCTTGCACGGTGCGAATGTCATGACCGTCCTCGAGCAGGTGCGTCGCAAATGAGTGACGGAGGCGGCGTTAGCCCCAGCGCTCGGTCGTGTTGATCATTGATTCTCCGTCTCGGTCGGAGCCGTACTGATCAATGCCTGCGCTTGCGGCTGGCCTCCTCAACCCAGCCGATCTCCAGGGTGCCGATCACCGTGTACGCATAGTGACGTGAGCCTCACATCGGATGAATGTCGATGGCGTGCAGCCCGGGTGAAACGTTCGACTGACGGCCTGCCGCTCCTCGCGCTCGTCACGCACGCCGTCGCCTGCTGACCTGCGGTCGTCTGCTGACCTGCGACGCCCGTTTCAGAGCCGGTGCGTCCGGCAGGTCCAACCGCAGCAGGCGAATGGCGTTGCCGTAATACACGTTCCTTCGCTCCGTCTCCTTCAGCTTCAACGAGTCGAGGGCGCGGATCGTCTCGCGAATGAACAGCGGCCCGCCCTGCGGGTCGAACGGACAATCGGTGCCGAAGAGCACGTGGTCGGCACCGTAGAAGTCGAGCCCGCAGCGGATCGCGGATGCCGATCCGCTCACCGATGTGTCCGCGTAGAACATCTTGAAATACTCCACAGGCCGCTTCGCCATCCGCTTCAGCAGCGCCCCGTAGTCTTCATCCGACGTGCGGCTGCCCAGTTCGTCCATGCCATGGGCGATGCGCGCTTCAAAGAACGGCGCCATCGCGCCGAGATGATGTGTAATCACGCGCAGCGCCGGCAGCTTGTCCAGCATGCCGGAGAAGACGAGGCGCGCCATGCAGGCGCTCGTCTCGTAGGGCCACCCGAACAGCCACCAGATTTCGTACTTCGATTTCTCCTCGGTGGCGTAGTCGGCAACGCGGGCCGAGCGCGTCGGGTGCAGCCACACGGGCAGGCCGTACTTCGTGACGCACCGATCGAAGACCGGAAAGAATTCCGGATCGTCGAGCGGCCGGCCGTTGACGTTCGTGAACAGCTGGATCCCTTTTGCGCCAAGCCGGCCTATGGCGCGGTCCATCTCCTCGAGCGCGGCGGGCACGTTGTTCATCGGCAGCGAGGCGACGAACGCGGGGAAGTGCTCCGGACGCGACGCGACGATCTCCGCCAGGCTGTCGTTGGCGAGGCGCGCCAGGCCGGGTGACTCGTCGGGCCCGGCCAGAAACTCGATAGCCGGCAGCGACAGCGTCAGGATCTGCCTGTAGTGTTCGAATGCGTCCATCACCTTCAGCCGCGCCTCGAGGTCCCAGAGCACGGGAATGTTCAGCCAGCGCTTCATCGAGCCGGCGAGCGCGGGACTCTCCCGGGCGATGGCCGTCATCCGCTCGAAAAACGGGCGCGGAAGGATGTGGGGAAAGATGTCCAGCTTTGGTTCAGTCATACGCGTCCATCATGCACGTCCATTGCTTGACACCTGTGCGGACGAAAGGATAATAGCGAGCACATGACGAACCGCACGCTGCTCGCGGCGCTGATGACGTCGCTTCTGGCGGCGGCGCCCGCGGCCGCGCAGATCGATCTGTCCGGCGAGTGGGCCCCGATTCGCGCCGAAGATCACACGCCGAATCCCAACGTCCTGCCCGGCGACTACGTGGGTCTGCCGATCAACGATGCCGCCCGCCTCAGGGCCGATACGTGGTCCGCCTCGCAGTGGACGCTGCCTGAATGGCAGTGCCGGCCGCACCCGGTGGGCTACATCACGCGCGGACCGTCGGATCTTCGCATCTCGAAGGAAGTGGATCCGGTCACCCGCGACACGACCTCCTTCCGCATGGAGTGGCTGCGGTCCATCGTCCAGGCAGTGTATCTCGATGGCCGGCCACGTCCGTCCAAGTACGCGGCGCACACGTGGGGCGGATTTTCCACGGGCGAGTGGATGGGAGACACGCTGAAGATCACGACCACCCATGTCAAGGACGGGTACATCCGGCGTTCGGGCCTGCATCGGAGCGACAAAGCCACGCTGGTCCAGTACTTGACGCGGCGCGGCGACGTCCTCACGTGGACGATCATCACGTACGACCCGGTGTACCTGACCGAGCCGCTGATTCGCACGACAGAGTATCGCCTCGCGCTGGCCCAGCAGATCCCCGCGTACCCCTGCACCGTTGTCACCGAGGTCGAGCGGCCGAAAGGCGTCGTCCCACACGATTTGCCGGGGACGAACAAACAGCTCACCGCGTACGCCGACTATTACAAGGTGCCGTACGAGGCAAGCAAGGGCGGTGCGGAAACGATGTACCCGGAGTACCAGCAGAAGCTGAAACAGATGATCGCGGCCGGTCAGGGGTCCGCGACACGCCAGGCGCCGTGACGAAATACGCCGCGCTCTTCATTCTGTGCGCCGCTGCCAGCGCCCATGCACAGCAGGATCCGGAAGCCGATTTCCAGACGCTGCACGTCCGCGGGCCCATTTACATGATCGCCGGTGCCGGCGGCAACATCACGGTCTCGGTGGGCCTCGACGGGGTGCTCCTCGTCGATACGGGCAGCGCGCAGATGACCGACAAGGTGCTGGCGGAGATCCGCAGGCTGCAGCGCGAAATCGGCCTGCGCTACGAGCAGAGGCTGCCGTTCGGCGCTGAGACCCGCTCCACTCTCGAAGCCGAGCGTGCGGCGCCGGCGCCGCCCAAGCCGATCCGGTTCGTCATCAATACCAGCGACGATCCCGATCACTACGGCGGCAACGAGCAGATTGCCAAGCAGGGCCGGACGATCACTGGCGGCAACGTCGCCGGCGATCTTCGGGGCGTCGCCGAGAGCGCCGCCATCTATTCGCACGAGAATACGCAGCTGCGGATGGCGGGGGCCGAGACGGCGCCGGCGGTGCCGACAGGTCTGTGGCCGACCGACACCTACCATACGGAGTATTACAAGCTCAGCTCCTACTTCAACGGCGAGGGCATTCAGCTGATGCACGCCCCCGCCGCGCACACCAACGGCGACACGTGGGTGTGGTTCCGCGGGTCCGATGTCATCAGCACGGGCGATGTTTTCGATCTGGACAGGTACCCCGTCATCGATCTGAAACGGGGCGGCAGCATTCACGGCGTGCTCGACGCGCTGAATGCGGTGCTCGACTATGCGTTCGCCGAGGTCCGTTCGGAAGGCGGCACCATGATCGTACCGGGACATGGGCGCCTCGGAGACATGTCTGACGTGGGGTATTACCGCGACGCGCTGACGATCATCCGGGATCGCGTCCAGGACTCGATCAAGAAGGGGATGACGATCGAGCAGGTCAAGGCGTCGAAACCCAGCCTGGATTACGACGCGCGCTACGGCCGGTCCGACGCGTTCATCGAATCCGTCTACGGCAGTCTCAAGCCATGACGCTTCGTGTGCTTGGAGTCGGGTGCCTGATGCTCGCGGCTTCCGCCGGCCTGCACGCACAGCGGGGAGGGGGGCCGCCGGAGGCCGCGCCGTTGCCGAGGGCGGCGGCGCCGGTTGATCTCACGGGCTACTGGGTCGCGATCGTGAGCGAAGACTGGCGCTGGCGGATGGGCGTCGGGTTGAAGGGGGACTACGGCTACCTGACGCTGAACCCGGAAGGGCGCAAGGCCGGCGACGCCTGGGATCCGGCAAGAGACGAGGCGGCCGGCCAACAGTGCCGGTCGTACGGCGCCGTCGGCGTCATGCGCCAGCCGACCCGGTTGCACGTCACGTGGCAGAACGACGAGACGCTGCGCATCGACACCGATGCAGGCACGCAGACCCGCCTGTTCAACTTTCGCGGATCGGCGCCGCAGGGCCAGGAACCCTCGTGGCAGGGCTTGTCGCTCGCGCGCTGGGAGATGGAAGGCCCGCGGCCCCAGCGCGGACAACCGCAGTCCGCGCCCCGCGCCGGGCAGCTGCGCGTCGTGACGACAGGGCTCCGTCCCGGCTATTTTTATAAGCACGGGGTTCCCTACAGCGGGCGGGCGGTCCTGACGGAATACTTCCAGATGGTCCCCGGGCTCCAGGACGAGCCGTATCTCAGCGTCACCGCGATGGTTGACGACCCCCAGTATTGGGCGCAGCCGTTTGTCAGGACGGTGCATTTCCGCCGGGAGCCGGATGGGACAAAATGGAGTCCGTCGCCGTGCTCCTCCCGATGAGCCTGCAACCAGGACCGAAATGAGACATGTGACCCGCGTAGCCATCGTCCTGGCGGCCTGTGCGGCCGCGGCGGCGGCGCAGACGCCGGGCGCGCTCGAGGTGCTGCACGTACGGGGCAACATTTACGTGCTGTTCGGCGCCGGCGGCAACATCACGATGTCGGTCGGTCCAGACGGCGTGCTTCTGGTCGACAGCGGCGCCGCCAACCAGGCCGACGCCGTGCTCGCCTCGATCCAGCAGCTCCAGCGGCAGCTCGATGCCACGGCTGCGCGCCGGCCGCTCGGGTGGGGCGCCGAGACGCGCTCATCGGTGGTGATCGAGCGCGATCCGTTGGCGCCTCCCAAGCCGATCCGCTACATCGTCAACACCCACGCGCATGCCGATCATTTCGGCGGCAACGAAAAGCTGGCGGCCGCCGGCCGCACGTTTACCGGCGGTAACGTCGCAGGCACCATTCGCGACGCCGGGGAGGGCGCGGCGATCATCGCGCATGAAAACGTGGACACCCGCATGCGAACGCCGCCGGCCGGGACGCCCGCGGCGCCGCTCAGCGCCGTGCCGACCGAGACCTACTACGGCGAAGGCATGCGGCTCAGCCATTACTTCAATGGCGAAGGCATCGAGTTGTTTCATCGTCCGGAAGCGCACACTGACGGCGACACGGTTGTCCGCTTTCGCGGCTCCGAGGTGATCGCCACCGGCGACCTGTACTCCACCGAGACGTATCCGGTGATCGACATCGCGCGCGGCGGCAACATCCAGGGTGTCGTCGCGGGCCTGAACCGCATCCTCGACCTCTCGTTCCCGGAGTTCCGGACCGAAGGGGGCACGATGATCGTGCCGGGCCATGGCCGCATTTCCGACTCGGCCGACGTGGCGTATTACAGGGACATGGTGACGATCATCCGCGACCGCGTGCAGGACATGGTGAAGAAGGGGATGACGCTGGAGCAGGTGAGGGCCGCCAGGCCCACCGCCGACTACGATCCACGCTACGGCGCCACGACCGGCACCTGGACCACCGACATGTTCATCGAGGCGGTCTATCGCAGCCTCGCCCCAGCCGACGATCGCAGCCTCGCCCCCGCCGCCCAGTCGCGCGGCCGTACGGAGTAGGGGCCGAGCTTGCTCGGCCCGGGAACGAAAGGGTAAGCCGTGCGCCTCTGCCGCTTTGATAACGATCGGCTCGGCGTCGTCGATCGCGACGTTGTACGGGATGTCACGGCGGCGCTCGACGTGATTCCTGCCTACCGGTATCCGCTGCCCGAGTACGACGTACTGATCGCCAACCTCGGGAAAGTCGTCGGGCGCGCCAAGGAACTGCTGCCGAAGGTGCCGGCCGTCGCGCTTACCGGGGTGAAGCTGCTGAGCCCGGTCGCCAATCCGGGAAAGCTCGTGGCGGCGCCGGTGAACTACCAGAAGCACCTGGACGAAGTGAAGGGCGACAGCCAGCTCCACGCCAACAACCCTGCGCACACCGTGACGATCCAGACGGCGGGCCTGTTCCTCAAGGCCACCAGCTCGCTGGCGGGCGCGGGCGAGGGCATTGCCGTCGTGAAGCCCGATCGCCGCACAGACCATGAAGTGGAGCTCGCCGTGGTGATCGGCCGGACTACGCGCCACGTGCCGCGGGCGGAGGCGCTCGGCCACGTGGCCGGCTATTGCATCGGCCTCGACGTGTCGATTCGCGGCTCCGAGGATCGCAGCTTCCGGAAATCGCCAGACAGCTATAGCGTGCTCGGTCCCTGGCTCGTCACCGCGGACGAGGTCCCCGATCCTGGAGTGCTGGATCTCGAGATCGCGGTGAACGGGACCACCCGGCAGAAGTCGAACACGCGCTATCTGATCCTGGGCGTCCCGGAGCTCGTGGAGCTGGCCTCGTCGTTCTACACCCTGTATCCGGGCGACGTCATCTTCACCGGGACGCCGGAAGGCGTCAGCCCCATTCAACCTGGCGACCAGGTGCGTGCGTCCATCCAGGGAATCGGTACGATGGAGGTCCGCGTCAGCGCCGCCGAGGCACCCCGTGTTCCCGAAATGAGCGCAGGCCTGTCTCGCCGAGGCGCTTCAAGCGCGTAGGCGGACGCGAAGGCGCAACCGCAGGAGGACCCAATGGAGTTCACCGGGACAACTGTCGACTACTACCAGAGACCGGAGCTCTCGCCGGAGCGCAAGGACTTCTACAACCGGCTCGACGGCAAGCACACCGCGCCGCTCTGGGAGGTTCTCGCGAAGATCATTCCGCCGTCGCCCACGCCCGAGACCGTGCCGGTCATGTGGCGGTACGACGAACTGCGGCCCCTGCTCATGGAAGCCGGCACCCTTCTGACGGCCAAGGAAGCCGAGCGCCGCGTGCTCGTGCTCGAAAACCCCGGCGTCCGCGGGCAGTCCAAGATCACGCAGAGCCTGTACAGCGGCCTGCAGATGATTCTTCCCGGCGAAATCGCCCCCTGCCATCGCCACGTGTCCTCGGCGCTCCGGTTCGTCGTGGAAGGGTCCGGCGCGTACACCGCCGTCGAGGGCGAGAAGACGACGATGCATCCGGGGGATTTCATCCTGACGCCGTCGTGGACCTACCACGATCACGGAAACCCCGGGAAGGAGCCGGTGGTGTGGCTCGACGGGCTCGACGTGCCGATCGTCAACATCTTCGACACGAGCTTTGCCGAGCGCTATCCGGGGGAGACACAGCCGCACACGATTGCGGAAGGGGACGCGCTGGCGCGCTACGGCGCCAACCTGCTCCCCGTTGATTTCACTCCATCGCGCCCCTCGTCGCCGATCTTCAACTACCCCTACTCGAAGAGCCGCGAGGCGCTCGAGCAGCTGCACCGCGATGGTCCCATCCACCCCTGCCACGGCGTGAAGATGCGCTACGTCAACCCGGCGACCGGTGGCTACCCGATGCCAACCATCGGCGCCTTCCTGCAGCTGCTGCCCCGCGGGTTCAAGGGAGAGACGTACCGCGCCACCGACGCCGCGGTGTTCTCCGTGGTGGAAGGAAAAGGGAAGACGCGTATTGGCGATCAGACGTTCGAATGGGGCCCGCGCGACATCGTCGTCGCGCCCTCATGGTTGCCGATTTCGATCCAGGCGGATCATGAATCGGTGATCTTCAGCTTCTCCGACCGGCCGGCGCAGCAGTCGCTCGGCCTCTGGCGCGAGGAGGCTCCGATCCGCGGATGACGAGACTGGCCACGGAGACACGGCGACACGGAGAAATCAATTTGGTATTGCTCCGTGCCTTCGTGGCTCCGTGGCCCGTGTAAAGCAAATGACTCCACGTTCGTACCGAATTGGTCAGATCGTTCCGAGCTCCAACACGACGATGGAGACGGAGATTCCGGCGATGTTCCGCGCGCGCGAGTCGGTCGCGCCCGAGCGGTTCACGTTTCACTCGAGCCGCATGCGGATGAAGAAGGTGACGCAGGAGGAGCTCGCGGCGATGGACGCCGAATCGCTCCGCTGCGCCGCCGAGCTCGCCGACGCGCGCGTGGACGTGATGGGGTACGCCTGTCTCGTGGCCATCATGTGCATGGGAAAGGGCTATCACTGCACGTCCGAGTCGCGCCTGCACGAGGTCACGGTTCGCGAGGGATCGCCCACGCCGGTGGTGACGAGTGCCGGGGCGCTGGTGGACGGCCTGAGAACGCTCACGGCCCGCAGGATCGCGATGGTGGCCCCGTACCTCAAGCCGCTGACGCGCCTGGTGGCCGATTACATCGAGGCCGAGGGGATCGAAGTCGTCGACGCGATTGCGCTCGAGATTCCCGACAACGTCGAGGTGGGGCGCCGCGATCCGATGGCGCTCGTCGATATCTACAAGAACTTGAGGCTCGAGGGCGCCGACGCACTCGTCCTCTCGTCGTGCGTACAGATGCCGTCGCTGGCGGCGATTCCCGTGGTCGAGCAGGAATGCGGCCTGCCGGTGGTGTCGGCCGCAGTCTGCACGACGTACCAGATGCTGCGGAAGCTCAACCTGTCGACCTGGGTGCCGCATGCCGGGCGCCTGTTATCGGGAGCCTATTGATATACTCGCGGCGGGTCCGCTTCGCGGAACCCGCCCTACGTACGCCGATTCGTGGAACCGCGGTACGTACGTAGGCCGGGTTCCGCTAATCGAAGCGGGCGGACCCGGCGAGCTGAAAGCCATGAAGCACATCACACTTTTGTTCATTGCCCTCCTCGCCGCGGCCCCCGCGTCTGCGCAAGTGGATTTCTCCGGCGAGTGGGGCGTGCGGATGTTCGAAGACCAGCCGGAACGCGTCCC
>Ga0214472_10009415_pt1 | contig 10182 bp, 7 predicted proteins | sample RVTome_6_FD_207662 | JGI IMG/M metagenome (GOLD analysis project Ga0214472, IMG submission 207662) | Soil microbial communities from uranium-contaminated site in the Upper Colorado River Basin, Wyoming, United States - RVT140D175 | ecosystem: Environmental > Terrestrial > Soil > Contaminated >...
CGTTCTCGAGCCCGTTCCCGATCTGCTTGCCGAGCACCTCGAGCACCTCCGGCTCGAGGGGCTCACCCGGTTCGCGGTCGTGCAGGACGAGGGCGCCGAGCATGCGGTGGCGGGCGCGCAGCGGCGTGGCCGTGAGGCGACCGGCGCCGTCGGGAAGGTCCCGAGCCAGGGGACGCTCCTGGCCGAGCGACTCCTCCGCGAGGTCTTCGGCGAGGCCGAGGTCGACCTCGAAGCGATGAGCCGCCGCCGGCTCCAGGCCCGAGTCTGGCCCGAGCACCAGGGTCACTCCCCCGCTGAGGCCGAGGGCGTCGACCGCGTGCTCGAGGGTCGAGCGCAGCAGGCCGGGCTCCTCGACCTCGACCGTCAGGTCCTCGACCAGCGACATCAGGGTCCGGAGGACGCGGCCCCCCGGGCCGGAGGACGACGCCGAGCCGGGGGAGGCGGGAACCGGTCGCTGGGACGGTGGCGTCATCGCGAAACCCTGTCGGCCCTCCGGGCCCGGCCCGGCAGCCTTGCGAGGGTATTCTAGCAGGGCCCCTCCCGCTTGCCCGCTCGCGGGCAATACCCGGGGGTCAGGGACGCGGATAGGTCTGTCGCAGCGCTTCCCGCTCGCGCCGCTCACGCTGCGCGTCCCACCCCAGCTCCGCCCGCATCACGCGACACACCACGTCGAGGTCGGTGTCGTGCGGCTCTCCGCCGGTGCCGAGGTCGAGCCGACGCAGGACGGCGTCGCTCAGGGTGAGCGCCATCTCTTCCCCCACGGCGAGGCGGGTCCGCTCCGCGACGTCGCCCTCGAGCGGCCGAGCTCTCGGCAGCGGCGTCACCGCCGTGCGCGAGGCGGGCCCGTCGCGGCCGAGGCGGCGCAGGACGAGATCGACCGCCCGCTCCCCCACGGCGCGCGCCGTCGTGTACTTGACCCCTTGAATCGTGACGAGACCGGCGACCCCGTCCTCGGCCTCGTGGTCGTGCAGACGCGGGCGGGTCGCGAGGCCCTCGGCGTCGTGTTCCCCGGGCACGAGGCCTTCGTGCACGAGGGCGAGCGGGGCGTCGGCCAGGCGCGCCCACGGGAACGCCCGGTCGGCCTCCTCGAGAAAGCGCTTCGGGTCGCTCGGCGCCGTCGCCGCGGGCTCGTACGAGGTGCCCACGAGCGTCCGCCCCTCCCAGGGGACGAGGAAGAGGAAGCGGCCCGCGCTCCGCGCTCCCACCGCGAACGGGACGGGCGGGGGCCGGCGCAGGACGAGGTTGCGCGCGCGCAGCAGCGGCGCGGAGGAGCGGCGCACGCCGGTCTGGGCCAGCACCTGGTCGGCCCACGGACCGGCCGCGTTCAGAACGAGGCGGGCCCGCGCCTCGACCGTCTTCCCGTCGAGCGTGTCGCGCACGGCCACGCCCGCGACGCGGGCTCCCGACCGCAGCACCTGCACCACCTCGGCATGGTTGACCACCCGCGCTCCCGCCTCCACCGCGGCGTGGACGAAGCCGAGGGTGAGCCTCTCCGTGCTCGAGGCCTGCGCGTCGCTCCACAGTCCCGCCCCCGAGAGGCGGCGACGGTCGACCCCGGGCAGCATCTCCAGGGTCGGGCCGGGCGAGAGGGTGCGGCCGGGGGGGATGTGCGAGGCCTCGGGGAGCCCCGCGTTGCGGTCGCGGGTGAGCCAGTCGGCCAGACGCAGGGCGAGGGACAGTGCCTCTGGTCCCGCGAGGCCGTGTCCGTACGTTGGGACGAGGAAGGGGAGAGGATGGACGAGGTCGGGGGCGATCGCGAGGAGCGCCCGCCGCTCGCGCGCCGACTCGCGCAGGCGTCCGAGCGCCGCCTTCTGGAGATACCGCATTCCGCCGTGGATCGTCTTCAGGCTGTTCCAGGACGTCGCGCCGCCGAAATCCGCCTTCTCCGCCAGCACCACCGAGAGGCCGCGCTGGGCGGCGTCCCAGGCGGCGGCGGCGCCGTAGATGCCCCCCCCGATGACCACCAGGTCCGCCTCGCCCGCGCCGAGGGCGGCGAGGTCGCGCCTCACGACCGCGCCTCGAGAGGAGCGCTCACGACCCGCAGGGCGAGCATGGTGGCGTCGTCGGCGGCCTCGACGCGGCCCCGGTGCGCACGCACCGTGTCGTGGATGCCTCCGATCAGGTGGCCGAGATCGTGGCTCGGGTGCACTCGCAGCACCGCCTCGAGGCGCTCCATGCCGAACGGCGAGCCCGACTCGTCCTCGGCCTCGACGATCCCGTCGGTGAAGAGAAACAGCGCGTCCCCCTCCTGCAGCATCACCTCGCACTGCTCGTAGCCGCCTCCCGCGTAGAGGCCCGGCGGACGGCCGGTCGACGCGAGTCGCTCGATCGCGCCGGTCCGGCGACAGAGGAACTGCGTGTTGTGCCCGGCGTTGAGGTAGCGCAGTCGCCCGCTGCGGCCGTCGAGCACGGCGATGAACAGGGTCACGTAGAGGGCGAGCGGCTCGTCGGACTCGAGCTCACGGTCGAGGGCGTCGACGAGCGTCGCGAGGTCGGGCTCGAGGGTCAGCTTCGCCTGCAGCGTCGCCTGGAGGTTCGCCATGAGCAGCGCGGCGGGGACGCCCTTGCCCGACACGTCGCCCATCACCACCGCCACCTGGTCCCCGCGCAGCGGGAAGTAGTTGAAGAAGTCGCCGCCCACCTCGCGCGCCGGCACCGAGACTCCCCCGATCTCGGCAAAGGACGAGCGAAAAGGCGCGCGGGGGAGAAGGTCGGCCTGGATCTTCCGCCCGATCTCCAGCTCCTTGCGCATGCGCTCCTGCTCGATCAGCTGCTCCTGGTTCCGGCGCAGGTCGCGGGCCATGCGGTTGAACGTCTCCGCGAGCCGGGCGAACTCGGTGGACCGGGGCACGGGAACCTGGACGTCGAGGTCTCCCCGCCCCAGGCGGGCCGAGCCCTCGGTGAGCGTGTCGAGATGGCGGGTCATCCGGTGGGTCAGGGGCAGGATGCCGAGGAGGGCGAGCGCGGCCAGCGCCAGCCCGAGCCCGAGGTGGCGCGCGGTCGTGCGACGCAGCTCCCGAAGGGCGGCTCCGAGGGGGCGGGCCACCCCGACCGTGATCCCGGTCTCGGCGTACGGGCGCACCACGATCACCCAGTCCGCGGCGTCGGTGCGGGAGGGGGTCTCTCCGGTCAGCACCCCGAGGCTGCGGAGCACCTCCTCGTCGCCGGGATCCGGGGTGAACAGCCGGCCCTCACCGTCCCGGGCGAAGGGGATGGCCCCCTCGCGGCGCCCCGTTCCCAGGAGGATCGTCCGGAGCAGCGCGTCGAGCTCACGGCTCTCGGCGGTGGCGAGGGCCTGGCGCCGCGCGGTCTCGAACGCGCTTTCGTCCCGGCGAAGGGGCCTTTGCCGCATGCGCTTCATCCGCAGGGACAGCTCCTCGGCCACCGCCTCCACCCGCGCCGAGATCGACGCGGCGAGCGCCTCGCTCTCGGCCTCCACTCCCCGGCGGTAGGCACGCAGCGACCCCTGGTAGCCGTAGAGGGTGACGCCGACGAGCGGCACGACGGCGAGGAGGAGGAGGGCCATGGCGAGCTGCGTCCGCAGGCTCACGGCTCATTCGCCCATGACATGCACGACGACGCGGCGGTGACGGGCCCCGCGCCGGTGCTCCCAGACGTAGATGCCCTGCCACGTCCCGAGGAGGAGGTCCCCCTGCGACACCGGCACCTGCTCGGACGTCCGCAGCAGCGCGCTCTTGACGTGGGCGGGCATGTCGTCCTCACCCTCGTCGACGTGTGTGAAGTCGGGATGGCCGTCGGGAACGAGGCGCGAGACGAAGGACTCGAGGTCCGCGCGCACCGAGGGATCGGCGTTTTCCTGGATCACGAGGCTGGCCGAGGTGTGCGGGATGAAGAGGGTGCACAGTCCCTCCCGGATCCCCGAGCCCTTCACCACCTGGCGGGCCGCCTCCGTGATCTCGGTGAGGCCGCGGCGGGTGGTCACTCCGAGGACCTCGTTCCTCTGCCGCATCTCGGCCGAGACTACCACGCGTCGCCGGAACGGCTGCCACGTCAGGCGAGGGCCCGCTCGATCGCGGCGGCCGCGCTCTCGCACTCCTCGCGCGTGACGTCGCGGTGGGTCACGAGACGCAGGGTCACGGCGTCCATCGCGATGGCGAGGACACCCTCGGCCCGAAGGCGGGCGACGACGTCGGGCGCGGCGCGGCCCTCGAGACGGGCCACCACGATGTTGGTTTCGACCGGTGCGACGTGGACGCCCGCCCCCCGCCCGAGCGCCTCCCCGAGGAGGCGGGCGTTCTCGTGATCCTCCGCGAGCCGGGCGATGCCCGTCTCGAGGGCGACGAGTCCGGCCGCGGCCAGGACCCCCGCCTGCCGCATCCCCCCGCCGAGGAGCTTGCGCGCCCGGCGGGCCCGCTCGATCCTCTCCCGGGACGACGCCACGAGCGACCCGACCGGACACCCGAGCCCCTTCGACAGGCACGTCATGACGGAGTCGGCCCCGGCCACGAGCGCGGAGGCGGGCACGCCGAGGGCGACCGCGGCGTTCCAGATCCGGGCACCGTCCACGTGAACGCGAAAGCCCGCCTCCCGGGCGGCGTCGGTGACCGCGCGCGCCTCGGGCACGCCGAGGACCGTGCCCCCGGCGAGGTTGTGGGTGTTCTCGAGAACCACGAGCGTCACGTCCGACTTGTAGTAGGCCGGCGGGGCCACCGCCGCCCGCACCTGTTCGGGAGTGAGGTGCCCGCGAGGAGCGTCCACCGAGCGGGGCATCACCCCCGAGAGCACGCTCATCGCCGAGAGCTCGTAGCGGACGACGTGGCTGCGCCGCTCGACGAGAACCTCGTCGCCCCTCTCGGTCAGCATCCGGATCGCCACCGCGTTGCCCATCGTGCCCGAGGGAACGAAGAGCGCGGCCTCCATGCCGAGCAGCTCGGCCGTGCGCGCCTCGAGCCGGGCCACCGTCGGGTCCTCGCCGTAGACGTCGTCTCCGACCTCGGCCTCGGCCATCGCCCGCCGCATCTGCTCGGTGGGCCGCGTCACGGTGTCGGAGCGCAGGTCGACCGGTCTCATGGCGCGCGACGTTACTGCCGCTGAAGAGGGCTGTCAAAAGGGGCGACTCAGCGCGAGAGCAGGCGGGGAGGGGCCGCCGCCGTCACTTTGCGCGTTCCCACGGAGCTGCCGCAGGCGGAGCAGAGGTACTCGTGCAGCTCGCCGTCGGGCAGGACGAGGAGCAGCCTCTCGCGGACGGGCTGCGCCGACTGGCAGCGGCCACAGAACAGGGACGAAGCCTGGAACTCCTCGAAGCTCTGCGGCGGGGAGCCGCCCGGTCGGGGCCTCACCTCCTTAGTCTTTAGTCGGATGCCCTTCGGGCTGTCAAGACCGCCTCCGGCCGGAGGCCCCGATCGAGCATCCCCGGGGCGGGAGGGGGGCTTCGTCCGGGACGACCAGCCGCCGGCGGGTGCTAGACTCGCCTCCCATGGCCACCGCCACTGGCAGCTTCGCCGACATCCTCGCCCGGTACGAGCCGGTGATCGGGCTCGAGGTGCACGCGCAGCTGCTCACCCGCACGAAGCTGTTCTGCTCCTGCGCCAACCGGTTCGGCGACGTCCCCAACACGAACGTCTGCCCGGTCTGTCTCGGACTTCCCGGGGCGCTTCCGGTTCCCTCGCGCGAAGCGGTGACCCTCGCGATGCGGGCGGCGCTCGCCACGCACTGCACGGTGCACGAGACCTCGATCTGGGCGCGCAAGAACTACTTCTACCCCGACCTTCCGAAGGGATATCAGATCTCCCAGTTCGAGAAGCCCCTCGCCACGGAAGGATGGATCGAGATCGCCGGGGGCGACGGGGCGCGGCGCGTGCGCATCCAGCGCATCCACTTGGAGGAGGACGCGGGCAAGCTCCTCCACGAGGGCTTCCCCTGGTCCGAGGAGAAGAGCGGGGTCGATTTCAACCGCAGCGGCGTCCCCCTGATCGAGATCGTCACCCACCCCGACCTGCGCAGCCCGGAGGAGGCCCACGAGTATCTCGCCGCGCTGCGCGCGGTGCTGCTCTACGCCGCGGTATCGGACGGCAACATGGAGGAAGGGTCGCTCCGCTGCGACGCGAACGTCTCGGTGCGCCGACGGGGAGCGACGGAGCTGGGAACGCGCGCCGAGATCAAGAACCTCAACTCCTTCCGTCACGTCGCCCGCGCCATCGAGTACGAGGTCGCGCGGCAGGTGGCGCTCGTCGAGTCGGGACGGTCGGTCGTTCAGGAGACGCGGCTGTGGAACGCGGGGCGGGGGGAGACGGCCTCGATGCGCTCGAAGGAGGAGGCGCACGACTACCGGTACTTCCCGGAGCCGGACCTGCCCCCTCTCGGGATCGACCGCGAGTGGAGGGAGGAAGTCGCCCGAAGCCTGCCCGAGCTGCCGGCGCCGCGGCGGCGGCGGTTCGTCGCCGAGTACGGCCTGCCCGACTACGACGCCGGCGTGCTCACCCAGCTGCGCGAGGTGGCCGACTACTTCGAGGCGGTGGCCGGCGAGAGCGGCCACCCCAAGGCGGCCTCGAACTGGGTGATGAACGAGGTGCTCCGCAAGCTCAAGGAGGCCGGAGCGGACGTCGCCACCTGCCCGGTGGGCCCCGCCCACCTCGCCCGCCTCGTGCGCATGATCGAGGACGGGACGATCAGCGGGAAGATCGCCAAGGACGTCTTCGAGAAGATGTGGGCGAGCGGCGAAGAGCCGGGGACGATCGTCGATCGCGAGGGGCTCGTCCAGGTCTCCGACGAGGGCGCGATTCGCTCCGCCATCGCGGAGGTGCTCGCGACCAGTCCTGCTCAGGTGGCCGCCTACCGCGGCGGAAAGACGGCGGCGCGGGGCTGGTTCGTGGGTCAGGTCATGAAGAAGACGGCGGGCAAGGCCAACCCCCGGGTGGTCAACGAGCTGCTGAGCCAGGCTCTCGACGGCGGCGGCTAGGGTCCGCACCGGCCGGCGCCCCGGAGGGAACCTCGCGCCGCCATGGACGTAGGAAATCGTGAGGGGACGTCTGCGCTCGGGTAGACTGCTTCTCAACCCCTTACCAAGGAGCCATCGAGCATGAAGACGCGTCTCGCTTCGCTGACCGGACTCGCCGTCGTCGCCGTCGCCGCCAGCCTTTCGGCCCAGACGCCGCGGGGAGCCGCGGCGGCCGACGTTGGCGGCCACAAGGTGTCCGTCGACTATGGCCGGCCCGCTCTCAAGGGCCGCGATCTGGACGAGCTGCTCAAGAGCCTGCCTCCCGACCGGATGTGGCGCGCCGGGGAGAACCAGGTCACGACGCTCTCCACCGACGGTGCCCTCGAGATCGGCGGGAAGACCGTGCCCGCCGGCAAGTACTCCGTCTACGTCCACGCCGGGGAGGGCGGCGAGTGGTCGCTGGTCCTGAACAAGGATCTGGGGATGCCCCTCGGAGAGATGTGGGACCAGGCCCCCGACAACCTGAAGAACGAGCCCTGGCCGCACCTCGGCGACTACGAGAAGACCATCGCGGGCAAGGAGGTCGTGCGCGCGAAGATGTCGCGAGCCAAGGCCGCTCCCGCCGACCTCTTCACGATCAGCCTCACGCCGAAGGGCACCGAGGCCGACCTGACCCTCGCGTGGGGGGACCAGGCCTGGTCGGTTCCCGTCGAGCCCGCGGAGTGAGGGGCGCGTGAGGGACCTCGCCCGTCATCCCGAGGGCGCCGTTGAATCGTCGCCCGCGGGATCCATCGTCGGGGTCCGCGCGCCGCGTGTCACCCTGAGGGCGGCGAGGGAGACGCCACCGCCGCGCCCCGGGGTGCGGCGTGGCCGGGGGTCTGCCTCTTCCCGGCCCACCAGGCGTCGAGCCGGGGCGCGGCCCAGATGGCGAGCGGGCCGAGCGCCCAGCCCGCGAGCAGGTCCACGAAGTAGTGGTGGCGGAGGTAGATGGTCGAGATCCAGAGGCCGAGGACGAACGGCAGCAGGATCCAGAACCAGACGCGGACGTGACGCCACGCGTACCAGAGCACCACCAGCGACACCGCGGTGTGCAGCGACGGGAAGGCCGCTCGGCTGTCCGCGGGGAGAAGGGCGAAGGCCTGGGCCGACAAGTTGGAGAAGCCCACCGGGTACCCGCGGAGGTTCTTCGTGAACTCGTACACGAGCACGAGCCGGGGCGGGGCGGCGGGGAACAGCACGTACAACGCGTAGCCGAGGTAGAAGCAGGTCATCACCCCCAGGGTGACCGCGCGGAACTCGGAGAGTCGCCCTCGCCCCAGGAGCAGCAGGCTGGTCGAGGGCGCGATCCAGAAGAAGTTCAGGTAGAGAAACTGCATGAGCTCGGTGCGCCCGGGGGTGATGAACCGCTCCGCCCACACGCAGGGCTGGACCCCGAAGATCGCTTCGTCGAAGGCGGCCAGCCAGTGATGGACGTCGTGGGGGTTCACGAACCCGATCGTGTCGTGGAGGTTCGTGTAGATCAGGATGCAGGCGAGGAAGGGCACCGTCTCGCGCAGTCCCCGAACCACGGGCGATCCCGGCCAGCGGCGCAGGGCGAGGGCGAGAGCGGCGAGGACGGCCACCGCCGCGACCAGGCGGACGAGGCCGCCGGGGTAGCGCCATCCGAGGAGGCCCGCCTCGCGGGCGTAGACGTAGGCGGCGGTGGTGAGCCACGTGGTGGGAACGAGGAACACGAGGGCAATCGCCTCCTCGACGCGCAATCGGAAGACAAGGGACCGCGCCGTCCCGAGGAGGCTCACAGGACGAGCGTTTCCCGGTGCTCACCAAAGACGCGGCGCAGGCGCCCCGCGATCTCCCCCACCGTCGCCCACCCGAGCACGGCGTCGACGAGGGCCGGGAGCAGGTTCTCGCCCGACCGCGCGCGCGACTCCAGGGCGCGGAGCGCCGACTCCCAACCCGCGGGGTCGCGCCGGGCCCGCAGGGCGCGGACGCGCTCCACCTGCGCCCGCTCCGCGTCGGGATCGATGCGGAGGATGTCGACCGGCGCCGCGTCTTCCTCGGCGAAGCGGTTCACCCCGACGACGACGCGCTCCCCCGACTCGACCCGCCGCTGAAAGCGGTAGGCCGACTCCTGCACCGCTTTCTGGATCTCGCCCCGTTCGATGGCGGCGAGGGCGCCTCCCCCCTTCTCGATGCGGTCGAGGATCGAGAGCGCCTCGCGCTCGAGCGCGTCCGTGGCCGCCTCGATGGCGTAGCTGCCGCCCAGGGGGTCCACCGTGTCGGCCACCCCCGACTCGAACGCGATGATCTGCTGCGTGCGCAGGGCGAGGCGGGCCGACTCCTCGGTCGGCAGGGCCAGCGCCTCGTCGCGACCGTTCGTGTGCAGGCTCTGGCACCCGCCGAGGACGGCGGAGAGGGCCTGCAGCGCCACCCTCACCACGTTGTTGTCGGGCTGCTGGGCGGTCAGGGTGACCCCTCCCGTCTGCACGTGAAAGCGACACTGCTGGGCGCGAGGATTCACGACGCCGAGCCGCTCCTTCACGAGCCGCGCCCACAGGCGGCGCGCGCAACGGAACTTGGCCACCTCCTCGAGGAAGTCGGAGTGGCAGGCGAAGAAGAAGGAGACACGCTCGCCGAGCCGCTCCGGATCGAGCCCCGCCTCCCGGGCCGCCCGCAGGTACTCGAGTGCGTGCGCAAAGGTGAACGCGAGCTCCTGGGGGGCGGTCGCTCCTGCCTCGCGCATGTGATACCCGGAGATCGAGATCGGGTTCCACCGGGGCACGTGCGCCGCGCAGTAGGCGAAGACGTCGGTGACGAGCCGCAGCGAGGGGGCCGGGGGGAAGATCCACGTGCCGCGCGCCACGTACTCCTTGAGGATGTCGTTCTGGAGCGTGCCCGAGAGGGACGATTCGGGGATGCCGCGCCGACGGGCCACTGCAATGTAGAGGGCGAGCAGGATCGCCGCGGTGGCGTTGATGGTCATCGACGTCGAGACGCGGTCGAGGGGAATGCCATCGAGGAGGGTCTCCATGTCCTCGAGGCTGTCGATGGCCACCCCCACGCGGCCGACCTCTCCCAGCGAGTGCGGGTCGTCCGAGTCGTAGCCGATCTGGGTGGGAAGATCGAAGGCCACCGAGAGCCCGGTCGTCCCCTGCTCGAGCAGGTAGCGGTAGCGCCGGTTGGACTCGGCGGCGGAGGCGAACCCCGCGTACTGCCGCATTGTCCACAGGCGGCTGCGGTACCCACCCGGGTGCAGGCCCCTCGTGAAGGGATACTCGCCCGGT
>Ga0214472_10009416_pt1 | contig 10181 bp, 9 predicted proteins | sample RVTome_6_FD_207662 | JGI IMG/M metagenome (GOLD analysis project Ga0214472, IMG submission 207662) | Soil microbial communities from uranium-contaminated site in the Upper Colorado River Basin, Wyoming, United States - RVT140D175 | ecosystem: Environmental > Terrestrial > Soil > Contaminated >...
GATAGTCCCGCTCGATGGTCTTGATGACGAGGCCGTTGCGGTCGGAGTCGTAACAGATGGCGCTCAGGTACAGGCGGCCGTCGTCGAAGAGCACGCGGGCCACCGTGCGCTCCGTGGCGGGGGCTCCCGTGTGGGGCTGCGCCTGAATGAACTCGCTGATCGGGGTGGCCGCCGCCCAAGCAGGCTCGTCCAGGCGGCCGTCCACGGTGATGGGGGAAGGCGCCCGCACCGCCCGGGTCTCGGGGCGGGGCATGCGCTCGGGATTGACCGCCTCGCCGGTTTGACCCTGACCGCGGGCCAACGCCGGAAGCACTGCGATCGCCAAAAGCGCACAGGAGGGACGGGGTCTCATGGGGCGTTAAAATAGCGCGGAGCCGGCGCAGCGGCCCGACCCTGACCTTCCGCGGTCCGCCTGACCGCCGGTCCGCCCGGTCTACCCTTGCATCAGGCCCTCACACTCTTGACGCAGCAGAACACGCCGAGCGCGGATGATGGGCGGGTCGGAATGGGTTTCACCAGGGCACCGCGACCGGCGGACCGGCGGACCGGACCCGGGGACGGAACCTTCGGTTCCCCAGCCATCGAAGAAACCTCGGGATCCCCTCGGCCAACGGCGTCGTGGGTCGGTAGCCCAGGAGTGCGTCGGCCCGGGTGAGGTCGGCCCAGGTGCGGACCACGTCTCCCGGTTGGGGCGGCAGCCGCTGAACCACGGGCTGCACGCCGAGTCCCCGCGCGATGGTCTCGATCAAGCACACGAGCGAGGTGGTGTGATTGCCGCCCAGGTTCACCACGGAGAACTCGTCCGGGCGGGTCGCCGTGCGATCGATCGCCGCCAGCGTGCCGGACACGATGTCATCGATCCAGGTGTAGTCCCGCTCGGTGGAGCCGTCGCCGTACATCGGCACGGGCTCTCCCGCCATCATCAAGGTCGCGAAACGGCGGATGGCGAGGTCGGGTCGTTGCCGCGGCCCGTACACCGTGAAGAACCGCAGCGCAATGAGGGCGCCGCCGTAGATCTCGTGGTGCGCGCGGCACAGCAGCTCCCCGGCGCGCTTGGTGGCGGCATACGGGGACACGGGCTCGACGGCCGGATCGTCCTCCGAGAACGGGACGCGCGGCGCGTTGCCGTACACCGACGAGGACGACGCGAACACGAAGCGCCGCGCGCCCCGGTGCCGGGCCAGCTCGAGCATGCTCTGCGTCGCCAGCACGTTGGCCCGCGCAAAGCCCAACGGATCCATGAGTGACGCGCGCACGCCCGCCTTGGCGGCGAGATGCACGCACAGGTCGAAGGTGTCGGTGGCGAGTGCGCGATCCAGCGACGCCAGGTCCGCGCAGTCGGCGGTGATCAAGCGAAAACGCGGATGTCCCAGCGCGCGGCGCAGGTTGGCGCGCTTTTCCACCTCGGCGTAGTACGGGTCGAAGTTGTCCACGCCCGTGACGACGTCCCCGCGGGCCAACAAACGCTCCACGACGTGGCTGCCGATGAAGCCGGCAGCGCCAGTTAGAAGAACGTGCAGCTGAGACACGGCTGGGTCAAAAGGCACGAAGCATGCCGTATACGGGAGGGGCGGGCCAATCGCGCGACTCGCTCACGCGTCGCCGCATCCTGATGCACGCGCCGTCCGCGTCGCACCACAATAGAGCAGAGGAGGACCGAGGCCCATGACGATCAGTCCGTGGCGCCGGTTGTTCCGACTGGAGCGATCATCGGGTCCCTGGCATTCGCCCGCTGAACGACGGCACTCCCCCGAACGGCGGCGCGACTCCGGTCGCCGCATGATCATAGACCGCCGGCACGATCCCGCGACCCCCTTGGTCGAGCGGCGCAACGGCACGGATCGGCGCGACGACGACCGGCGTGCCGGCACCGACCGGCGCACGTCGTGACTGTCGGTTGGCACCACAAGGCGATGGTGACGGCTCGCACCATGCACCATTATAGTGCAGCGCCTTGGTTGCAAGGAGTGGCATCTGTATTCACTGGTAGTTATGTAAGTCATTGTGATATAGCATGATATGATAGCATTATGCGTCGTGCACACCGCTGGCTCTACCATTGCCAAAGGAAGTGCATCACATTCTTGGGGGGAAAGGGGCACCGGGCCCCCATACACACCCCCAACGCACTCCCTGAGGAGGCCACGGTTCCAATGACGCCACGCACCCAGGAGCCGCGAGTGGAGCGGTCCGCCGACGTTCTGAGCGAACTGGTCGCCCACCTGCGGCGCGGCCGTACCCAATTGCGCGAAGAGTGGGTACGCCGGATTACCGAGTCCCGTCTCCTCACCTCGATGACGAAAGAGGAGATCTTCGCCGAAGCCACGTCGGTCTTCGATAACTACGTCGAAGTGTTGGAGACCGGCAGCGTCGAAGCCCTTCAGGCGTATGCCCGCAACCTGTCGGAACGCATCATTCCGCGCGGCGTGGACACGCCGGAAGTGTTGGGCATCGTGCTGCTGCTGCGCGACGTGTTGGCCCGCTCGCTGTTCGAAAAGTATCAAGGGGATTTCGGCCTGCTGAACCGGGTGCTGGACGCTTACGAGCCCGCGGCCAACCGGATCGCGACGACGGTGGGCGTGGGGTTCGTGCAGGAACGCGAGCGGGTCATCCGGCAGCAACAGGAAGCGATCCGCGAGCTGTCCACGCCGGTGCTCCAGGTGCGCGAGCGGCTGCTGATTCTCCCCATCATCGGCATCGTGGACGCCGAGCGCGCCCGGCAGCTCACCGAGCAGCTCTTGCGGGGCGTTCGGTCCAATCGCGCCAAGGTGGTGGTGATGGATATCACCGGTGTGCCGTCGGTGGACGCCACCGTGGCGAACCACCTGGTGCAGACCGTGGAAGCCTCGCGGCTGCTGGGTGCCACGGTCATCGTGACGGGTCTGTCGCCCGAGATCGCCCAGACGCTGGTGACCATCGGGGTGGACCTCACCAAGATGAACACGGTGGGTGACTTGCAGGGAGGCATCGAGGAGGCGGAGCGGGTGTTGGGTTACACCGTGTCGAGTGTGCGAGAAACGCCCCCCGCGGCCGAGAAAGCGTAGCGCGCCGGCCATGCTGGTTCCGATCCTGAAGCAGGGCAGCTACCTGATCGCCTCTATTCAGTCGTCCTTGACCGACGCGGATCTGCTCCGGTTGCGCGACGATCTGGTGGACAAGGTGGGGCGGTTCCGGTCCCGCGGGGTGATCGTGGACGTCACCGTGCTGGACGTGATGGACTCGTTCGCGGTCCGCACCTTGAGCACGCTGGCGCAGATGATCACGCTGCGCGGTGCTGAGACGGTGATCGTGGGGATCCAGCCGGAGGTGGCGTTCGCCATGGTGCAGCTGGGCCTGACGCTGGGCAGCGTCACCACGGCGCTGGACCTCGAGGAAGGGCTGGCGTACCTGAACGCGCGTGCCAGCCGGACCGATCATGGACACTGAGCTGCGGATTCCGATCGCGGCCGACACGGACATCATCAAGGCCCGGCAGGAAGGACGCCGCCTGGCTTCAGGCTTGAGCTTTTCTCCCAGCGACCTGACGGTGATCGCGGCTGCGATCTCGGAGGTGGCTCGGAACATCGTGGCGTACGCGGGCCGGGGAGAGATCGCGCTGACCCTGGTGGAGAAGAACGGCCGGCGCGGGGTGGTGGTGATAGCGCGGGACGAGGGGCCCGGCATCATGGACGTGACCCTGGCGTTGCAGGACGGGTTTTCGACCTCGGGCAGCCTGGGGTTGGGTCTGCCAGGGGCGCGGCGCCTGGTGGACGAGTTCGAGATCGATTCGCGGGTGGGTCGCGGCACGGTGGTCACCATGCGCAAGTGGGCACGCTGACGTGGTGGCGCTGCGCGTGCCGCAACCGGACCCGTTCCTGGACTGGGGAGTGGCCGTGGCTCCGCGCCAGGGAGAGCGGGAATGCGGTGACGTGCACCTGGTTTGCGATGTTGGCGACGGCGTGCTGGCGGCCGTCATTGACGGGCTGGGCCACGGCGAGGAGGCCGCGGCGGCGGCCCGGCGGGCCCGGGACACGCTGGTCAGATACCGGGAGCAATCGGCCATCTCGCTGGTGCGACAGTGTCACCAGGCGCTGGCGGAGACCAGGGGGGTCGTCATGGGTGTTGCGGCATTCAGCGCCGCGGACAACACGATGACCTGGGTTGGCATCGGCAACGTGGAGGGATTCCTGCTGCGCGCGGACCGCCGGGTGGCCCCGCGTCGTGAGGACATGCTGGTGCGCAGTGGCGTGGTGGGCTTGCAGCTGCCCCACCTCCATGCGTCGGTGATCACCCTCGACCACGGAGATCTCGTGGTATTTACCACGGACGGCGTGCGGCCTGAATTCAAGCAGCGGATCGGGCTCCTGACGGCGCTCCCACCGCAGCGATTGGCTGACGATATCCTCCGGGAGTATCACAAGCCGGTGGATGACGCCCTGGTGCTGGTGGGACGGCTGTCGGTGTCTCGGCGCGAAGGGGGGGCCGCGGGATGACGGTCAGCCCCGGTGTGATCCTGCCCGGTCCCGACCACGGCGTGCACGGGCTCCGCTTGCTGGGCGTGGGGGAGGATTCCGCGGTGTTCCGCGAGTTGGAGCGGTGCGCCGAGTCGGAGGGCGCGGCGCTGGAACGGGTGCGCGACGCTGCCGCCGCGCTCCGGGCCATCGCTCGGGAGTCCTGGAACGCGGTCATGGTGCTGCTGGCACAGGATCCCGACGAACAATTGGGCTGGTGGGCTGACGTGCTGCGCAACATGCCCAGACGCCCGCGCCTCATCGTGATGGCCCCGGGGCCGTCGATTGGATTCGCCCTGCGTGCCGCGCAGCTTGGCGTTTTCGAGGTGCTGCCGGTGCCGGTGGGACGGGAGCGTGGCCGGGACCTGCTCCGGCGCCTCCGCACCCAGGAAGAGGAGGTCGTCCTCCCCCTGCCGGGTGTACGTCCGGTCCAGATGGGCCCGCACGAAATGGTGTCGGAGTGTCCCGCCATGCTCCCGATCTTTCGGACCATCGCGCAGGTGGCGCCCAGCACGGCCGCCGTCCTGATTACGGGCGAATCCGGAACGGGCAAGGAGTTGGTGGCCCGGGCGGTGCATCAACACGGGCCGCGCCGCGACGGTCCGTTCGTGGCGGTGAACTGCGCGGCCATCCCGGAGAACCTCCTGGAGAGCGAGCTGTTCGGCCACGAGAAAGGGGCGTTCACCGGCGCGGTGGCGCGCAAGGTGGGCCGATTTGAGCGCGCCCACTTGGGCACCCTGTTCCTGGACGAGATCGGGGACATGAGCCTTGCCCTCCAGAGCAAGATCCTGCGCGTGCTCCAGGAGCGGGAGATCGAGCGGGTCGGTGGCGGTGAGCCCATCCCGGTGGACGTGCGCTTGATCGCTGCCACCAACCGTGATCTGAAGCGAATGATGGGCGAGGCCCGGTTCCGCGAGGATCTCTATTTCCGGCTGGCGGTGGTGACCATCGCCTTGCCGCGCCTGGCGGACCGGGGGGAGGATCTGATCGCGCTGACCGCCTACTTCCTCGGGGAATTCGGCAAGCGGGCGGGCAAGGCCTTCGCGGGGATCACGGATCGGGCAGCGGACCTGCTGCGGGGTCACGAGTGGGTGGGGAACGTGCGCGAGTTGCGCAACGTGATTGAACGGGCGGTCCTGGTGGCGGAGGGAGACGTCTTGCGGGCGGAGCATCTGCCGGAAGAGTGGCGCACGGACTCGGACCTGATCCCGGAGACGGCGGCGCGCCCGGTGATCACGCTCAAGGAAATCGAGGCCCGCCACATTCAGCGCGCGCTGGACCATACCCAGGGACAGATTGGGGACGCGGCGCAGCTGCTGGGCGTGCACCGCAACACCCTGGCCCGGAAGATCCGGGAGTACGGGTTGTGAGCGCGGCACAGCGCCCGCCGCTGCGGGTCGAGCAGGCGTTGCGGCTGTTGCCGGACGTGGATGCGCTGGCACCGCTCCGCGCGTTCTTGATCTCCACGTCCCGCGCGCGCGCGCCGGCCGAACCCTACCGCACGGTTGGGAAGCGCTTCGTTCAGCCCGGCCATCTCCGTGAGGCGGTGCCCCTCGCGGTCAGCCGGATCACGGACCACCTGGCGGGCCTGTTCGACTCGGCGGTGCAGGCGCTGGAATGCGAGCAGCGCGGCGACCTGAGCGGGGCGGTCTACGCGCTGCTCGCCGCGGGCGAGCGGGAGGAACGAGTCGGACGCCTGGCCCAGGCGTTCACCTGGTGCGACCACGCACTGCGCCTGGCCGCGGAGCTCAACGATCGTCGCGCGGAAATTGATACGTTGTTGCGTCTGGGCCACCTGGAACGGATACGGCTCCGGCAGGAGGACGCGGCGCGGTTCTACCAGCGGGCCCTGGCCCTGGCGGACGCCGAGATGGACGCCCGCGCCGCGGCGGTGGCGTGCCGTGGGCTGGGCGAGGCGGCGCTGGGACAGGCGCGCTGGCAGGGCGCCGAGTCCTGGTTCACCCGCGGCCTCCAGTACACCGGAGAGGAGGGATTGGCTGGGCGGCTGCAACTGGGTCTGGGAGAGGTGTCGCGCAACCGCGGGCGGCTCGACGAGGCCGAGGCGCGATTGCGCCGGGCGCGCGAGCTGCTGGAAGCGCTGCAGGATGTCGGCGGCCTGGTTCGCCTGCTCAATGCGTGGGGGCAGCTCGAGGCCGCCAGGGAGCGCCAGGCCGAGGCGCTGGCCGCCTATCGGGAGGCGCTGGCCAAGCTCCCCAGTCTGGGGCGCCACCCACGACTTGAAATGGCCGTTCGGCTCAATATCTCCGAGCTGTACATCGAGTGGGGCCGGCTGCCCGAGGCGGAGGACGAACTCCGGCGCGCGGAAGAGGAAGCCATTCTGCACAATGTGCCGCGTTTCCTGGCGCGCATCTATGTCATGCTGGGTCAGGCGCGGGCCCGGCAGCGGGACGACGCCGGTTTTGTCTTCTTCGAGAAGGCGATTGAGCTGTGCCGCGGGTCCGACCCGCTGCCGCATCTGGAAGCCGAAGCCTACTTGGAATACGCGCTATTCCGTCGCGAGCTGGGTGATACCGACGAGGCCCGTGCCTACCTGGAACGTGCGCGCGAGATCCTGGAGAGCGTGGGAGACGGGAACACGCTAGCCCGGGTAGATGCGGCCCTGGCTTTGGTAGAACGCCACTAACGCCTACTGTGCCGCCCCAAATCAGGGCCCACCGCGCCGCGAGATAGGTCGCAGTACCTATCCGGCGCTGGCGATGTCCCCTCCTAATCCATTCAGATACAATGACATACGGCTTGCACCAGAGCGGCATGTCCCGTGCTGCCACCCATGTGCGTCTCGAGCGAAAACGGCTTAGCGGCCCTCACCATGAAACGGCAGCGAGGCGACTTCAAGCGACCGGGCTCGCCGCCGGAGTCCATGTCCGGCGGGGAGGCAGACTCGGCACCCGGCCCCGAGGCATCGGGGCTGCCCCTGGTCAGAGCTCACCGTGAAGATCGGTTCTACGCCGCCCGCCTGAAACAGCTCGCGCGGCTCGAGCTGGAGGAAGCGGAGGCGGAGTTCTTGTGGCGTCAGGCGTCGGAACACCGCCAGGTGCTGGAAGCCCGCCTGGGACGCGACGTGGGCCAGCAGGTGGCGCTGCTGGATTTCGTCGTCAACATCCGGCCGCGCTTGGAGGAACCTCGGATCATCGAGAAGCGGGCCCTGGAAGCCATCGAGCTCCAGGCGGTGGTGGATGCCCTGACCGGCCTGCACAATCGCCGCTATTTCGACGCGGCGCTGAAACGGGAAGTGGAGCGCTGCCGGCGCTACGGCTTGCGTTCGTCGCTGTTACTCTTGGATCTCGATCGTTTCAAGGAGATCAACGATCAGGGAGGGCACCTGATGGGCGACGCCGTGTTACGCCGGGTGGGCGGGCTGATCCAGGGATATATGCGGGGCGCGGACGTGGCGTGCCGCATCGGCGGCGATGAGTTCGCGGTGATCCTGAGCGATACGCCGTTGAGTGAAGCGTTGGTCGCCGCCCGGCGTATTTCGGAGGGCATTGGGTCATCGTTCCGCCGCGAGCCGGCTCCGTTTCGGCTCGACGTCTCCGCCAGCGCAGGCGTCGCCGTGATGGCGCCGGACGTGGCGAGTCCTGAAGCCGTTCTGCGCGAGGCCGATCGGGCGCTTTACGCGGCCAAACGGCTCCGCGGGACGCGGGTGGACTCCACGGATTCTCCTTCGCAGTAGACTTCGTCTCAGGCCACCCGTTTTCTTACACTCAGCTCAACAAGTCCCCGTCGGCCATGCACCATCAGCGTTCCACCGGAGTGCACCCGTGATCTATCTCACAGTGCACTGATTCTGTGCATTCTTGGCAAACGAGTGCATCGGGACAGGGCAAGGGGTCTTGCAAAGTGGTCCGCGCTTTATTATGGTGCGTCGCCGCGTCGGTAGTACCTCCTGAGAGTGGTCTCTACGACCTAGGGCAGTAAGCTAGCCGACCGCAAGCTTGATTCACGCTGCTCAGAGCAAACTCGCCTAAAGGCGAGGACGCAGAGCTACGGGGCTACGACGGTCACAGCGTGACCGTCATGCTCGCCGGGCCGCCAGCGAATGAAGCATCCATCGCCGGCGGCCTTTTTGTGCCCGCTCGTTGCGCGGGCCGGCCGCCGGGCCTGCGCGGGAGCGAACGTGGGACGTGTTCTGAGATTGGCAAAACTTGCACGGCGCCTGGCGCGCCTGAAACTCACCCTTGCCGGCGTTGCCGTGCTGGTGGCATGCGCCGTTGTGGAATCCTCGCCGACCGGCCCGACCGGGCCGGATACGTCGTCCACCGTTCTGCCGTCCGTTGCCAAGGTCATCGTAACCCCGCCCGCCGATAGCGGCCCGCTGGGGCGCGCCGTGCAATTCACTGCCGTGGCCAGTGACTCGGCCGGGCGCGCGGTCGCGGGCCGCCCGGTGACGTGGTTGGTCGGAGACACGCTCGTGGCCCGGGTAGATACCAGCGGACTGGCGACCTACGTGGCGGAAGGCAGCACGAGTGTGTCGGCGACGGTAGGCGGCGCCCGGGGTGAGGCGTGGGTGAAGGTCAAGAAGGCACCGGTGTCGTCCGTTGCCGTCTCCCCGGCGACCGCGACGATCGTGACCAGCGGCACCGTGCAGCTGGCTGTCACGCTGACGGGTGCGACCGGCGACACGCTCACTGGCCGCGCCGTTAGTTGGTCTTCAAGCGCCGCTGGTGTGGCGACGGTGGGCGTCAACGGGCTAGTGAGCGGCGACTCCGCGGGCACGGCGCTCATCACGGCAACCAGCGAGGGGAACACTGGTAGCGCGACCGTCACGGTCACCGCCACCAGTGGCAGTCCGCGGGCGGGCTACTACGCGGCGCCCACCGGCTCCGGTACCGGCACCGGCACCTATGCCCAACCGTGGAATCTGTCCACGGCATTGGCCGGCGGGAACGGCCGGGTCCAGGCCGGGGACACCATCTGGCTCCGGGGTGGCACGTACCGCGGCGCCTTCCGCAGCACGCTCACCGGCACGGCCGGTGCGCCCATCGTGATACGACAATACCCGGGCGAACGGGCGGTGATTGACGTGGCGGGGGCCACGTCGTCCTCCAGCCGGGGCGACGCCTTCGTGGTAAGCGGGCCGTGGACCGTGTGGTGGGGCTTCGAGCTGATGAGCTCAGATCCCAACCGCTACACGGACACACGGCCCAACATGGTGGTCAATAACGCCTCGCATACCAAGTACGTCCATCTGGTGGTGCATGACGGCGGCATTGGGTTCTACAACTATCCATCGGCGTTCGACGTGGAAGTGACCGGCTGCGTGTTCTACAACAATGGATGGCAGGGCACCAGCCAAGGGGGCGGACACGGGGTCTACGCCAAGAGCAACATCGGACCGGTGCTGATCCGCGACAACGTGATGTTCAACCAGTTCGGCTACGGGATCCAGGTCTACAGCGACTATGGCGGCGGGCGCTTGTACGGCATCACGCTCGAGGGGAACACCGCGTTCAACAACGCTTCCATCTCGGCCCAATACGCGACCACGGGCAACGCAAACCTGCTTGTGGGAGGTCAAGAGCCCGCGGAGCAAAGCAGGGTCGTGAACAACATGACGTACTTCTCGCCCGGCGGCGGCGTCTACAACGTCGTCATGGGATCCGGGACGTACGCCAATGTGGACATGGAGTTCCGCAACAACTACGCGGCGGGCGGGAGCAACGTCCTCTC
>Ga0214472_10009417_pt1 | contig 10180 bp, 17 predicted proteins | sample RVTome_6_FD_207662 | JGI IMG/M metagenome (GOLD analysis project Ga0214472, IMG submission 207662) | Soil microbial communities from uranium-contaminated site in the Upper Colorado River Basin, Wyoming, United States - RVT140D175 | ecosystem: Environmental > Terrestrial > Soil > Contaminated >...
TGACTCCGATCCCAACCAAAGGCATGCGCTATGGCCAGAATCATCAAGCACGTGTGGATTATGAGTTCGTGCTGGTCTTCGATTAACCCATGAGCCGAATTATCTACCAGCCGGGATGCAACCTTCCCGACCCGACCTTCTACAGGTGGGGAACAGTCGTCGAGTGCGGTGATCACTATCACATTGGCGGGAATCCCGGCAACCCTTTCTATGCTGCATGGCGTCGCCTTGGTCCGATCGGAATCTGGTGGAGACGGCTTGCCGGGCGAATCCCATGAACCTGCATTGCTTCTACTGCAATCTGTTTCCCGCGACAACCGTAGATCATGTGGTACCCAAATCTATCGGATCACATGTCGATCGACCCTGGAACAAGGTGCCATGTTGTTCGTATTGCAACTTCAAGAAGGGCAATATTCCGCTGATTCGCTGGTTCGATAACTTGCAGGATCATCCACATCGGTTCGGACACGAACCAAGACGACTGAACATTCTCCGTCGCCGCGTCATGATTCTTACCGCACTCCGTAAGCGTCCTGACCTAGCCCGCTATCCAGGACATGTCGGGCTAGGTCCTTGACCTATCTTTCGCACGAAAGATATGATGACTCCCCGTATATGGGTTGGCGCTTAGAGTGGCAGGAATCTGCCGAGTGCTTGAAGGTGGACGGTGAAGTCCTCGAATGTTTCTTTCCTGACTCCGAGGTTGACCCACCTGAGGTGGTAGAGCATCAGGAGTTGATCGCGCAACTGGTGTGTTCGTCGTGTGCCGTCGTCGAAGAATGCCTCGCCTATGCGTTAGAGACCCACGAGACCTTTGGGGTGTGGGGGATGCACACTCAGGCTGACAGGCGTAACCTTCGGCGTTGGCTCAGCCGATATCCTGATCGTGTCGAGCACCATTGGGCGCTGTCATTCAAGAACATTCTTCTGCGACTCGATTCAGCATTGGATGCTGAGACTGCGCAGTGCCCAACTGTCACACCCGTCCATCTGGGTAACGGGCACGTTAAGAATGAGGCATTGGTAGTCAACGGTTCGAAGCTCGCAGGTTAAGCAATTTCTTTTAGCGGCGAAGAACTTCCACACACCACAGCAGACCCTGAACTTGTCGTAAGCGACCATGGCTTGAAGCACCCACGCTGCAAGTTTCGTTCCGACACGTCCATGTGCCTGTTCATGGCAGCTACGACACAAAGCCACCAGGTTGGAAAGATCGTCGGTCCCTCCCTGAGAACGGAAGATGATGTGATGAATGTCTGCGGCTGGTTTAGCACAGCCCCGACAGCGGAAACGATCCCGCTCGAAAATGTTCACACGAACTTTTGTGTCAGTCATTCCAGTATTTGATGTAGGACTTGCCCTCGTATTCGGATAGGGAGTCATTGAAGGATTTGCTAGGTGACCCAGTCGGCAAGTACCAGCCTTCAGTTGGGATCAGGCCACGCTGCGTTCCTTGACGCTCTAGCCCACCACGAAGTTTGTCTTCGCCACTTTGGGAGTGTATGACCTTACAGCCGAGATCGTGGAGATATGCGCTCCAGGTGATGGTTGGGTCATTGGATGCAATATGGATGACAGGTATGTTGAGCGATCCAGGAGAGAGCAGAATGTTGCGGGCGATGAGGAAAGCCACTTCTCCTATGAAACTGGGACTCATCGCGTGAGAGACACGAATAACCCCGGATGTCTCCGTCTCCACCGTTGTCCCCTCTCCGGGAACAAGCCGAGTTAACCCACGAGGTACTGAGTCAACATCATATCCATACAATTCGGATGTTCGTACGATCGTTGTCCCCGACGAGGCCACCCCTGCTTCAATCTTGGTGCTTTTGGGATGCAGATGCTGGGTGAGCATTTCGGCATACCATTTGGTTGTCCCATACATGTTGATCGGGTTGGGTGTCCCCCCGATACCGTATGGGCCACGGTCGCCCCTGAAGACGTGATCCGTCGACAGTTGGACCAACGGGATGTTCGCTGTCAGTGCCGCATAGGCGATCCATGTGGCGTGAACCGTGTTGTTTCTCCAGGCCAGTTCCGGGTCGGAAGCACACACCGACAGATCGGATTCCTCATGCGCGTTGATGACGAGTTCAGTCCGGCCCGACACGCCAGCTATCTGCTCAGACCAGACGGCTTTCTGTACGTAGTCTATGGTCGACTCGGAATCCAAGCTGATCCGACGTATGGCCATTCCAAGGTTTTTGACTTCGGCATAGTGACGTAGATACCAGGTCAGCCGATTTGCTATGGGAGTGTCCCCAAAAATGAGGAATCGTTCCATCAGTCGAGTCTTAGGTGTTCAGCGTCTGGTGGAAGGTTCTGCCAGCATTCGTGCGGCTGACCGCTGGCAACTTCGACGAGAGCGTCACGACGATCACCCGCGGGGAGATTCGCTCGTACGAGCGTCTCCCCGCATTCTGAGCATTCAAACTGTGGGGGGTCCCGTGGTTCCTTCTGCGTGTCTGTGGCCATGTGCGACACCGATCTTGGTATGTGCGGCAATCTTGGCATCAACCTGCGCCCCAGACAAGCCACCCGCCGCGCCATAGCGATGGTGTACCAGGGCATCCCAGAGAAGCTGATCGACCTGACCTGTCTGAATCTGGCCAAGAGCCTTCTGGGTGGTCTTGACATTGGTTTCACACGTTCCCCCAAAGTCACCATCCTCGCCAGCCCCGAAAGGCTGTCCGTCGAAAGCTGACTTCTGCACCACCCCATTCACGGCGTAGGGACTCCAGGTCCCGTTGCTCTGAGCGAACTTCTCGGCCATGATCTTTTGGACTTCGGCCACAGCCTGGCCTTTGTCTCCACTTTTCAACAGCATGTCGTCATCTCCTCCTGTTCTGCTACCCGGTACTGTGCTCCAGTCAACTTTCGTCGATCCAGGGTCGACGTTGGCTTCGAAGTGCATGTAGTCCTTGATCGAACCCCATCGTCCTCCCCAAAACCAGATCTGTTCCCCTTTGGTGTTTCGTATGCCTTCCACCACGGAGATCTGGGTCGCCGTAAAGGCTGTCTTCGACCATGAGAATGTTGTGGTAGCGATGTAGGGGTTGAGTTTGGGGTCGATATCGATGGCGATGCCCTGCCCGTGGAGCGAACAATTACCGTAGCTCGCGCAGGTACATGTCTTGCCTGAAATCCCTCGAAAGTTGTAAGCCCATGCCGAAGCAGGGGTGTAGCCGGTCGCCCTCAGCGTCAGTTCGAGAGCGAGGAGAGGGTCAGCCCATGGCTCAGGAACACCACCGACTACCTTCCCAAAGAATGTTGGGTTGGCCCACGCTCCGTTACGACCCGAACAGTGGTCCAGCCAGGGCAACCAGGCGTTTCTCTTCTGTGTTGTTGTGGTCAGGACTGCCATCGGTACACAGCCTCGTCTTCCTGATCCTCGGTGTCGACCAGTCCAACTTCAATCATCTCAGTTAGCCATTCAATGAGGATCTCATCGGGTATGTCATCCCATGCGAACTGCTGATTGATCTCAGCGAGGGTGAACCATGGATCAAGCTCACCTGCGGGATTCACATAGTCGGAGAAGTTCTCCAACAGTGTGGCCACATCCTGTTTTCGGGTTTGGTTCATGTCCGACCCATTTCTCTCATACGAAGCTCTGTCTTATGGTAGGCAGCTTCAGCGGATTCAAGGAGGACCTCCGCGTCGTCGAGTAGTTCCTGCATGTCCTGATGTAACTGCTCGTGCTGCTGAACAAAGCTCTCAGGGATCTGCATTGACCCGGCTCTGAGCACTGGATGGTCGGAGACCTCCAGATATTCGATAGCAAGCACCCCTTCCCCGAAGGCAATGTTCGTAATTATCCTGGTCATGAGATCCTCTCAGCTTAGATGTTTCTTGGCTCGCCATTTGGGTGGCCCTACTCGTGCTCCGACGATCATCATCACTAAGATGATCGTAAGGTCCGGCCAGATCAACTGAGTGGTATCCACTGGCAGGTAGGGCTGGACGAGGAAATGCCAGGTCACCCACCCGTCAGATCCGAAAAGGATCATGCGAAACCAGGTGTAGTGGGATAGCGCCCACATCTGATATGAGAAGGTGTTCTTGAGACGTTTGGTGACAAAGATGGCGTAAAGCTCGATCGCTGTAAAGACGATCGCGATTGTCAACCACAGGATTTCAAAGATGGTCATTGTTCTCCAGCGCTCCCGCTGCACGCGATACTGACCGCAACACGGCCATCAGCACCGTGAGCAACTCGTTGTCCTCAGCGTCGTCATCCATCTCGGAGAATCGCCGAACATAGGAGATCAAAGCCGCTTCGGCCTCCTCCAAGTGTTCGATCGCACGTGTCACAGACATTCAACCTCTGTGTCCAAGATCTTGATCTTGTGGGTCCGCACCAGTTCCCCTGTCTTGGCGTCCACATCAAAACTCGCTCCCACGACTATGGCTCTGAATGTGACTTCAAGTTTCTCATCTACCGTCAAATCTGTGGGGATGTCAACAGTCACCCTGGGCAAGGTCAGACGACTAGCCGCCACATCCTGATCTTCGAATCGGCGTAGCCGGTGATTCACCGCCTCGAACATCATCTGTTCATCCCTTGTCTGTCTCCAATCTCGGGCGACGTTCCTGTTCCCACATGCGTAAGACTTTGAGTCGTGCAGAACCTCGGGCTGCGGTTAAACGTCTGGACCACTCCTCGTCGGTCTCCATGTACACAGCATGAGCTATAGCCTCATCGAGTCCATCAAGAGAGTTGATATCTGGACGAGGCATGAATCCTTCGTGGACGGCAGGCTCGACATGATAGAAGACAAAATCGAAAGTTCTAGGACGGATTCCGCGAGATTTCATGTAGTCGATACCAGCAGTCAGGTGTTGCCACGTCCAGTGCTGAGCTTCCATCTCATCCTTGATCCTCCTGTAGAGGATGCCCCGAGCTTTGATGCCCACTGGAATGCCACATCCGATCTGTTGGGCTGCGTACCAGACCACAGTGACAGTGCTGCACACATCGTTCGCACGAAGGATTTCCTCGGGTTGTTGCGATCTCACACGCTGAACCCCCCTCGATGCATCTTGTGGACCTCTTCGTACAGCTTGCCCCGGTCCACCCAGTCGTACTCTTTCATCACAAGCTCCTTGAATTTCGGCTCTCCTGCCGGAGGGAGGGCCAGTGAGGCTGGTGCCCACAACATCCTGGTTTCACGTCCGAGGCCACCATGTCGCGACTTTAGGATTTCGATGCGCACATCTGCTCTCTGTAGCACACCCAGGTCTGTCCCTTCACGGTCTTCTTTAGCGTGTGGTGCCCACAGGGAGAAGGCAAAGTCGGCTGTCTCTTCTACCACTCCAGAATCGCGTGCGAAATCGAGTTCGAGACGCTCTCCACGTTTGCCCACACGGCTTACCTGGTGGGGAACAATGATCGGCACGGCAAATTCTTTGGCGAAGGATTTGAGTTCCATGATGGCGTCACTGACCTGCTCATATCGTGATTTGCCTTTGAACGACCTAGCCCAGTAGCCGAGATAGTCGAGAATGATGAGCTTGGGCATCATCTCAACGTCGTCGACAAACTCGTTGACGAGGTGCCGTAAATCGTCAGGAGGAATCTTGTTTTCATCGTTCAGACGAACGTTTCTGTAAGCGAACCCGAATTGTTCGTCGTCCATCCAGGGGTCCCAGAATCGGGAGATTCGCCACATCCTTTCGACTAGCTCCGCTTTGGTCTGTTCCAATGACAGCATGAGCACCGGAATACCTGGGCCGACCGGTTGATGTCCGCCCTCCTTGTAAACGAAATACTCGGAGAGGTTGTGAAGGACTTGTGTGACCCACGCGGTTTTCCCAACACCAGTTTTGGCGAGGATAACCATCACTTGACCTGGGAGGATGCCGGGATAGATCCAGTGGTCGAGGTCTTTCCACCCTAGTTGTAGACCCTCGGCGGTTTTGAGTTCTTCCCGATCGACGAGAGCATCCACCACAGTGAAGAGACGAGTCCCGCGGTATCCGTCGATGAGCCTGTCGAAATCACCAATCTGATAGCCGTCTCGCAGGAAATATTCTTGGATGTCAGTTGAATCCTCATCCTCGGGTACGGGCAGTTCGACTAGCCGCGCCTTGGCCCCAAGCATTCCCTTGATCTTCTCTGCACCTTGACGCCCAGCATCGTCAGCATCGAGAACAACGAACACTCGGCGTGCCCCTTCGAACCAGGTAGACCACCCCTCTTGAAACGTGTCAGCCCCCGGCACTCCGACAGCCGGGTAGCCGAGTTGGTCGAGATACATGGTGTCGAATTCACCTTCACAGATATACACATCCCCCTTCTGGGCACGGATGTTGTCGGAGGCGAACAACCCGAGACTGATCCCGCGGGTTTGCAGCCAGTTCCCTCCGATCTGTTTTCCCCGTAAGGCGACCACGTTGTCCCGGTTGATATAGGGGACGATGATCCGTCCTGTAAACATGGGCCGATTGGAGTTCTCTCCGATAAGCCCAGTCTCGCGAAGGTCGGCCAATGTGTATCCCCGCTTCCTCATCGTTCCTACGAACGTGTCGTCCATGTAGCCAATCTGGTATTTGCCGATCGTGTCCGCGGTGAGGCGACGCTCATCCCGCAGGTATTTGAGCGTCAGTGGATAGTCGATGAGGGTGTCCTGGCAAACTTGGAGGGAGTGCCGCAGAACCAGCCACTGTGCTGCCGTAGCCCTCTCCATAGGCTCAGGTTCGTCACCGTGAGCTTTCTGGAGATCAGCGAACGAGCCGGTGGCTCCACATCGGTGACACTTCCATGCTCCATGCTCCTGGTTGACGTACAGGTGAGCATGCCGCTTGTTCTCAGAGTCACCACATGCGAAACACCGGATCAACCATTCCCCAGGTGCTCTCTTCGGTGTGTAGCCCTTGTGGCGTAGATAGTTTTCAGGCGTCAAGGTCGGTGCCTGTTCCGACCACTCTGGCATGAAGATCGCTGGATTCCGCCAGCATGGCTTCAATCGCTTTTTCGTTGAGCCTTGCGTTCATCCTGGGAACCAGGCTCTTGAACACACCATCAGGCACTTCGATGTTGATTTCGATCCACATGCCCACCGTGTCTGGTGGAGGCATCCGCTGTCTGATCTCTGTAGCTCGCACCTTGGTCAGTTTGGTGTGCTGTTGATCAGTGAAGTCTGGAACGAGGTGCACATAGAAGCGCGCTACAGCCATCAGTCATATCTTTCGTTCATCCGAACACATCCTCGGCTGTCTTGCTGCTCCCCCGTGGTCCGATAACGGTAGCCGGTCGCATCCACATTCTTTCCGGGTCTCTCGAATCAGGCTTGTATTCGATTTCGATACGACAGGGGAGACCTATCAGGTCCTCAGTGTCGATCCCATCACCAACCTCGAATGTTCGTCCGAGCAACTGGACAGCCCACTCGTAGAACTTGGATGGCGGATCGATCGTGAACTTTTGGCTGCTTGACCCAAGGATCTTGTACCCACCCCAGGGCGACTCGGTGATTTCGAATGCCCAGTTGAGCCGAGGTGAGGGACGCCCTTCGAATTGCAGGTCGTTGTTCTCTTCTATCGAAATCACTTTGGCAGCAACAATGGTCCCTTCGGGAATCATCTCGAAGCTGGATTCCTCTGCAGTGTATTTCGCCATCGGTCATCCTTTCCTTGCCTGCGTGAAGTGTTCACGACACATGTATTTGCGGAATCGGATCTTGGTGAGATCCATCAGGTCGGCGTCTGGGATAAGGATGGGTTCCCCGTTCTCGTCTCCGATGGGATTCCCCATCTCGTCCATTTTCCTTTTGACGAGCGGCTTGCCACACAGATCCCCCAAATCACCGTTGACTTCGAATTGGCAAGTGACCACCCCATCCATGGCCCCAACCTCAACAGCCCCGAGTTCCTTCTTCAAAGCTTCTGTGGCTTGCTCTGTTGTCACCCCAGCTTCCTTTTCAGGATCTGGTTTGACCGTGCTATCAGCCTCCCCGCTTCCACTGACAGCCGACTTCGCTTCGTGTGAATCTTCAGAAGCCTTTTCAGGAGCCTGTCCCTCTGTGGTGACGGGTTGGCTGTCAGCCTGATCTGCTCCCGAAGTGTCTGAGCCGTCTGCTCCAGCCTTCTCTCCCTGTTCAACAGGATCATCCCCCTTGCCTTCAGCAGTCCTACTTGCATCTCCGTCCACAGGTTCATTCCCGACCTCCTTCTCCGCGGTTCCCTTCTTTTTGGCTATGTCATCGGGAGTGGGCACTCCCGTCTCAGCACTGGTCTTTTTCGTCTTGTCGGGCTTCGGTTCGGGTGTGATCGTTTCGATCACTTCGTGGTCGCTGGCTGGAAGCTGGGCATAAACCAGGTCATGGAGTCGCTGGAAGTCACCAACAAAGTTCTCTGAGAGTTCGAAGATCTTGGGCAACTTGCCTGAATGGTCTTTGACGAACGGATACCTGGGTGTCGTGTGGGTGAGCATCCCCCGGTGAAGAATCTTCCCTTCCTTACCCTCCTGAACCGGCTCCTCCCAAGAGTCGAGAACCGCGACAATGTCGAACCATCCGGCCACTTCGTCTTTGGCCTGGCCTTGCAGGGCTATCTCACGAACGATCTCTCCGTCTTCGCCCTCCTGGGTGTTTTTCAGGTGATAGTTGATGATGACGTTTTTTGGTAGGTCGATCAGCCGGTTGATGATCTCCCGGTATGTGTCCCCCAGCCAGCCCCAATCCTGAATGCCGAACTTGCCACGGTTGGCAGCCTTACGTCCCTCTTTGAGAGCTTGGAACAGTTCATCCCCGGTGTCGACACACACCGACTTGTACTCCTGGCCTCGCTCGGAGTCGAGGTATTCGACGACCTCGAAGAGGGTGTCCCAGACGGGAGTGTCCAACCGCCCGGCGTCGTCAAGTCTGTTGGTGACCTTGGCGTGTGGCATGTATCGATCAGCGATGGACATGATCCGTGGCTGTTCACGGAAGAACAGGTAGAAAACCTGCGGAGCGGTGGACGCGAACAGGGTCTTCCCCGTTCCGGCGAAACCACAGTTGGCCAGCTTGATCATGCGCTGGTAGTCCTGCGCTCCGGTCATCTCAATGTTGAATGGCATTTGCCCTCCTCCGGTCTGGTTCCAATAGTCGATCGGCTAGTTCATGGTTGGGGGATTCGACTTCGGTACCGCAGTCTTCAAGCCATGGACACCAGCCGCACACTTCCCCTTCGATGGTCAGTGGGAAAATGTTGGCGTCAATAGCAGCTTCCATCTGGTCGACGGCGAGGAGGAGACGGCGATAGTCCTGGTCGTCGCGGTACCCGACATTGAACATCTTGGCTTCGCGTGCGTGGAACCACTGGCCTGCACGGTTCAGGGTCATGGCCTTTGACCAGAAGTGCTCCCAGCCGGGCACCTGCTCCCAGAATTCGGGTCTGGTCGTGGCGTATAGGTAGCAGGTGAACTGGAGGTTGTAGCGGAGCCGTTTCGGGACACGGGCACTGGTCTTGAAGTCGATGACCTGTAGCTCGTTTTTCTCAGGCCGGTAGAACAGCTTGTCGATAACCCCATGTAGCTCGTGCTCCCCCAGGGGGACCTCAAACCGGATCTCGGTGCCGACCAGTTCCCCGCCTTTCCATGGTGACAGGTCGTGGTAGCGCTCCAGCATCTCGACACCCCGGTCTTCCAAGTTTTGGTGGGAGGTCCTCGGTGGGTACCAGTCGATCTTCTGACCTAGCTCTTCAGAGTTGTCCCAGTAGTAGCGGAACGTTTTGACGGCCAGGTCGATGTCGTTGTCGTATAGCTCGTAGACCTCGACCGCGTAGTGGAAGACCGTCCCGAGAACGGTGAGAGCACCGTATTGCTGGCCGGGCAGGGCCAGCACATACTGATACTTGAACTGGTTCGCGCAATCACCGAAGACCTTGATCTTCGATGGAGACACCTTCATGGGAGTCCTCCACTAGGAACAGCATCGGTGAACGTACCACCAGGGTGGGACAGATCCTCGGAAATGCAGACCGAGATTTCGCGGACTACCAAAAATAGTTCGTACGAACCATGTGGATAAACCTGTGGACACTCTCCGCGGTCGCGAAAACATTGCTTGACCGCCTGATCTGAAAATGCGACTTACGGGTATGTTCCTCCTGGCGGGTGTTGGCTGTTGGCCACCGGGAGTCCTCCCTAGGAACAGCACCGACAGCCGACCCCGCTAGAACTCTGTCGGCCCTT
>Ga0214472_10009418_pt1 | contig 10179 bp, 10 predicted proteins | sample RVTome_6_FD_207662 | JGI IMG/M metagenome (GOLD analysis project Ga0214472, IMG submission 207662) | Soil microbial communities from uranium-contaminated site in the Upper Colorado River Basin, Wyoming, United States - RVT140D175 | ecosystem: Environmental > Terrestrial > Soil > Contaminated >...
TCTCTCGATCTCCTCGGGGCCGTATCCCCTGCTACGAGCGTCGCGCCTTTTCCACGCCCCGGTTGGCGAGCTCGTCGGCCCGCTCGTTGCCAGGGTCACCCGCGTGGCCCTTGACCCACACCCAGGTGATGGTGTGCCGCGCCATCTCGGCGTCGAGCGCCTGCCACAGCTCCAGATTCTTGACCGGCTTCTTGTCGCCGGTGCGCCAGCCGTTGCGCTTCCAACCGAGGATCCACTTGGTGGCGCCGTTCATCACGTACGTGGAGTCGACGTGCAGGGTGACGACGCAGGGCTTGGTGAGCGCCTTCAGGCCTTCGATGACCGCGGTCAGTTCCATGCGGTTGTTCGTGGTTTCGAGCTCGCCACCACACAGTTCCCGCACGTGGCCGCCGAAGCGCATCCACGTACCCCAACCGCCGACGCCAGGGTTGCCCTTGCAGGCTCCATCGGTCCACATTTCCACCACGGGCATGTCATCAGTCGGCACGCAGACACTGTAGGCGATCATGCGGACTCGCTCACGTCCGCAACAATGAGTCCATGAGCCACAAGCACGCCGCGGGCGGCAACACTCCGGCCGTCCACGCACTCCTCGAGGCCGGCATCGAGCACACCGTGCACCCGTACGAACACGACCCGTCGAGCGAGCTCAGCTATGGCGAAGAGGCGGCGCAGGCACTCGGGGTGGACGCCGACCAGGTGTTCAAGACGCTGTGCGTCTACGTGGACGGCATCCTCACGGTGGGCATCGTGCCGGTGAGCGGCGTGCTCGACCTGAAGGCCCTCGCCCATGCGGTGGGCGGCAAGAAGGCGGACATGGCGCCACCGGCCGACGCCGAGCGATCGTCGGGTTACGTCGTGGGCGGCATCTCCCCCATCGGCCAGCGCAAGCAGTTGCCGACCGTACTCGACGAGACCGCCGAGCTGTACGACATCGTCTACGTCAGCGGTGGCCGCCGGGGCCTGGACATCGGCCTGGCGCCCGCGGACCTCGCCGCCGCAACGGGCGCGCTCATCGCGCCGATCGCGAAGGACTCATGAGAGAGCTCCGGAGCACACCCGCCGGCTGGGACTACGCCGCGCGCGTCGCCGACGCAAAGGCGCGCATGCGCGCCGCCGAAGCTTCGTGGGGACGCGGCGGCGCGGGCGTTCGCCTACTCGTGGCGACCAAGGCGTGGGACGCCGACGCCGCGTCGGCCGTCGTTCGCGCCGGCGCGACGCTCGTGGGCGAAAGTCGGATGCAGGAGCTCGAAGCGAAGGGCCCCGCGCTTGCTGCGATCGGCGCCCGAGCGCACGTGATCGGCCAGTTGCAGCGGAACAAGGCGGCGACCGCCGTGCGGTGGGCGGAGTGCGTGCAGACGGTGGATTCTCTCGCCCTCGCGGAGCGCCTCTCGCGCCTGTGTCTTGAGGCCGAACGCGAGCTCGACGTGATGATTCAGGCGAACGTCTCGGGCGAGCAAAGCAAGGCCGGTGTGCCCGTGGGCGAGGCGCTCACCCTGGCGTCGGCCGTTCAGGCGCTACCGGGCCTCACGGTGACCGGATTCATGACGATTGGGCTGAACTCCTCCGACGAGGAGGCCGTGCGCGCCGGCTACGGAGCCCTCCGCGAGGTGCGGGACCGGGCGCTGATCCTCGCCGAGCAGGGCAGCGTCGACCTCCGCGAGGCGTGGGAGCTGTCGATGGGGATGTCGAACGACTTGGAGTGGGCGATCGCCGAGGGCGCGACCATGGTGCGCATCGGCACGGCGGTCATGGGCCAGCGCTGACAACAGACCCCACGCGACGCCCCAAGCGCCCCACGCAACGCCCCACGCGCCCCATAGGGCACGCGGGACCGGATTTTCGCCTCCCTCGGTTCCTGTAGGACAGTCAGGTTCGAATTCCCACGCGAGGGCGCCGCGCGTGCACGGGGATCGCCGGCATCCGCCGCGACCAGCACCCCCAGCACCCCCAGCACCCCCAGCACCCCGCCCCACTTGCGTCGAAACGCGCCAGACTCATTCGTAGACATCGTGACCCGTCCCAAGAGGAGAGACCATGACCGACTACTTGCTATCCATGTACTACCCGCAAGACCCCCAGGCCGTCCCCGAAAACATCGATGAGATCATGCGCGGTGTGGCCGCCCTCAACGAAGAAATTCGCGAGGCGGGCGCTTGGGTACACACCGCGGGCCTCGAATTCACCGCCAGCGCGAGGGTGGTCCGCGCAACGGCGGACGGGCCCCTCGTCACCGACGGTCCGTATCTGGAGACGAAGGAGGCGCTCGGCGGGTTCTGGATCGTCGCCTGCGACTCAATCGACGGAGCCCTCACGTGGGCCGCCAAGGCCAGCGCCGTGCTCGGTATACCGGTCGAGGTGCGCGCCGTCCAGGGCGGTTAGGAAGGTTCCCCTTCCTGGTTCGCGCCCGACAACGCCGCTAACCTTTGCCCATGACCGAGTACAGCGAGACCCCGCCGTGGGAACACGGGCCGGATGAGGATAGGGTCTCCGCGCGCCTGAACTGGCTGCGCGCGGGGGTGCTCGGCGCGAACGACGGCATCGTGTCGATGGCAGGTCTGCTCGTGGGTGTCGCCGCCGCCGATCCGGGGCGCAGCGTGATCCTCACCGCCGGCATCGCGGGAATCGCGGCCGGTGCGCTGTCGATGGGTGTGGGCGAGTACGTCTCGGTCTCGAGCCAGCGTGACGCCGAGGAGGCGCAGCTCGCACGCGAAGCCAAGTGGCAACAGGACCGCCCCGAGTGGGAGCTCGAGCAGCTCGCGCGGCTCCACATGGAGACGGGGATGACAGCGGAGACGGCGCGCAGGGCCGCCATCGAGCAGACGGAGCACGACCCGCTGGGTGCCCACGCGCGCGCACACCTGGGAATCGATCCCGACGAGCTCACATCACCCGGACAGGCGGCCATCGCATCGCTCGTCGCGTTCACGGTGGGCGGCCTCGCGCCACTACTGCCCATCCTGCTGCTGCCGCAGTCATCGCGCATCATGGCAACGTTCGCGATCGTCATGGTCGCACTGGCGGCCACGGGGTACGCGTCGGCTCGCCTTGGGCACGCCAGGCGGTCGCGCGCGATCATCCGCAACCTCATCGGCGGCGCGCTGGCGATGGCCGTGACCTACGGCATCGGCTCGATCGTCGGCACGCACATCTAGGTGACCTACCGTACGGCGACGACGGCTGGTGATAGACCGCTGGCGGCCGACCGCTCGCGATCTACGGGTTAGGCGTGACCTCGGCCTTGACCAGGCCGTAATACAACGAGTCGGTCAGCGCCTCCCACGACGCCTCGATCATGTTGGGACCCACGCCGACAGTGCGCCACGTGCGACCGGTCTCCGTTTCGACGGTGGTGATCAGCACGCGCGTGACCGCGTCCGTCCCGTGGCTCGCATCCATGATGCGCACCTTGAAGTCCGTGAGCTCGAACTTCTCGATCTCGGGATACACACGCGCGAGCGCCGCGCGCAGCGCGTGGTCCAGCGCGTTGACCGGGCCGTTTCCCTCGCCGACGATGATCGACCTCTCGCCCCCGCCGGCGCTGAGCTTGATGATGGCCTCGGCGTCGGCGTCGTTGGGATTTCCTGGCATGGAGGACACGTTGACGCTCCACGACTCCACATCCCAGTACTTGGGCGCCTGGCCCATCTCCCAGCGAAGCATCAGCTCGAACGACGCGTCGGCCGCGTCGAAGGTGTAGCCCTGGGCCTCGGCGTTCTTGACGCGCTCGGTGACGCGCGCGAGCAGCTCACCCTGCCCGCTCAGGTCGAACCCGAGCTCGCGGCCCTTGAGCTCGATCGAGGCGCGTCCCGCCATCTCCGACACCAGCATGCGCATGTCGTTGCCGACGTTCTCCGGCTGAGTGTGCTGGTAAAGGTCGGGATCCACCTTGATGGCCGAGGCGTGCAGGCCGGCCTTGTGCGCGAAGGCCGACGCCCCCACGTACGGCTGGCGGGCGAAGGGCGCGATGTTGGTGATCTCGGAGACAGCGTGTGCGATGCGGGTGGCCTCCTTGAGGCCGTCGTTCTTCAGCGCGATCACCCCGCGCTTCAGTTCTAGGTTCGCGACCACGGCGATGATGTCGGCGTTGCCCGTGCGCTCGCCGTAGCCGTTGATGCATCCCTGGATGTGGGTGGCACCGGCGCCGTATGCGGCCATCGAGTTGGCGACCGCGCAACCCGAGTCGTTGTGTGCGTGCATGCCCAGTTGGGTGGATGTGCGCGCGCCGACGTCCGTGACCACGCGAACAACGTCGTCGGGCAGCATGCCACCGTTGGTGTCGCACAGGACCAGCGTGGACGCCCCGCCCGCCTCGGCGGCGAGGAGTGCCCGGACCGCATAGTCGGGGTCGAACCGGTACCCGTCGAAGAAGTGCTCGGCGTCGAGGATGACCCGGCGGCCCTCGCCCGCGAGGAACACGACGGTCTCCTCGATCATCGCGAGGTTCTCGTCACCGCTCACGCGCAGGGCGCGCTCGGCGTGGCGGATGTCGGACTTGGCGACGAGGGTGATGATGGGCGCCTCGCTGTCCAGCAGCGCGCGCACCTGGGGGTCGGAGCCGGCGCTGACGCCAGCGCGGCGGGTCATGCCGAACGCCGCGAACTGGGCGTTCTTGAACGACAGTTCCTTGTGTACCAACGCGAAGAACTCGGTGTCCTTGGGAACGGCGCCGGGCCAGCCACCCTCGATGATGCCCACGCCGAGCTCGTCGAGGAGCGGCGCGATAGCCATCTTGTCCGCGACGGACAGGTTCATGCCCTCCTGCTGCGCGCCGTCGCGCAAGGTGGTGTCGTAGATCTCCACGGTGAGATCGGTCATGCTGTGCTCCTCGGTGTCGTGCTCCCCCAGCCATCCTCCCAACAAAAAAGCCTCCCAGGGTGCGGGAGGCTGCGCGTCGGGGGTGGCCGACGCGCTACGGAATGATGATGGCGGTGCGCATTTCTTCTATTGTGGCATAGCCTGGGCGCTACGCGGGCGCTCGGGTTCAGGTACTAGTGGGGGTCGCTTGAAAACAGTCGCTTGTCAAGCTCGGCGTAACCGTTATGACAACGTCGCCCCCGTCGACAGTCCGAGTCGCACCCGAGTCGGGGTGTGAGCATCGGTGCTGAGAAGGTGACCTTGTGAGCGCTTCCACCAGAGTCCGGGCTACGACCGGCCTCACCTTCGGCGCGGTTTTCGTGGCACTCGTCGCCGTGTTCGCGGCCGATGCCTCGCTTCCCCCGGGCTACGGCGCCTACTTCTACGCCATCCCCGTCTTCGCGATTGGGGTGACGCGGAAGATCTGGGCCGTCATCACGACCGGGTCCCTCGCGCTTGCGCTGGCCGCGCTGGCGTTGGTGTTTAAGGTTTCTCACGACGGTGGAGCGGCAGCGGCATTGATCGCCTTTAACCGTGTGGGCGCCGCGGTGCTCATCGTGTTCGCCGCCGTTACGGCAGTTGCCTTGATCTCGCGGGACCTTCGTGCCCAGCGCCTGGCCATCAGTGTCGCACTCCTGGTAGACCAACGCGAAGCCGACCGCCAGCTCCTCGCGGCGGCGTCCGCGATCAGCCCCATCGGTACATGGAGTTATGTCCTCAATACAGACGGCCGCATCACGTGGTCCGACGAGGTGGCAACCCTGCACGGGGAGAACCCCGGTTCGCACCCCATGCTCGACGACGTACTCGCGCACTATCCCAAACCTGAGGGCGATCACCTGCGCGCGGCGATCGCCGAAAGCAGCGCGACGGGCAAACCGTTTTTCGAGGACACGACGCTCGTGGGTACCGACGGCATCGAGCGACACGTGCTGGTGATGGGCCAGGCTGTACGGGATGCCGTGGGCGTCGTCACCGCCCTCCATGGGCTGGTGCAGGACATCACACCCTGGCGTGACGCAGAAACAATCGTGGAGAGGCAGCGGGAGCGCTTTAACAAACTCACGGCGAGCCTCCCGCTCCAGCTCTGGACTGCGACGCCGGACGGTGACGTCGACTATTACAGCGACGGGTCGCTTCACCCCCTGGACATGCCACATCAAGGGATGCTCGGATCCGGTTGGCTCGAGGTGATACACCCCGACGACAAGGACGGGGTGGTGCGCGCGTGGAACCGGGCAGTCGCCACTGGCAAGACGTTCAGCCGACGGTATCGCGCGAGGGTCTCCGATGGCACCTACCGGTGGCTCTATGTCAGCGCCGCGCCCGAGCGCGACGAGTCCGGCACAATCGCGGCCTGGTGGGGTAGCGGCGTCGACGTCCACGATGCTCACATCGAACGTGAGCGCGCGGACGCGCTGATGACCGAGCGCCAGACGGTCTTGGAATTGATTATTGACGGCGCGGTCTCGTTGGATGATCAGTGGCACGTCCTTTTCGCCAATACCGCGGCCATGGCGGCCTCGAATCTCCCGCGCGGTCAGGTGCTCGGAAGCACCCTGTGGGAGGTGGTGCCGTGGTTCGCCGAGCCCGCCGTTGCCCCAGCTCTGCGCAGGGCGATGGAACTCCACGTCCAGGAACGCGTGATCTACCACTCCGAGGACACCGACGCGTGGTTCGACATCTCAGCCGTGCCCACCCTGACGGGATTAACTGTGTCGTTCCGCGACGTTACCCCCATGCACCGGCTAACGGAGCAGTTGGCACGCGCCCAGAGACTCGAGTCCGTCGGCCAGTTGACCGGGGGCATCGCGCATGACTTCAACAACCTCCTGACAGTTGTGCTTGGCGGCTCCGACGCCCTGCTCGTCGATCGGCGCCTGGGGGACGAAGCGCGAGAGACGGCAAGCCTCGTCAAGGAAGCAGCGCTGCGCGGAGCCGAGCTGACCAACCGCCTTCTCGCGTTCGCGCGCCGCCAAGCCCTGGAGCCACGCCCGGTCGACCTCAGCAGGCGGTTCACAGCCGTTTTGCCGCTCATAGAGCGCACCATCGGGGAAAACATCGAGATCAAGACCGACATCGAGGAGAACTTGCCCGCCGCGCACGTCGACCCCGGCCAACTGGAGCACGCGCTCATCAATCTTGCGGTCAATGCCCGCGATGCCATGCCTGGGGGTGGAGTGCTGTCGCTGGGGGCCGCGCGTGCCACGCTACGCGAGTCGCTCATTACCTCTCATGGCGAAGTGATGCCGGGAGACTACGTGACCGTGACTGTGACCGACACTGGCACGGGAGTTGCACCTGGCGACCTCGAGCACGTATTCGACCCGTTCTTCACGACCAAACCCGAGGGTAAGGGTTCCGGGCTCGGCCTCGCGATGGTGTGGGGTTTCGTTCAACAAAGCGGCGGGAGGATAACGGTGCACTCGGAGCCGGGCCTCGGCTCCACCTTCCGAATGTACTTCCCCGCCGCCGCATCGGCGGCCGAGAACGATACCTCGTCACCACCCGAGGACGTGCTGACGGAGCGGGGTGTGGGGCATATTCTGCTCGTCGACGACGACCCATTGGTCCGGCAGTTCGCGAGTATGCAACTTCGTGGTCATGGCTACACCGTGACAGTTGCATCGTCCGGACCAGAGGCGCTGTCGCTCGTCGAGACCTTGGACCGGCCAGACCTCCTCTTCACCGACATGATCATGCCGGGAGGAATGACAGGGAAGGATCTCGCCGATGCGGTCCGCGGGCGGTGGCCGGATCTACCTGTGCTGTTTACGTCTGGCTACGCGCAGGACGCCATGATCGGCGCGAACCGGATGGATAAGGGTGCAACGCTCTTGGCGAAGCCGTACTCTGCTGTTCAGTTGCTCAACCGCGTCCACAAGGAAATGACCGCCCAAGGGGACACGCCATGATGGACTCCCCCGCCGTCGCGAACCGTGTGCTCATCATCGACGACGACGACCTCGTCGCGCGGATGCTCGCCACCCACGTCAGATCCTTGGGACACGAGGCGCGGGTCACCAGCGATCCCGACGAGTTCCTCGCGCAGGCACGATCGTGGAAGCCCACGCACGTGTGTGTGGACCTTGTGATGGGCGACACCGACGGCATCGAGGTGCTGGGGCGCCTCGCGGAGGCCGGTTCCGACGCCACGGTCATTATTACGAGCGGCATGGGCGAGAGGGTGCTCGAGGCCGCCAGGTCGTTCGCGGCGGCGAGTGGCCTCGCGCACGGCGCCGTGATACCCAAGCCATTCACTCGCAAGGACGTCGCCTTAGCCCTGGCGGGGCGCACGCACCGATCGAACCGGGACCCGTCAGGACCGGTCGAACTCGACGACTGGGATCACGCCCGCTTCGAATCCGAGATCCGCGCCGCGATCACTAACGGCGACATCTACGTTGTCTATCAGCCCAAGATTTCCTGCAAGAACGGCCACGTGACCGGCTTCGAAACGCTCGCACGCTGGCAACACGCCTCGCTCGGCTTGATTCCGCCGATCGCGTTCATCCCTCGGGCGGAGAGCGTGGGACTCGTCGAACTGCTCACCGACAATGTGTTCGCCCAGGCGCTGTCGTGGTTCGCTCGGGCACAACTCGGCACACGCCCGACCCTGTCCGTCAACATCTCCGGAAGTGAGCTTGGCGACCGCAACCGCGGTTCGCAGTTGCGCAACATCTGCGTGGCTGCCGGCGTCGAGCCGGACCGGATCATTCTTGAGGTCACGGAGACGGCGGCGATGGCGGATGTCGTCGTGTCGCTCGAGGTCCTCACGCGACTGCGCCTGGCCGGCTTCCACCTTTCGATCGACGACTTCGGCACTGGCTACGCTCAAATGACGCAATTGTCGGGGTTACCGTTCGACGAACTCAAGATCGATGGCAGCTTCGTTCGCGGAGCGTCGGAGCACCGCTCCGCCGAGCTCATGGTGCGATCGGCCGTGGACCTGGCAGCGGGTCTGAACATGGTGACAATCGCCGAGGGCGTGGAGGATGCCGAGACGTTCGCCCTCATGGCCCGCCTGGGTTGCAAACAGATCCAGGGGTATCACATCGCCAGGCCGATGCCGGGGCCAGAGGTCGAGAGTTGGCTCACCGCATACGACCCGGCGTCCGTCGCGCCCTGACCTGCTGTTCTCGCACTCCGTACGTTCGGCATCGAGTGCGTTGTAGCCGGTGACAGAATCGTCGCATCGGAGGGTGACCGGAGATGCCCTGGGCTGAGACGTTGGACGCGCTGGTCCGCGAGCGCGGCGGCGCACTCTATGGGTACGCGTTCATCCTCACAGGCGATTCGCACGCGGCCGACGACCTCCTTCAGGACGCGCTCGTTCGCACCTTTCGCCGTGGCCGGGCCGACATGCCGCTCGACGCCGCCCACCCCTACGTAAGGCGTGCGATGCAGACGGCGCTCATCGACAGTCACCGGCGCGCAAAGGCGCGGCCCAAACGCGACGACCGAGACGCGGACCAAGTCGCGGCAGACCTGGCCACGAGGTCGGACACACGCGGGGCCATTCACGCGGCCGTGCTGAGCCTGCCGCCCCGCGAGCGGACGTGCCTCGCGATGCGGTATTTCGACGGTTTCAACAGCGCAGCCATCGCACGGGGGCTGTGCGTCGCCTCTGGCACCGTGCGCAAGTACCTGTCCGATGCGGTGGCCACGTTGGCACGCACGCACGGGGATTTTGGTCTGGACACGGACGATCTGATGACGGGCGGCGACGATCTTCACGTCGTCGTCGAGGTGAAGGGAGCACGGCGATGAACGAGGGCGTCAAGCAGGGACTCGGCGCGGCGGCCGACGCCGGGGCACGGGCCTTCGCACTGCGCGACGCGGGCGACGTGATCGTGCCCACGCGTCGACGCGTGCGCCGGCACCGCGCGGCGGTCGGCGCGACGGCCGGAGTGGCGGGCGTGGCGCTGGTGGGCGCCGCGGCCGTCGGCCTCGACCGCTGGAGTACCGGGATTGGACCCGCAGACGGAGGTCACGTCACCTCAAATCCGACCCCATCTATTACAGCGGCGAGCACTATTCTCAGCGCGCCTGACTACGTGGCCGCGAGCAAGCGACAAGCGCGCTCGCGGATCGACGTCGGTGCCGCCCAGGAGGGCGCGATTTGCCACACGGCACCTGCAGACGATCCGCGACTCCCACAGGGCGTGTACAAGTCCGTCGGCGGCACTACTCTCGCGGACTGTGAGCCCGTGTGGTTCCCCGGCACGACCCTCCTCTCCGCCGTTCCGGGCGCGTCGGTCCTCACTGCCGAATCGGGCACACCCGACGGCACGCTGACCCTGACCGTCCACTGGGCAGTCG
>Ga0214472_10009419_pt1 | contig 10178 bp, 10 predicted proteins | sample RVTome_6_FD_207662 | JGI IMG/M metagenome (GOLD analysis project Ga0214472, IMG submission 207662) | Soil microbial communities from uranium-contaminated site in the Upper Colorado River Basin, Wyoming, United States - RVT140D175 | ecosystem: Environmental > Terrestrial > Soil > Contaminated >...
AGGGCTGCACCAACAACTCCATCATCGTGACGGTGGAGGTCACACCGCGACCACTTCGCCCTTCTAACCACTGGAAGAACGCGCTGGCAAGTGCACGGTACTTCGGATGTCCCTCCAGATGATAAATGAAGACACTCGTGTCGACCCCGACCTTGCGGTGGCGTCCGAGAAACGCTGCTAGTCGATCCTTTCTTACCCCCAGCTCTCCCGCTCCTTGTTCAGATATTCGTCCGGATAAGCGCCCTTGCCGATCCCACTGATGGCCGATGAGTACTTCTTTGGCCTTGGAAGCAAGATCACCGTCTCCCCTCGCACGACCATCAATAGACGATCTCCAGACTTGACGCCCAAGACCTCTCGCACCGCCCGGGGGATGACGACTTGGTTCTTGCTCGACAGCTTTGCCTCATGCATGCCTTGTCTCCTCGCTTTACATTTTACAGTGATGTAAAGCGTGGCGCAAAACGGGCCCAGCGCGGTCACGCCATTTCGTTCGCCGAAGCCCCTAGGGTGCCTCTCGGTCGACTTCGAGGGACCTGACGGATAGAATTCCTGCAACATGGCTGAAGACAAAGAGAAAGCCGCCGTCGAAGGCGGGGCCGTCTGGGAGCGGTGGCAGAAGAAGAGGACCTTCGTCCGGGCGCTCGAAGGGACTTACGGCGAGCTGGTTCGCGACCTCCTCGACCAGCCGCGGGTCTACCCTTCCAGCACCTGGAAGTGGAAGGGCGGGCCGCAGAACTTCGGCAAGAAGATCATCAACCCGCAATCGGTGAAGGTGGCCCAATCCGTCGAGGCTCACATCGAGGCCGTGGCGCCGAACGGTCATACGCAGAAGCACGGCCACATGAACAGTGCGGTCTTCTATATCCTCAAGGGACGGGGTCACGACATCCACGACGGGCGCCGCATCGAGTACGAGGCGGGCGATGCGCTCATCGTCGAGAACAGTTGTGTGCACCAGCACTTCAATTCCGATCCGGACGAGGAGCTCATCATTCTCGTCATGAAGGCGAAGCCGCTTTTTCTCTTCATGCACATGCTGTTTCAGAAAGTCGTCGAGTACCCACCCAAAGAGCCGGTCCCCGGGCACGAGCACTACCGGCCGCCGGAGAATCCCTAGCGGCTCGGAAACGGAAAGGCGATGGCTGACGAAGACAAGATTGCTCGACGGGGCTCGAAAACCTGCAACCTCTACCGGGAGGGGCTCGCCGAATCCAAGAGATTTCGCGAAGAGTACCGCTCACGCGTGCAGGTCATGAAGGCGGCCGACATGCCGTTCGAAGACTCGCCGGACGGCCGGATCAAGCACATGGTCCACCGCGAGCTCAACACTAAGGAGTGCTGCATCGACGCCTACATGCAGTTCATCGCACCATCTAAGGCTTCGGGTCGGCACCGCCATCTGGCGGAGGAAGTCTTGTACGTCGTCGAGGGTCGCGGGCACGATCTGCACTGGGACGTGAGATTCGACTGCAAGGAAGAGTTCGTCTGGGAGTGGGAAGAGGAGCCACGACGCTACGACTGGAAGAGAGGCGACTTCGTGTACATTCCGCCCTACTCCATCCATCAGCATTTCAACGACGATCTCGAGAAAGAAGCGAGGATCATCGTGGTCACCAACCGCATCCTCAAGGAGATGGGCTTCGATTGGTTCGATCAGCTCGAAAACGCTGAAGGATTCGAATGATGCCCGACAGCGGAGGCAAAGATGGCAACCCCGGCTGAAGTCAAGGTGCGGGTCCAAGAGCCGCACGTCGATCTTCGTGATTGGCTCCTGAAGGTCGACGCCATCGGAGAGCTGAAGACGATCTCCGGCGTCGACTGGAACCTGGAAATGGGTGCCGTCGCCGAGATGATCTACCACGCCCGCCCGGAGAACCCGCCCGCCCTCCTTTTCGAGGACATCCCCGACTACCCCAAAGGGTTCCGCGTGCTTTCCGGCATGACGAACTCACCGCGTCGGTTGGCTCTGACCTTGGGACTCCCCGACGCCACTCACGCGATGGATGTGGTGCGCGCCTACCGCGACCGCATGAAGCATTTCCGTCTCATCGAGCCCAAGAAGCTCGTGAGCGGGCCGGTCCTGGAGAACGTCATCGAGGAAAAGGAAGTGGACGTCCTGAAGTTCCCGGCACCCTTCCTCCACGAGAAGGATGGTGGACGTTATATCGGGACGGGCGATCTGGTCATCATGCGCGACCCCGAAGACGATTGGGTCAACATCGGAACGTATCGGGTGATGGTCCACGACAAGAACACGGTCGGACTCTGGATGTCGCCCGGCAAGCACGGCCGGCTAATCCGGCAGAAGTACTTCGCGAAGGGTACAACGTGCCCAGTCCTCATCAGTATCGGTCACGACCCGCTGCTTTTTCTCTCCTCGGGGAACGAGGTCGATTACGGTACGTCGGAGTTCGCGCACGCCGGTGGCCACCGCGGGCAGCCGATCGAGATCATCGAAAGCGAGCTCTTTGGATTGCCGATGCCCGCCCATGGCGAGATCGTTCTCGAGGGTGAGATCCTTCCCGACGACGTTCGGCCGGAAGGACCCTTCGGGGAGTGGACGGGGTACTACGCCAGCTCAGTTCGTCCCGATCCGGTGGTTCGCGTGCGCCGCATCTACCACCGGAACGATCCGATCATGACCATGGCCCGACCCGGGCGCCCGCCATCCGACTATTCCTTCAGCAAGTGCGTGATCAAGTCGGCGTTGATCTGGGACCAAGTGGAGAAGGCCGGACTACCCGGCGTGCAGGGGGTCTGGTGCCACGAGGCGGGGGGCGGTCGCCTCTTCAACATCATCTCGATCAAACAGGCCTATCCCGGCCACTCGAAGCAGGCCGCGATGCTGGCTGCGAACTGCCACGCCGGCAACTACCTCGGCCGCTTCGTCGTGGTCGTCGATGAAGACATCGATCCGACCAACACGTTCGACGTGATCTGGGCGATCGCATCACGGTGTGATCCGGACGAGGATCTGGACATCGTTCGCAAGGCATGGAGCGGCGCGCTCGACCCCCGCAAGCGCGTCGGTGACAACTTCAACTCGCGCGGGATCCTAGACGCTTGCCGGCCCTTCGATTGGATCGACGAGTTCCCTCCGGTCGCGGAATCAAGCCCCGAGCTCAAGGCGAGGACGATCAGGAAATGGAGCCACCTGCTCTCGTGAGGGAGGCGTCCCGGGAGCAAGATCAAAACGGACTGACGAACAAGCTCAAGCCCTACGCGTTCTACGCATTCCTCGTTCTGGCCAGCGGCGCCCTTTGCTACTACCAGAAAGGCGGTGCCGCATTCTGGCGCGTTCTCGCGGAGGGGGCCGACATCACCCTCGCCCTCTTGCCGCAGATCTGTGGTGCCGTTCTGGTGGCGGGCTTCGTGCAGGTGCTCGTGCCCCGCGATCTCGTGGCACGATGGCTTGGCGAGAAGTCGGGCTTTCGGGGTCTGGTCGTGGCGACGATTGCCGGCGTGATGACGCCCGGAGGGCCGATGACGTCTTTCCCGCTCGTCGTTGCGCTCTACAACGCGGGAGCCGAGCGAGGCGCGCTGATCGTGTACATAACGGCCTGGACGTTACTCGGCATCCAGCGAGTCCTGGTGTGGGAAATCCCGCTCCTCGGCAGCGAGTTCGTTTTGATTCGTTACCTGGCTTGTCTCGCTCTCCCACCGCTGGTGGGCCTCGTCGCGCGGCGAGTCCCCATCGCTTTCGAGCGACCCGTGTCCGAGAGGCGCTGAGGCAGTGTTTTCCGCCCTTCTGATCTGGACGCTCGCGCTCGTTCTCGGCGGCCTCGCTTACGCGCGGCCGGGCGATGACCACAAGACCGGCTTCCGGCTTGCCATCGACCAGTTCAAGGACATCATGCCCCGGGTCGTGATGGCAATCCTGACCGCGAGCTTCCTCGGCTCGCTCATCCCGCAAGAGCAGATGGCGTCCTGGCTGGGGGCGAGCACCGGTTTCGCCGGCATCCTCGTCGCCTCGCTCGCGGGGGGCTTGGTGCCCGGCGGGCCCATGCTATCCTTCCCCATCGCGGTGGTGCTCTTGAACACCGGGGCCGGCATCCCACAGCTCACCGCCTTTCTTGCTGCCTGGTCGGTATTTGCCCTGCACCGGATGATTTCTTACGAGATTCCATTGATGGGATGGCGCTTTTCTATGGTACGACTTGTTTCTTCTCTAGCGCTGCCGGTGGTCGCGGGACTTCTGGCCTGGCTGCTGGTGAGTGTAACGGGTTTGGATGGGGGGCTTTAGGAGGCAGTCATGAAGACAGCGCGGCGGATGCCGGTCACCAGCCTTCTCGCTCTTATCGCGGCGGTGCTCGTACCAACCATGGGTGCCCCTCAGGACGTCGCCAGCTTCTATCGCGGCAAACAGGTGCGGGTACTCATCGGTTATAGCGCCGGCGGGGGCTACGATACTTACGCCCGGTTACTGGCTCGCCACATCGGCAAGCACATTCCCGGCAACCCCACGGTCGTGCCGCAAAACATGCCTGGTGCGGGGAGCCTGGCCCTCACGAATTTCCTCTACAACGTCGCACCGAAGGACGGGACGGTCCTCGGCACGATCGCGCGCGGCATGGCGATGGAGCCGCTCCTTGGCGGCGAAGGAACCCGGTTCGACGCTACCAAGTTCTCCTGGATCGGGAGCCTCAACAATGAAGTCAGCATCTGCGCTTCCTGGCACACGTCCAAGGTAAGAACTGTCGAAGACTTGAGAACGACTCAGCTCATCGTGGGCGGCACCGGTTCGGGTGCCGACACGGACACGTTTCCCATCGTCATGAGCAACTTGCTCGATGCCAAGATCAAGCTCATCTCGGGATACCCCGGCGGCAACGACATCTTGCTTGCCATGGAGCGAGGCGAGGTCGACGGTCGATGTGGCTGGTCCTGGTCGAGCGTCGTCGCGAATCGAAGAGATTGGCTGACCGAGAAGAAAATCAACATTCTCGTGCAGATGGCACTTCACAAACACCCCGATCTTCCCAACGTGCCACTGATCCTGGATCTCGCGGACAGCGCCGACGAGTCGATGGCAATGGAGCTGATCTTCGCCCGTCAGGTAATGGGTCGGCCCTACGTGGCGCCGCCGGGAATACCCGCCGAACGCCGCGAAGCACTTCGTCAGGCCTTCCTGGACATGGTGGAGGATCCAGAATTCAAAGCTGATATCCAGAAAATCGACCTCGAGCTCAATCCGGTGAGCGGCGCCGAGATCGAGCGCGTCATCGCGCGCATCTACGCCGCATCGCCCACCGCGATCCGGCTGGCATCGGACGCCATCAAGAAGACCGACCGCATCCACCTCGACGGAGGACGGTAGCGCGATGGCGAAGGTTGGGTTCGTCGGCATCGGCGCCATGGGCGAAGCGATGGCCGGCCACGTCCTCGCTCGCGATCGCGACCAGGTGTTCGTGTTCGATGTCCGCAAGGAGGCGTCGGCGCCGCTGGCCGCGAAGGGCGCCAAAGTCGTTGCGGATCTCGCCGAAATGAGTCGGTGCGCCGAGATCATCATCGTCATGGTGGTGAACGATGCCCAGGTTATCGAGGTTTCGCGCGCGCTGTCCGCAGGCGGCCGTCAAGGTGTCCTGGTGGCGATCGCGGCCACGGTTCGACCAACGACCATGCTCGACGTCGAAAAGATCGTCGGCGCAGCGGGCATGCGGGTCATCGACGCGCCGGTCTGCTGGGGCCTTCACGGTGCTCGCGAAGGCAAGCTCGCCAGTCTCTGCGGAGGCGCAGCCGAAGACGTCGAAAAGGCACGCCCGGTGCTCGAGGCCTACAGCCGGTCGGTGCACCACATAGGACCTCTCGGCAAAGGGCAGCTGGCAAAAGCGATCAACAACATGCTTCATTGGGCTCACAACGTCACCAACTACGAGGCTCTCCTCCTTGCCAAACGGCACGGGCTGGACGCGCAGGCTCTGCGCGAGGTTCTGCTCCAATGTCCCGCGGGCAACCGAACGCTCGAGCATTGGGACAAAACGCTCTTCACCTGGCCGCAGAAGGACATGGAGATCGTGCAAGAGCTCGCGCGACAAGGTGATCTGGTGCTGCCACTCTTCGGCCAGGTCGACCAGCTCATCAGGTTGTTTACGCCCAAGGCCGTCAAAGACCTCCTTCACGGTGAGTCCGCGCCCTATCTCGGGCGAACGTTCAGCGCGATGGAAAAATCCGACTAGTGCCGGTCCAACCAATGTTCCCAAACCTCAAGATGACGACGGGCTTTACCTTGGTAGTCTTCCAGAGCGGCGTTGTCTTGCAAAAGTTGTTGGAACGGCACTAGTCGGCCTCAGGTAGCCGGATGATGGACAAGCGTAGTCCGCAGCGGTGGGGCTCCGACGTCATCGTGGACCTCATGCGGGCGTACGGATTCCCCTATGCCACCATCAACCCCGGCTCCAGCTTTCGCGGTCTTCACGACTCCATGATCAACTACGGCGGCAATCAACCCGAGATGCTCCTGTGCCCGCACGAGGAGATCGCCGTCCAGATCGCGCACGGGTACGCCAAGGCAACCGGCAAGCCCATGGTGGCCATCGTCCACGACGTCGTCGGTCTCTTGCACTCCTCGATGGCCGTGTACTACGCCTATATCGACCGCGCGCCGGTCTTCATCATTGGTGCGACCGGCCCTCTCGCCGAAGCTCAGCGGCGGCCGATGATCGATTGGATCCACACGGCGAACGTTCAGGGAGAAGCGGTCCGCGCCTATACCAAGTGGGACTACCAACCGGCGAGCATCGACGGCTTTCCTGAGTCCTTCGCACGCGCGTACAGCGCCATGATGACCGAGCCGAAGGGACCCGTGTACATGTGCTACGACGCCGGTCTACAAGAGATGCCGCTCGACCGAGCGATTTCGTTGGAAGTGACCAAAGGACAGCGCGTACCGGCGCCGCTAGCCGCGAACACCGAGACACTGGATGCTGCCGCCAAGATGCTCGTTGAAGCGGAGCACCCGGTCATCCTGGCGGAATATTCGGGCGGGCGGGCCGGTGGCTTCGCGCACCTCATCGAGCTGGCGGAGACGGTTTCGGCGCCGGTGGTCGACGTCGATAGTCGTCTGAACTTCCCCAACCGCCATCCTCTTTCGCTGAGCCTGGTCGAAGACGTCTTTCTCGACGCCGACTTGGTTCTTTGCCTCGACGTCAGAAATTGGGAGCGCGTGACCAGCCGACTCGACAAGACCACGCGCGCGGCGACCGACGTGGTGCCCGCAACCTGCCGTTGGATCGATCTGGGCTTCGCCGACATCGGGATCAGCAGCTGGTCCATGGACTACCAGCGCTTTCGCAAGGCGGACTTGAGGATACTCGCCGACACCGTGACGGCAGTCCCACGGCTCACTTCACTCTGTCGCGATCGACTCGCCGCGGGTCACGCGACTCAGTCACGCAACGCTGAGCGCTGGGAGCGTATCGCGCGTCGCCACGCCGCCGCGCGGGAGGCGTGGACGAAAGAGGCTCGGGAGCGATGGGACGAATCCCCGATCTCGCTGCCACGCTTGGCGGGAGAGCTGTGGTCCGTGATCCAAAACGAGGACTGGGTCCTCACCGCCAATACCCTGATGGGATGGGCGCGTCGTTTGTGGGCCTTCGACGCGCCCCACCAACATCCTGGTGAGTCGCTCGGCACCGCGACGCAGATCGGCATTTCCTTGGGCGTGGCGCTTGCCCACAAGGGGACCGGTCGTCTGGTAGTCGACATCCAGCCCGACGGGGATCTGATGTTCGACGCCGGCGCGCTGTGGGTCGCCGCCAAGTACGAGATCCCGATGCTGGTCGTCATGTTCAACAACCGCGCCTACTACAATGATTGGGAGCATCAAATCCACATGGCACGGCTGCGCGGAACTCCCGAGGAACGCGCCCACATTGGCATGGATCTCTCCGATCCGGCGCCGGACTTCGCCATGCTGGCACGATCCATGGGTTGGCATGGTACCGGTCCGATCGAAGAACCCGAAGATTTGGCGCCCGCCCTGCGGGAGGCCGTCCACCAGGTCAAGTCCGGTCGACCGGCGCTCGTGGACATCGTGACACAAAAGCGGTAACGAGCTTTCTCTTCCGTTAGGTTCCGAACAGCACGGTCATCCCAATCCGCAGGTACCAGAACCACTTTCCCAAAAACGACCCCTCGCGGTATCTTGCTGTCATGCACGACGTTGGAATGCTGGTGAACCTCTCCGTCAGTCTTGTTGCGGCGCTCGCGCTGGGCCTCCTGACCGAGCGGCTGGGGCTTTCTCCGATCTTGGGATATCTCCTCGCCGGCATTGCTCTCGGTCCACAGACTCCAGGCTTCGTGGCCGATCCGACGATGGCTGCCCAGTTCGCGGAGATTGGCGTGATCCTCCTGATGTTCGGAGTCGGCCTCCATTTTCAGCCGAGGGACCTTCTAGCAGTCAGGAGAATCGCGATACCCGGCGCCATGGGACAGATACTCGTCGCCACGAGCCTCGGGATTCTGGCCACTCTGACATTCGGAGGAAACGCGGCAAGTGGATTCGTCGTCGGAGTTGCGATCTCCGTCGCCAGCACGGTGGTGCTGATGCGCGTGCTCATGGACAACAACGCTCTTCAAAGTAGCCAGGGACACATCGCTGTAGGTTGGCTGATCGTGGAGGACATCTTCACGGTCCTCGTTTTGGTCCTGCTCCCCGGCGTTGCCGGCACGTTGGGCGGCGTCTCCGCTGGCGAAACCAGTCTCCTTGCTTCGGTGGGCATCGCAGCCGTGAAGGTCGTCGCGCTCGGCGTTTTGGTCTTCGCAGTGGGCACGAAGGCGGTTCCTTGGCTCCTCGGGCAGGTGGCGAGCTTGCGCTCGCGAGAGCTCTTCACGTTGACCGTCCTCGCTCTCGCGCTCGGCATTGCCACGTTATCGGGCCTCGCTTTCGGCGTCTCCCTAGCGCTGGGGGCCTTTCTTGCGGGCATGGTGGTGGGGCAATCGGAAGTCAGCCACCAAGCGGCTGCCGACGCGCTTCCCATGAGAGATGCCTTCGCCGTGCTGTTCTTTGTGGCGGTTGGAATGCTGTTCGATCCAAACGTCGTTCTAGAACGGCCAGCATACCTGGCGAGCCTTCTGGGTATCATCCTACTCGCCAAACCTCTGGTCGCCCTGAGCATCATCTGGCTCCTCGGTTACTCAGTAAGGACCGCCCTCACCGTGGCGGTCGGTCTTGCGCAGATCGGGGAATTTTCATTCATTCTCGCCGACCTGGGCCGTCAGCTCGAGATACTGAGCTCGGAAGGGCAGAGTCTCCTCGTCACGTGCGCGCTCCTCTCGATCGCGTTGAATCCTATTCTCTTTCGGGCCATTGACCCTTTTGAGCGCTGGCTCCGTCGGCACCCTTGGCTCTGGGGTGTGCTCAATCACCGGGTCCAGTCCCAATCGCACCCGTTGAGTCTTGGGCCGGAAGAGGAAGTGCTTCCATCGGCCTCGCAAGAATCGAAAGAGACGACCGCGATCGTTGTCGGCTACGGACCCGTCGGACAGACGGCGTCGCGCATTTTGCGAGAGTTTGGCATCGTGCCCATCGTTGTTGATCTGAACATTGATACCGTGAAGACCCTGACCGCGTCCGGCAGCCCGGCGGTCTATGGCGACGCGACCCAACGGGAGATCCTGGAACGAGCGGGCATCGCCGGAGCGAAATACCTCCTCATTACCATTCCTGACCTTCCAACCAAGACCGCCATCATCATGACGGCTCGAAATCTCGAGCGAGATCTGAGAATACTTGTACGTAGCCGATATCTCCTGGAGAAGGAATGGTTGGAAGAGATCGGCGCGTCTGCGATCTGTGACGAGGAGTCCGAAGTCGCTGCCGGCCTAGCCACGCTCCTGCTAAGAGAGGTCGGAGCGAGCGAAGAGAGGATTCAGGAAGAGACTCGTCGGGTCCGCATCGGCGCGGGGCTGGGTTGAGCGATGGCCTGGTCTCTCAGGAACGCTAGCAGCCGACTCGCGCCTCTTTCCCCATCATGACTCGCAAGCAATCCGGACCGCGAGAGATCGTGATCGTCGCCATCGGAGGCAACGCCATCGCCTCCGGCCGGCAACCAACGGACGTCTACTTGCAGTTTGCCAACACACGCCGTTGCCTTGCCGCTGTCGTCGACCTCGTCGAGTCGGGGCCCCGTGTCGTGGTGACCCATGGCAACGGCCCTCAGATCGGAGACAAGCTC
>Ga0214472_10009420_pt1 | contig 10178 bp, 7 predicted proteins | sample RVTome_6_FD_207662 | JGI IMG/M metagenome (GOLD analysis project Ga0214472, IMG submission 207662) | Soil microbial communities from uranium-contaminated site in the Upper Colorado River Basin, Wyoming, United States - RVT140D175 | ecosystem: Environmental > Terrestrial > Soil > Contaminated >...
GCAGCACTGGTGGCAGAACGGTGCCAAGCCGGCCCGGCGGTTGGTGTCAATAGCGGTGACGGACAAGCGCGAAAACTGTCGATCGGAGGGGCTGGTGCAAAGCCCTTTCCCCGGCTGTGCGGTCCGCCTTATGCTTCTTGCCTTCCGCTGCGCCGGGGCCGGTGCCCTGTCGACCCAATGGAGGGAGCCTGGGGGAGCGTATGGAAATCCGCCTAGACCGTCCGGATCCCATTGAGCTTCCGGATCCAGAGGCGGCGAACTTCTTCTCGTTTTCCTACTTCGGGTCCGATTTCCAATTGGAAGTCGGCTATCTCGATCCCTACCTTGTGCATGTAAGGCAAGCGGAGGCGCGGGAACGGGAAGAGGATCCAGCTCTGCCCCTGCTGGTAACTCATCGCTTTCTCCTTTCGGTGAACGCGGTCCACCTGCTCAAGGCGCAGGTAGACGAGATTCTTCAGAAGCTCGAAGCTGCTCAGGCCGCGCAGGAAGAAAGCCCGGAGTGATGCGAACTGATGCGATACGTGATCTTTCCTAGACGAAGCGCCACGGCAGGTGCGGGCCAGGGAGTTCACCTTGATCCGAGGCCGGCCCGTCGGACCTACCAAGGGGCGGCTACAACGACCGACGTTCTTCTCCTGAACGCTTTTCTGAACGAGTACGTCTCGGGAGCCGCGTTTGGGGGAGCCCTCACGACTCCCAGGTACTCGACTGCAGGGGAGTTTCTGCGGGCGGAGGGTCTCCGAGGCGGCTTCGAACAAATCCAAGAGCTTGTCCGGGAGGTCACGAATGGAGAGGGGCGCGTGGAGGCGGAGTTGCTGCCCAGTCGCGAGTTCTCGCATCAGGAGTTGATCGCCCGAGCGAGCCTTGGAGACGCTGAGTGGGAACAGATCGAGAGGCGGCATGAGGAGCTTCTCGAACGTTACGCACGAGAGATCCCTCGTGATGTCCGGCAGCGTCTCTCCCTCTCCATCGGTTGACGAGGTGGGTGCAACGAGTGGCGATCACGCCGCGAGACTTCCTTACGGCCGCCGAGGATCTTGAAGAGGGGCGCTGCATCGCGGCGGATGAACCCCGCGCGAGGACCGTCATCGGCCGGATGTACTACGCCGCCTTTCTTGAGGTGAGGGAGGTCATCCGAGGAGTCACCCGAAATCGGGCCTTCGACGCACACCATGAGGTTCTGTCGAAAACCCTCGCCGGCGCAGCCGATCCGGATGTCGCAGATCTGGGCATCCGACTCGATCAGCTCAGACTCGCTCGGAACGATTCAGACTATCATCCTCAGCGTCACGTGGACCGTAATAGGGCGCGTCTTCAGATGATCAACGCCAGGCGAATCCTGGCCCGGGCGCGCGGCCTCGGCCACCGATTTCCTTCCGTGCCCTCCCGATAAGCCGCACCCGGCTTGGCGCCCCGCGGTCGAGGAGCTGGAGCGCGGCGGCGCAGAAGGTGTGACGGAACATCTTCGTGCGGATCTCTCCTGGACCGAAGCCCGCGCGCTCGCCCACGGCGTCCAGCGCCTTCCGCAGGTCCGTGACCATGGCCGGCGCCTTCTTGGAAGACCCCACGTCCTCGGAGGAGCGCTTCGTCTTTGGCGGTACCGGGGAAGGGAAGAGGAGGCCGGTGACGATCCCCCGCCCGAACATGTGCTGCTGTAGGATCTCCCGGAGTTGCGGGAAGCCAGCCGGCGGGCACGCAGCCCTCCTCCTGAGCGCGGCGGAATCGTCCGCCGGACCTTGGAAAAACTGAAGGGCGACTGGACCCGGGACCAGGCTGAGAGGATGGCGGAGGAGTTCGTAATGGAGGAGATCCTCGTGCCCGACGAGGAGACGGAGAGGGCGATGCGGTAGGGGCGTTACGTCGATTGAATGACCTCGACCTGCCCATTACCTCACCCGCTCCACAACAGCGCTCTCCCTCGTTGCGGCGTAGTACCCGTCCAGCGCTGGGCCCAGCAGGAGGATGGCTGCGATGCGGCGTACCATCTCGGTCACATACCGCACCTCATCCAGCGTCAGGGGACGGCCGAGCAGGGTCTCTTCCCGATAGCTCAGCCACTTCTTGATCACCGCGTAACCGCCCAGGGTGTAGCTCCACACCCGCAGAGGGACGTTGCTCCAGAAAGCGGCGTCGTTCAGGAAGACATCCATGGTACGCTCGCCCAGGAGCGCGATCGCCTGCCCTTCGCTCAGGCCCGCTTCGCGGGCGCCGGCGGCGAGCGCGGCGAGCTCTTCCTTCGTGTAGTCCCGCTCGACCGTGCGGCCGCGTCCAGGCATAACTGCGCCGCGCGCGCCGACGTATCCCCAGCGGGCATGAAGCGAGAAGTCTGTCTCTTCCAGCTCGCCTCCTCTCTCGCGGGCGACGACGCCCAGGACACGTGACTCCTGGCGGATACGGCCGGAGGACACGCCGGGCACGTCCCGTTCAGGGTCGACCAGCCGCGCCAGCTCTTCACCCAGCGACGCACCCGCGAGGAGCACCTCGCGGCCTTGTGGCAGCGGCACTCGGGGCCAGTCCTGCCTGAGCGCCCCGGCGTTCTCAATAGCGTACTCGGGTGCGTGGAGGATCGCGACGACGTGGTGGAAGAGGTGGTGCGCTTCGGCGTTCCTCTCCTGGAGGTAGGCGACGGCTCTCGGGCTCAGGTTCGGAGACGTTCCTGCCGCTTCGAAGAGGGAAGATGAGGCCGTCTCCCGCAGGTGGCATGGAAAGAGGCTCGCGCTCCACTCCTCCAAGTGAAGGCTCGCCAGCGTCGAGGTCACGATCGGTGGATCCGGTTCCCGCCTGCCCCGCTGGGAGGCCGTGAGCCAGAGATTCTCGGGATGGACGTGCGCGAAGTACTCCGGCCGGCTTCTGTCGAGTAGCCGGGTTTCATTCTCCCAATACAGCCACCTTTGGTCGAAGGGGCGGTAGATGTGCTTCACGACGTTCTGCGGACGATATCCCTGCGCCTGGAGCGTCCGTCGCGTCGCAGCGGCGTCGAAGCTCCGAGTCGAATGCATGGCCGCAGGACACCGCTGCTCCATGGCGGTATCGGTGACCGTGGGGTCAAAGTACGCCCACATCCGAGACTCCAGCGAGGCCGGGTCGATGTCCACAACGAGTTGATCGCGGCTCGTCTTTACCCCTGGGAAGTACACAGGCAGCAACTCTGGAAGTGTCGGCCAGGAGAGGTACTGCGCGCCGACATTCACCGGCCTGAACGGAAATCCTAGCTCGGCAGCCGGGTGGATCTGCTGGTATGCGGGTTCCTCAGAACGCGCCGCAAGGAGCAGATCCTCGCGCTTCCTCCGCCCCCAGAAGTCGCGGAACGTGACTTCGCGAGCCGGCTCGTGCGGCTCACGCCGGACGAGCGTTCCGATCGCCGTGCCGACTTGGATACCCTCGCGGTTTCGTTCCGTCGAGAAGACGCTGGGGTCGGGTTCGCCCTCGGGCGTCAGCTTGCCGGTCCGGTACTTGTCTCCGTTGAGTGAATCGATCCGAATGCGGTCGAAGGCCTCGATAAAGCGCTCGCGCATGCCGGTAAAGGAAAGGCCGTCGAGCCAGGAATAGTTCGTGATGAAACAGACGACCCCGCGCCCTGTCATCTCGACGATGCGACGCTCCGCCATCCTATAGAAGCGCACGTACAGATCGTTCAGCCCCTGCCCCTGGGGTGCGGACGCCCGATCCGTCCGGCGGTACGGCTCGACAAGGTCGCGCTCCTCCGCCATGGCCATGCCGGCGAATCCGTTGTACGGCGGATTCCCGACCACCACGAGGATGCGCTCGTCGCGCTTGATGTGATCGGCTGCGTCGCGCTCCTCCTCCATCTCCGGCATCGGCAAGGCCAGCGCCCTGTCCTCGTCGGGTCGCCAGCCTGTGAGCGCGTTCGTGAGGTAGATGCCGGCACGTTCGTGCTCCTGGCGGTCCGCATGCTGGAGAAGCAGCCCGAGCTGAAGATGGGCGACGACGAAGGGCGCCGGCAGGATCTCGAAGCCGAAGACGCGGCGGGCCGCCGCTCGCCTAAGTTCAGCCCCGACAAGTGCACCTTCGCCGCGCTCGCGGAGCGTCCGGCCGATGCGATCGAGGACTTCGACCAGGTACGCGCCGGTCCCGCAGCAGGGATCGAGGACCACGACTCGGTCGTCGGCCAGCCCGTCTGGCGTGGCGAGCTCGTCACGAAGAGCGCGGTCCACCTGCTCGACCATGTAGCGCACGACCTCTGGGGGCGTGTACCAGACGCCCAGCTCCTTGCGAAGCTCGGGATCAAAGGCCTCGAGGAAAGGCTCGTAGAAGTACTGAACGGCCTGCTGCTCCTCGAAGCGCTGGAAGAAGGCAGGCCGGTCCACGCGGCTCAGCGCCGCGGATGCCCACTCCAGGATGCGGGTGAGCCCGAGCGCCTCGACCCTCGAAGCCGTCGCCACCTGCTCGAAGATCCCGCGGATCATGGGTACGCGGAGTGACCACTCGGCCAGCCGCCAGTCGAAGCCGTCGGTACGGTCGGGATCCTCCCGATGCCACAGCACCCATGCGGAGAAGATTCCGTAGAAGAGCGTCTGGAGGAGCGTGGAGCGGAAGAAGTGCTCGCCGCGCTGGCCCCGGAAATCGACCCCCAGCGCGTTCTCGAGCGCCTCGCGCACGAGCCCCAGGATCTCCAGCCGTGACCCCTCGACTCGGCGAAGGCCCTCGCGCGCATACGATGCCAGGAGCCACGCCAGGTCGGCGGGCTCGCGGATGGGGGCGGGCCATATCATCACGCGCTTAAGGAAGTCGATCAGCTCGTCGCCGGAGCGGCTCGCGGCCGCGCGTGGCTGGCCCGTCAGCGTCCAGAACGCGCCCGAATCCTCCGCGAGCGCGAAATGCTCAAGGTGACGGACGCCCCCTGGGGCGTCGGCCACCAGCAGGAACTCGCGGTAGTTGGTCACGAGCACCTGGCCGTATCGCGAGGCGTAGCGCCGTACCTGCTCCGTCGCAGCCGTGACCGAGACCGGAACCTCCGGGGGCTTTACCTCGATCGCGCCTCTCGCCGGCAGAACATGGGAGAGCGGATCGCCCTCACCGCCGGACAGTTGGTCGGCACTGAAGAGCCCCCCGTCGGGCAGACCGGCTCCTTCGTCGCGCAGGGTCAGCACCGCGCGGACGCGCGGGGAGAGCTGGGCGCCGACCTCGTTGAAGAACGTCTCCAAGGCGCCGTAGTAGGACGTCTCAGGAACGGCTGCGCCGGTCCCACGAATCTCACCGAGACTCCGGAGGTAACGCTCGACGGACTGCGGCATGGCAACCGGTATCGGAAATCGAGGGTTTGAAGGGGGGACGGACTCGCGATGTTACGCCATCCTCGGATTCCCCGAAAGCCGCCCCCTGCGCCGCGAGAGGGGGGGGTCATTTCCCAGTCTCCCTTGTGACGCTCATGACCCGGGAGGGCAACAAAGCGCGGGGGCGAGGTCGGTCGGAAGCCGTCCGACCTCCGGCGCGGTGACAGTTCGGGTTGCCGGAAATCTTGTCTCTCATTATAGTGAGGCGCAAGACTAACGGACCCCTCGACCTGCGCGCGATGCCCCGGACACCCGATCCAGACAGCTTCCTCCCGCTGACCACCCCCGAGTACCACGTGCTCCTCGCGCTGGGCGAGCGGAGCCTCCACGGCTACGCCATGATCCAGGCGATCGAGGAGAAGACCGGGGGCCGGGCCACCCTCCTCCCCGGAACGCTCTACGCGACGCTCGCCCGCATGGAGGAGCGGGGACTCCTGGAGGACGCTCCACCCCCGCCGGAGGGAGGCGTGGACGCGCGCCGCCGGTACTACCGCCTCACCGCCCTGGGCCGTGACGTCGCCCGGGCGGAGTCCGCGCGCCTGAGACGGCTGCTGGCGGTGGCGGAACGGGAGCACCTGGTGCCGGAGTCCTCGTGAGGATCGCCGCGGCGCTGTTCCGGCTCGCCCTCGGCGCCTTTCCGCGCGGCCGACGCGAACGCTTCGCCGCGGAGATGGTCGAGGCCTTCACGGAGGGACACCACGAACGACGGTCACGGGGACGGTGGCCGGCCACCGTCTTCGTCCTGAGGGCACTCTGGGACGCGGTGGCGGCGGGCCTCGCGGAACGGTGGCGACGGACCGGGAGCGGCGGCGGCGGGCGGCGCACCGGAAGGGGAGGGGGGGTGAGCGGGGAGGTCTGGACGGACGTGAAGGTGGCGCTCAGGGTGCTGCGACGCTCACCGGGGATCGCCGTGGCGGCGATCGTGGTCCTCGCCCTCGGGATCGGCGCCAACGCCGCGATCTTCTCGGCGGTGAGAGCCACCCTCCTCACGCCGCCGCCCTTCCCGGAGCCCGATCGCCTCGTCCTCCTCGACTTGACCGACGCCTCCACCGAGCGGCCGGACCCCCCCAGGCCCTTCCCCTGGTCGTACGCGAAGTACCGCGTCCTCGCGGAAACGGAAGGTCTCCTGGCCGCTCCCATCGCGGCGTACGCCGTGCGCTCGCTCACGATCACGGGGGAGGGCGACGCCCGGCTGGTGCGAGCCGAGCTCGTCACGCCGGACTACCTCGAGGTCCTGGGGCTGGCCCCGGCGTCGGGACGCGACCTGGCCGACTCCGACGACCGCCCGGACGCGGAGCCCGCGGTGCTCCTCGGTCACGCCCTGTGGATCGAGCGCTTCGGTGGAGACCCCTCCGTGCCCGGCCGGACGGTCACGCTCAACGGAAGCGTCGTGACGGTCGTGGGCGTCGCCCCGGCCGGCTTCCGTGGGCTCAGCGGCAGCGCGGAGCTCTGGCTCCCCGTCCATGCGGGCGCCGCCCTGGTCGCTCCCGCGCTGCTCGAGGGGCCGCGCGCCCACTGGCTCCAGGCCCTCGGCCGCCTCCGCGCCGGCGTGCCGTTCGAAGCCCTCCGCGACCAGATGGCCGCGGTCGGGACGCGGGCCGAGGCGGCGTTCCCCGACACGGACCCCACCCTGATCCGCGGCGGCGGCGCTCGCTCGCTGGTGGAGGCGCGCACGAACCCCCAGGCCAGGCGCTCGCTCGTCGTCCTCTCCGCGGCGGGTATCCTCCTCCTCCTCGTGGCGTGCGCGAACGTCGCCGGGCTCCTGGTCGCCCGTGCGGCCTCGAGGACCCGTGAAACCGCCGTGCGCATGGCTCTCGGCGGAGGCCGTTGGCGGGTCATCCGAGGGGCCCTGCTCGAGGGACTGATCCTCTCGCTCGCCGGAGGGGCGCTCGCCCTCGTGGTCGCCGGCGTGGGCGTGGAGGCGCTGGCCTCCGCCTGGCCGGAGCGCTTCCTGTACGGGGGGTGGAACCTCCGCTTCGCCGACCCTACGGCCATTGAGCTGGACGGGGGGATCCTGGCGTTCGCCCTCGCCCTGGCGCTCTCGACCGGCTGCGTGGCGGGGCTGCTGCCCGCGCTCGTCGCGTCCCGCCGCGATCCGGGTCGGGATCTACGTCAGGGCGTGGCGGGCACGCTCGGCAGGCAAGGGGGTGGCCACGCGCTCCGGGGAGGGCTGGTGGCGGCGGAGGTGGCGGTCAGCGTCGTGCTCCTGGTGGGGGCCGGGCTCCTCTTCCGCTCCCTCGAGAGGCTGCAGGCGGTGGAGCGGGGGGTGGAGGCGGAGGGTCTGCTGCTGTTCGCGTACACGCTTCCCCGGACGAGCCGCTGGGCCGAGGACCCCGTGGCGTTCCACCAGGCCTACCTGGAGCGTCTCCGCGCGCTCCCGGGGGTGAAGGCCGCGACCCTGGCCTGCTCCGAGCCCCTGGGGGGACACTGCATGATCACGGAGGTCCGGAGCGCGGGAGCGAGCGACTACCCGGAAGGTTCACGGCCGAGGATCGGTGTGGACTTCGTGGACCACGGCTACTTCGAGACGCTGGGGATACCGGTCCTGCGCGGACGGACGTTCGGGCCCGCCGATCGCCAGGACTCGCCCCGCGTGGTGGTGCTGAACGAGACAGCGGCGACACGGCTCTTCCCGGACGGCGACGCCGTGGGCCGGAAGGTCGCCCTTGGGATCGGGCTCACGGCGGAGGGCTCGGGCGGAGCGGAGGTCATCGGGGTCGTGGGCGACGTCCTCTATGACACGCCCGAGAAGGGTGTCATGGCCGAAGCGTACGTCTCCATGCACCAGGAGGAGGGGGGAAGCACCGTCTTCCTGCGAGCGGAGGCCGAGCCCATGGCGCTCCTGAGGCCGGCGAGGAGCGTCCTCACCGAGCTCGATCCCGACCTCCCGCTCTTCGGCGCGAGGACCCTGGAGGAGCTGGATGCCAGGGCCACGGCGGACACCCGTGTGCTCGGGAAACTTCTCGCGGTCTTCGCCGGTCTGGCGCTCCTGCTGGCCTCGACGGGGGTGTGGGCGGTGGTGGCCCAGGCCGTCGGGCGTCGCCGACGCGAGCTGGGCCTCCGCATGGCCCTGGGCGCCCGCCCCGGAGCGGTGGTGGGGCTCTTCGTGCGCCAGGGGGTCGCGCTCTCAGCCGCCGGGATCGCGGTGGGAGCCGGCAGCGCCTGGGCAGGGAGCCGCCTGCTCCGGAGCCTCCTGTACGACGTGACCCCCACCGACGCGGCGACCTTCGCCGCGGCGGCTTTGTTCGTCCTGGGCCTCGCCACCGTCGCCACCTGGATTCCGGCCCGACGGGCCACCGCGGTGGACCCCATGGAGGCCCTCCGGACGGACTGACCACGTCCCTCCGCGACGCGGCATCGCGAGGCCCCGGCCCAACCGCGTTCCACGCTTTACGGACCTTCTCCGACCCGCTAGCTTATCATGCTCTCGCCGGGCCGCGCCCGGCGTCGGGTCCCAACCGGCTGAGCGCCAGCGCTCCGGCCGAGGCGGACCTCTCGTGGTGGGCGTAGCTCAGTCGGTTAGAGCGCCAGGTTGTGGCCCTGGAGGTCGCCGGTTCGATCCCGGTCGCTCACCCTTTCGAGAGCCCTCACCCGGGCGATCCGAAGTGCCCGCCGAGGTGTTGACTTCCTCGCGACGCGGGGGTAAGCTTAGGACCCTCGCAGCGAGCCGAGGCGCGGCGGAAGCCGCGGATTCCTCTGGCCGCTGCGTTTTGCTCGGAACGATGGACGCCGAGCGGTCCCGGTGGAACTCCACGAGGGCGCCGGGTGTATGGAGAGGTTCAGCCCGCAGGAGCCGCGAGGCGCCGCGGGCGACAAAACTGAAGACGCTGATTGAAAATCGAGGTTTCGAGAGAGTGGGTGGGCCCACGTCCGGAGGGCACTGTGTCCTTCCGGTTCGCGCGAGGCGACTCGCGCGGTGGGTTTGAAACACAGATTCCGAACGACCGATCCGGAAATCGGATCACGTTCAAAGAGAGCTTTTCAAGCTTTTCTACTACGGAGAGTTTGATCCTGGCTCAGGACGAACGCTGGCGGCGTGCTTAACACATGCAAGTCGCGGGAGGCCGGCCCTTCGGGGTCGAGCCGACCGGCGGACGGGTGAGTAACACGTGACCAACCTACCTTCGGGAGGGGGACAACCTGGGGAAACCCGGGCTAATACCGCATGATGTGCCTTCGTCGCATGGCGGTGGCATGAAAAGGGGGCCTCTGCTTGCAAGCTCCCGCCTGAAGAGGGGGTCGCGGCGTATCAGCTAGTTGGTAGGGTAACGGCCTACCAAGGCTACGACGCGTAGTGGGTCTGAGAGGACGACCCGCCACATTGGGACTGAGATACGGCCCAGACTCCTACGGGAGGCAGCAGTGGGGAATATTGCGCAATGGCCGAAAGGCTGACGCAGCGACGCCGCGTGTGGGAGGAAGCCCTTCGGGGTGTAAACCACTGTCAGGGGGGAAGAACCCCGGTCGGACGAATAGCCCGGCCGGCTGACGGTACCCCCAAAGGAAGCGCCGGCTAACTCCGTGCCAGCAGCCGCGGTAAGACGGAGGGCGCAAGCGTTGTTCGGAATTACTGGGCGTAAAGCGCGGGCAGGCGGTCCGTTAAGTCTGCTGTGAAATCCCGGGGCTCAACTCCGGAGGTGCAGCGGATACTGGCGGACTAGAGACCGGTAGAGGCGAGTGGAATTCCTGGTGTAGCGGTGGAATGCGTAGATATCAGGAAGAACACCGGTGGCGAAGGCGGCTCGCTGGGCCGGTTCTGACGCTCAGCCGCGAAAGCGTGGGGAGCAAACAGGATTAGATACCCTGGTAGTCCACGCCGTAAACGATGGGCACTAGATGCCGGGTCTATAGACGGATTCGGTGTCGCAGCTAACGCACTAAGTG
>Ga0214472_10009421_pt1 | contig 10177 bp, 8 predicted proteins | sample RVTome_6_FD_207662 | JGI IMG/M metagenome (GOLD analysis project Ga0214472, IMG submission 207662) | Soil microbial communities from uranium-contaminated site in the Upper Colorado River Basin, Wyoming, United States - RVT140D175 | ecosystem: Environmental > Terrestrial > Soil > Contaminated >...
TGGGCGAAGGGATCGCAGCTGATCCGCATGACGCCGCGGCACAACCCCGACGTCAACGGCTACTGGATGTGCGACACCGGCCGCTTCAACTACCACTGGGTCGAAAGCGAGGCCCGCCTCCGCCGGCCGATGATGCGCAGCGGCGCCTCGCTCGAAGCGGCCGCGTGGCATGACGTGCAGCCCAAGCTCCGCGACCGGCTCCAGGACGCGGGGAGCGGACCGAACGGAGCCGTCCGGTTCCTGGCATCCGCGCACGCTTCCACCGAGGAGTTGTTCGTCCTCAAGCAGCTGGTCGAGGGCCTGCTCGGCAGCGATGGCCTGAACGCGGTGGCGATTGCCTGGACGGGCGCGCAGAAACCGCAGCCTCCTCACACCAAGTTCAAGGTCCCACCCACCGACGCGCCGAACGTCAACGGAGCGCGCGATCTTCGCTTCGCGGTCGGCAAGGGCAACGAGGCACCACCCGACCTCTCCGCGTTCCGCCGCGCGATCGAAGGCGGCCGCGTCAAGGCGCTCTACGTGCTCGACCCCGGGCCCGACGGCTCGCTTGGCGATGTGGCGTGGCTCGTCGCGGCCCGGCGCAGCGGCGCCCTGCCGCTCCTGATCGTCCAGGGCGTGCTGATGACCGAACTCGCGGCGGCCGCCGACTTCGTGCTGCCAGGGGCCGCGTTCGTGGAAAAGGACGCGATCTACACCAACGACCAGGGGCGCGTGCAGGCCGCGTCGCGCGCGATCGCGCCTCCCGGCGACGCGGTGGACGACTGGGAGATCCTCGTGAACGTGGGCCGATCACTGGGACTGACGCTGCCGTTCAACAGCGCGGCCGACGTGCGACAGGCGCTGGCGGCCGCCATGCCCGGGACACCCTACGCCGAAGCTGACCGGCTCGTGTTCACCCGGCCTGTGCCGGCGCGGAACTGGTTACAGGCCTCGAACCCGTCCGAGCGGTGGAAGTGGGACTTCCTCTACCAGGACCTCCCGCCCATCAAGGGGCACAACGTGCAGATGGAAGGAGTTCCACCCCAGGCCGGGTACATTCCTCTCAAGCCGGTCTGACGTGGAAACAAACGTCACCCTCTTCGCGGCCTTCGGCGCAGGCATCCTCTCGTTCATCTCTCCGTGCGTGCTGCCGCTGATTCCTGGTTACCTGTCGTACATCTCAGGACTCTCGCTCGACGACATGCGCGGCACGCCGGCCGCCGCCGGAACCGGGGTCGGGACCGGGGTCGTGGCGGTAGCTGCGCCGCCCGGCGCGCGCCGGCAGGTGATCCTGGCGTCGCTGGCATTCATCCTCGGCTTCACGATCGTCTTCGTCGCGCTGGGCGCGTCGGCCAGCGCGATCGGCCGGTATGTGATGTCGAGGCTCGACATCCTCGCCAAGGTCGCCGGCGCTATCGTGATCATCTTCGGCCTGCACACGATGGGCGTGCTGCGGATCGAGTGGCTCTACCAGGAAAAGCGCGTGCAGACCTCGCAGCAGCGGCCCGAGAGCTTCATCGGCGCCGCGCTGGTCGGGATGGCGTTCGCGTTTGGATGGACGCCGTGCCTCGGCCCCATCCTGGCGGGTATCCTCGCGATCGCGGCCGCACAGAACACCGTCGGCGACGGCGTGCGGCTCCTCTTCGCGTATTCGCTCGGCCTCGGCGTGCCGTTTTTCGCGGCAGCGCTCGCGATCAATCACTTCTTCGCGGCCTTCGCGAAGATCCGCCGCCATTACCACAAGGTCGAGCTCGTGTCGGGCGCGCTGCTCGTGGCGATCGGCGTCCTGATCTTCACGGACCGCTTCACCATCATCGTGCAGTGGCTGAGCCCCTACCTGCCGGTCTATTAGACCGTCCTGGTTGCGTATCTGTTACACAAAAGTAACGCATGTGACATTCGCGCGAAATCTGCGTGTCCTACAACTGGACGTATGAAGAACCTCCTTGTGGGGCTGCTGATGTTCGTCGCCGCCCAGCCCGTAATGGCTCAGTCGGCGGCCGTGGCGGCGCAGGGATCGGGCGCCACTGACACGCGGTCGATCTACGACAAGATCTGGCAGGAATTCACGACGATATATGACAACTCCTCGAACGCCGTGGTGCAGCGGGTCCTGTTCAGCGGGCGCTTCCAGCACGAGTTCGCGGCGATCGCCGCAGACCAGGGCGACCATGACGAGTGGAACACCCGGCGGCTCCGCGTGGGTCCCAGGGTGACGTTGTTCCGAACCTTCACCCTGCACGTCGAGGCGGAGTTGAACCCCCAGGAAATGGACCCGCTCTATATGCGCCTGACCGACGCGTACCTCCAATGGAGCCGGAGCGCGCGATTCGTGGTGACGGCGGGCAAGCATGGCGTCCCCTACACGATGGACGGGGCGACCTCGTCCAAGGAACTGGTTTCGGTCGATCGCAGCAACCTCACCAACAACATCTGGTTTCCGCAGGAGTACCTGCCGGGCTTCAGCGTCTCAGGAAGAACGGCGCCATGGATGTATCGAGTCGGCGTGTATTCTGCCGGCACCGCGAACAAGGAGTTCGGAGAGTTCGACGGCGGCACGGCGACGCTTGCGGTCGCCGGCTACGATTTCGCGAAGGCGCTCGGCACCAGAGAAGCGCTGCTGGCCGCCAACTACGTCCATCAGAATGAGGACCCGGACAACACGTTCACCCGGCAGCTGCAGAACATCCTGTCAGTGAATTTCAAGCTTGATACGGAGCACTGGGGTCTGCGTTCCGATGTCTCGACGGCAACCGGGTACCTTCGTCAGAGCGATCTCTGGGGCGTGATGGCGATGCCCTACTTCAACGTGACGGATAAGCTGCAGCTCGTGGGCCGGTACACCTTTCTCGAGAGCGACGATCCGAACGGCGTCCAGCTCGCGACATACGAGAATCGCGTGGTCGCAGGCCGGGGCGACGAGTACAACGAGATCTACGTCGGTGCGAATTACTATTTCTACGGTCACAGGTTGAAACTGCAGACCGGAGTACAGGTTGCCGACATGAACGATCGCGCCAACGACGGCGGCGCCTATTCGGGCGTGTCCTGGACATCCGGCATTCGAGTCGGCTGGTAGCTTAAATAAGTTAAACGCCCCACAACCGTACGGCCGCTTCGAGATCAATCTCCCTCGACCGAGCGCTTTCGCGGTATCCTGTTCGCAGATGCAGGAGCATCGGATCCGTCTTGCTGTAACAACGCTCCTGCTCGCGTCGGGTCTTGTCGCCGCATTTTTCCTCTGGACAATCGAACAGCGCACCCGCACGGCGATTGCCGGTGCTGCGGACGCATCCGCGCGGCTTGTCCGCATCAGCGACACCATAGCGGCCATCGGCACGGCTCAACAGAGTTACGTTGCGCCCGGGCAGCTCGACGCACCGTGGTTCGAACGGGCCTCTGCCCTAATGAGTGACCTCTCGCGACAGATTCCGCAGGCTCGCAAGAGCCTTCGATCACCCGCGGCCGCGAGCGTGCTCCTGCAGCTGGCGGCTTCCGTGGACACGCTGACGGCGGCCGACGCCCGGACCCGCCAGAATCTCCAGCTGGGGCAGGAGCTCATGGCCTCCGACGTCATCTTCAGCGATGGACGGAATCTCCTCGACGCAATGATCGCGTCGGTGCACGACCTGCAGGCGGCGGAGCATGAACACCTTCGCGGCGACGTAAGCGCGCAGGCCCGCCGGCGCTGGCTGGCGCTGGGCGCCGTGGCGGCCTTGTGGATGGCGGCGCTCTTTTCTCTGGTCGCGATGTCGGTGTCGGCACGGCCGCCAGCGACGGCAGGCCGCCCCGCCGATCAGAGTGCCGCGCCACGTTCGGTGGAGGCGCAGCCGCGGACGCAGCGAATCAACGTGGACCTTCCAGAGGCCGCCACCATCTGTACCGACCTGTCGCGCATCACGACGACGGCGGCGTTGCCCGGTCTGCTGGGCCGCGCGGCAGGCGTGCTCGACGCCTCGGGCCTGATCCTCTGGATCAGCGCGGGCGAGCAGCTCTTCCCCGTGATCGCCCACGGCTACAGCGACGACCGGCTCGCGCGCATGGGTCCGATCGCGCGGGACGCTGAAAATGCGGCCGCCAGCGCGTGGCGAACCGGCCAGCTGGCGATCGTGCCGGCCGCGAAGACAGGCGGGCAAGGCGCCATCGTGACGCCCCTTTTCGGGCTTCACAGTTGCATCGGCGTGCTCTCGGTGGAAGTGCGCCACGGCGAGGACAACCCCGCCGTCCAGGCCGTCGCCACGATGATTGCCGCGCAGCTCTCAACCGTGGTTCCGGCGTGGCCGGCCGGCAGCCTGACCCCGGCCGGAAACGCTCCTCCGTCTGAAGCCCGCTCGGCGTAGCGTTCCCGCTTTACCCTTCCCCCTCCCCCTTCCCCCTATCCCCTTCCCCCTATCCCGCCGACACCTAGAACGGCGGATCACGCCGGATTACTGAGGTGTCTTGAATGGTTTTCTCACTTCTGCTCACAACCATGCTGGCCCTGGATCCTTCCCCGCAAGAGGGGTTCGCCACGTTTCAACAGGCGGTCGAGGCGGCGAATGAGGGGCGCGACGCCGAAGCCCTGGTCGCCTTCCAGCACCTGGTGAATCTGAATCCGGATGATCTCGATGGGCGCCTCTGGATTGCGCGCCTTCACGTGCGGATGGGCAACCAGGACCTGGCCGAACCGGTCTACCGCGGGGTCCTCCTCGAGGATCCGGGCGACCTCGAGGCCATGCTGGGCGTGGCCAACGCGCTTCTGGCGCGCGGCGAATTCGAGCAGGCGGAGGAGATCCTGGACGTCGCGGAGGAGCTCGAGCCTGAGAACGACGAGGTGGTCTACGCCGTCGGCCGCTCGCACCTAAACGCGGGCCGGACGCCCCAGGCGATCGAGTACTTCGAGCGCGCGTATGCGATCTCGCCCACCGACCAGCACCGGATGTCGCTCGAAGGCGCCCGGCTGTCGTACCTGCACCGCGTCGAAATACGGGGATCGGGCGAGCAGTTCGACGCTGCACTGAGTTCCAGTTCAAGTTTCCGACGGACGAGCTTCGGCGATGTGACGGTGAACATCCGCCTCAACGACCGGTGGCGCGTGTTCGGCCGCGGCCAGGCGCAGCGCAAGTTCGGCGTCTCCGAGCAGCGCGCCGGCGGCGGCGCCGAGTGGCGCTGGAAGTCCACGGCCATCCTGCGCGGCCACGCGCTGGTCATGCCCGACAACACCGTCATGCCCGAAGGCGACTTCATGGGCGAACTTCAGTACTCGTACCTGGACGCGACCTGGACGGGCAGCGTGCGCTACTTCGACTTCACCGGCGCGAAGACGACCACGATCTCGCCCGCCGTCCAGTGGATCCCGGCCGGGACCCGGTACGCGTTCGGCCTGCGGTACGCCCTCTCGTGGTCCGAGTCGAACACATTCACCGGCGTGTCCGGCGGCCAGAGCCTGCACCTGCAGGGTGCGTATCGGGTCCGCCCGCGGCTGTGGGCGCAGCTGGGCTACGCGGCCGGCGTCGAGGACTTCGAGAACTTCTCGATCGACCGCATCGGCGACTTCCGCGCCAACACGCTGTCCGCCGGCGTCCGGATCGATTTCCCGACCCTGACAGGCCTTGTCGGCAATTATGAGCGCCAGTGGCGCAGCGTCAACGCCGACATGAGCCGCTTCTCGCTCTCGCTGCAGCAGCGGTTCTAGGTTCCGGGTTCCGGGTTCCTGATGGCGAAGGCGGACCGCCGGGCGCGCATCCTCGAGCGCGTCGAGCGGGAAAAAGTGAAGTTCATGCGCCTGCAGTTCACCGACATCCTGGGCGCAACCAAGAACGTCGAAGTGCCCGACCGGCAGTTCGGCGACGCGCTCGACGGGGCCATCATGTTCGACGGCTCGTCGATCGAGGGGTTCGTGCGGATCGAGGAATCCGACATGTACCTCAAGCCCGACCTCGATACCTTCGAGGTCTTTCCCTGGACGTATGCCGGTTCGGAGCGCGTGGCGCGAATCATCTGCGACATCGCCAACCCTGACGGGACTCCGTTCGCGGGGTGCCCGCGGTCCACGCTGAAGCGCGCGATTGCCCTCGCCGACCAGAAGGGCTTCGTCATGCGCGCCGGGCCGGAGGCCGAGTTCTTCCTCTTTCATCGCCGCGCCGACGGCGAACCCACGACGGAGACACACGATGCCGGCGGTTACTTCGACCTGACGCCGGTCGACCTCGGCGAGGACGTGCGGCGCGAGATCGTGCTGGCGCTCGAGAAGATGGGGTTTCACGTCGAGGCCGCCCATCACGAGGTGGCGCCGGGGCAGCACGAGATCGACTTCCGCTACGACGATGCGCTCGTGACGGCCGACAACGTCAGCACGTTCCGGTTCGTGGTCAAGAACGCCGCGAGCCGCAACGGCCTTCACGCGACGTTCATGCCGAAGCCGATTTTCGGGATCAACGGCAGCGGCATGCACACACACCAGGCGCTGTTCGCGGGCGGCAGGAACCTGTTCTTCGACCAGAAAGGAGAGTGGCAACTCAGCCGGATCTGCCTCCACTACATCGGCGGCGTGCTGCGCCACGCGAAGGCCTGCTGCGCGATTACCAACCCGCTCGTGAACTCGTACAAGCGCCTGGTGCCGGGATTCGAGGCGCCGACGGCGATTGCCTGGTCCGAGCACAACCGCAGCCCGCTGGTGCGCGTGCCCGCGGCGCGCGGGGTGAACACGCGGATCGAGCTCCGCACGCCGGACCCCTCCTGCAATCCCTACCTCGCGCTCGCCGTGATGCTGCGCGCCGGACTCGACGGCATCGATAAGCAACTCGACCCGGGCCCTCCGGTCAACAAGAATATCTACACGATGAGCCGCCGCGAGCGGCGGCACCTCCGCATCGACGAGCTGCCCGCCAACCTGAACGAGGCGCTGGACGATTTCGAGAAGAGCGAGCTCATGCGCGAGACGCTGGGGGACCACATCTTCGGGCACTACCTGGCCGCCAAGCGCGCCGAGTGGGACAGCTTCAGCCGCCACGTCTCGCCGTGGGAGATTGATCGATACCTCAACGTTTACTGATCTGTCCGTTCACGAGGACGCCTGAACTGCAGCGCAGGCCCTCACTGCCCGCGGATCAGCAGAATCATTCGAGAAATACCGGATTTCCAGCGGGCACGGGACTTGAACAATGCCGGGGTGGCCGGGCTCGATCACCGGGGTGCGTAACTTTCAGGCAGGCGCTGGCATCGCCGCATCCCGGCAGAGAAGAACATTCACGATCGGGCACGGCCGTTTTTTTTCCAAAGGCCGGAGCGTGGAGTCAACCATGAAGCACACACTTGCCGTCGTCGTTCTCACCGCGCTGGTTGCCGCGGGCTGCGCTGCGCGCGGCGTGCGCATCGCCGAGCTCAAGGACCAGCCCACGAAGTACGCAACCAAGTCGGTGAGCGTCACCGGCGTCGTCACCAGCAGCTGGGGCATCCCGCTGGTCCCGTTCCAGCTCTATAACATCGACGACGGCAGTGGAGAGATCACCGTGCTGTCGCGCAACGGCCGGACGCCCGCGCGGGGCACGCGGGTGCAGGTGAAGGGCAAGATCAACGAGTTCGCCGTCTTCGGCGGACGATCGGTCGGTCTTCACCTCCAGGAGGAAGAGCGGAAGATACGAAGCTGAGATCCGGGCTGAGATCCGGGCCGAGCAAGCTCGGCCCCTACGCTACGCCGTGATCTTCACGGCCACCGCGGTCATATCGTCGTCCTGCGGCGCATGACCACGGAACTGGATCGTGGCCTCGAACACCGCATCCACAATCGCGCGCGCCGTCTGCTGACGGTGCGCGCGCACCACTTCGCACACCCGCCGCGCACCGAGCTCGTCCCGCTCCTGGCTCATGGTCTCGAAAATCCCGTCCGTGCAGAACACGAACACGTCGCCCTGCTTCAGCGGAATCGTCACTTCGTCATAGGTGACGCCGGCGAACGACCCCAGCGGCATACCGGGGAGCTCAATCTGGCCGCACCCCTCGTCCATGCAGTGAATGGGGTACGGCAGACCTGAGTTCGACATCGTCAACACGCGCCGATTGAAGTCGAATAGCGCATAGCAGAGCGTGCAGAAGTATTCCGCCAGCTGGCGCTCGTGCAGCGTCTTGTTCATGGCTTCGAGCACGCCGGCAACGCTGAACCTGTCGGGGGTGTAGCGGCGCCGCAGCGTCCGCGATCGAACAAGTTCCGCCGCGAACGCGCCGTAGAGCGCCGCCGGCGCCCCCTTGCCGGAGACGTCGCCAACCGCGACCACGAGGGTGTTCGGCTCCGGCGCCAGGAAATCGTGGAGATCGCCCCCGAGCTCGTGCGCCGGCTCGAACCGGCCGGCGACGTCGGCGTTGTGCAGTTCCGCCGGCAGCTCCGTGGGAAGGAGCGCCAGCTGCACGCGCTGCGCGAATCGCAGCTCCTTCTCGATCCGTTCTTCGTTTCGACGCACTTCCTCGTAGAGCCGGGCATTCTCGATGGCGACCGCCGCCTGGCTGGCGAGCAGCGTCAGCAGTTCCCTGTGCTCCTTGGTAAAGGCGTCGAGCTCAGGGCTCTCGAGGTCGAATACACCGATGCAGCGGTCTTTGATGAGCATCGGGATGACGAGCTCGGAGCGCGCGTCCGGAACGAGGTTCAAGTACCGGGGATCCTTCGACACGTCCGAGACCAGGACCGGCTCCTTGTGCTGGGCGGCCCATCCCACCAGTCCCTGCCCCAGCTTGACGCGCTTCGACGTCGCGTCTTCGCCGTAGCGGACCGCGAACTTCATGTCGAGCTCCTGCGTGGCTTCGTTGAGGAGCAGGATGCCGAACGTCCGGTAGTCGATCAGGCGTTTGGTCAGGCCGGCGATGCGCGTCAGCAGGACGTCGAGGTCGAGAATCGACGACATCTCGCGTCCGATCTCGGCGAGCGTCTCGAGCGTGTCGACGTACTGCCGCTCCGACCTGAAAAGGCGCGCGTTCTCGATGGCCACCGCGACGTGCGCGGCAAACTGGCGCAGCAGCGCCTCGTCCTGGCTCGTGAAGGCGCCGGTCCGCTCGCTGAGCAGGTTCAGCGCGCCGATCACCCTGCCCTTGCGGCGCATCGGCACCGCCAGCTGCGAGAGCATGTTGCGCAGCGGCCCCTGATAGCGCGGCTCGAGACGGATGTCGTTGACGAGAATCGGCCGTCCCTCCTCGGCGGCGGCGCCGACGACGCCCTGACCGAGTCGAAGACGCTGGGTCGCGGTCACGCCGTCCGGATACCCAACGGCATACGCGATCCGCAGCTCCTGCCGCGGCTCGTCGAGCAGGTACACCGAGAAGGCGTTGAAGCGGGTGAGTCTCGCGATGAGCTGGGGAATCTTGGCGAGCAGTTCCTCGAGGTCGAGCACGGACGTGACTTCACGTCCCAGGTCGAACAGCGTCGACAGGAGTTCCGTGTCGGACGGAGGACGGATCGGAGGCTGCGTGCTCATCGTGGATCGTTCGGATCGTTCGGATCGTTCGAATCGTTCGAATCGTTCGAATCGTTCGAATCGTTCGAATCGTTCGAATCGTTCAGCGTTCGACGTTCGAACGACCCGAACGGATTATACTGGGGCTTCGGATGGACTCCCTGACTCTGCCGCTGGATTACAGCGCGATCGAGCGCATCCTGCCCCACCGCTATCCGTTCCTGCTCGTGGACCGCATCACCGAGCTCGAGCCAGACAAGCGGATCGTCGGGATCAAGAACGTCTCGCTGAACGAGCGCTACCTGTCTCACCAGCAGGGTGAACCGCCGGCGCTGCCTCCCACGATCCTCACAGAGGCGATCGCGCAGGTGGGAGCGATCCTGATCCTGTCGAAACCGGAGAATCGCGAGAAGCTGCCGTTCTTCATGGGCATCGAGCGCGTCCGGTATCGCCGGCCCGTGTCGCCCGGCGACGTCGTGGAAATCGAGGCGCTCGTGAAACGGCTGCGCAGCCGGGTCGGTCAACTCAGCGGGTTTGCGCGCGTCAACGGTATTGTGGCGGTGAGCGGCACCATGACGTTCGCGCTCGGCCCACGCGGCGGCGCCCTGCAGTAGCCCAGCCTTTCATTCTCAGCCGCGGAGTACCGCTGAGATCGCGTCGACGCGGGTACTCATGTTGCAGCCCACCCGTGCAGACTGACGCCTGCGGGTCGAGTCCCGCGGCGTGATGTGGGAGGGCTGAGACGTGCTCGAAACCATCGCGATTATCTTGATCATCCT
>Ga0214472_10009422_pt1 | contig 10177 bp, 8 predicted proteins | sample RVTome_6_FD_207662 | JGI IMG/M metagenome (GOLD analysis project Ga0214472, IMG submission 207662) | Soil microbial communities from uranium-contaminated site in the Upper Colorado River Basin, Wyoming, United States - RVT140D175 | ecosystem: Environmental > Terrestrial > Soil > Contaminated >...
TCGGACAGTTCGAGCACGCCATTGCGCTGAGCTCGAATGACCCGCAGCGATGGGCGTTTCTCACGTACGGCGCGCTGGCCCTTATCCTCAAGGGCGACTTCGAGCGCGCCGTCGAATGGGCCGATCGCGCGGCTGAAATTCCCAATCACCAATATTGGACCTATGCGCACAAGGCGGTGGCGCTCGCGCTTATGGGCAAGGCAGCCGAGGCCCGCCACGCATTGGCGGCGGCCCTTGCCAAACAGCCTCGCCTGTCCGTGCGCTATGCGCGAGAAAGGCTGTACTTTCTCAAGGATGCTGCGCAACTTGATCGGTATGCCGAAGGGCTGGAACGCGCCGGAGCCTCGATCACTTGAGTGGCTGATCCGAACTCCGGAATTGGAAGAGCAAGCAGCAAATGAACCTCCAGGAATAAAAGTCGACTTCCAATTGGTTGGAATTCGGCCACCAAAAGAATAGGTAATGAGTAAACTGTTACCGGAAAGGTGGTGCATACATTTCCAAGCGGCGACACCAACCGTCACCGGGACTCAAAATTTTCGCACACATCACCTGATTCGCCGTTGCGGAGTGCTCATCTCGTCGAGATCGTGCTGATTCGGCAGCGAGTTGCCCGGCGAAGTTGCTTGGCCCAATGATTGTGCTGTATCGGCAGTTCGACCTCGAAGCCGGAACCCAGGAGATGACCCCATGGCTGAGAAAGATCCCATCCATCCGAAGACTCCGAAATCATCTTGCGAGCTCAGTGACCAGCAGTTGGAGCAGGTGGCTGGCGGCGCAGTGCCGGCCTATCTGAAGATCGAAGACCGCCCCACCAACGGCGACATCAAGGACGGCACCAACAATACCTTCATGGTCGGCGAGAGAGATTCAAACTAGGGCGTCTGAGGCGCCCGGCCGCGGGGGCTTGCCGCCGCCGCTACTTCGAAGAGCGAGTCAGCCTGTGGTCAATTGGCATGGCCCGGCGTGTCATATCGCGGGTCCGGCGGTGTCCCGCTCGTTCCATATTGCGCCTCGGCCGGCGCAGCGAACGCCATCTGTACGTCACCGTAACCAAGCGCTACGGCGCTGTTTGACCTTCGAGCAATGACAAGAGCCGTCGCATGCGGTCACCGGCCACGTGAATCGTGTCGAGAAGTCCTTCGTCCAGTTCGTGTTCCTGCTCGAAGGCTGTCTGCCGGGCATTTTCGCCGGCCGCGCCATAGCCAAGCCACGCGACGGTCGAGCGCATCCGGTCGGACAGAAAAACGGCAAGGGCGCGGTAGAACCGGGCCGCAAATGCATCGTCTTCTTTCAGGCGCTCGCGGATGGCATCCTGCGGCACTGACAGGACGCGCGCGCCTTCGAGTGCTGTGACGGAGGCCAAGGGGGGGCGCCTTTCGATCAGAGACATTTCCCCGACGATGTCGCCGGTAGCCAGAGTCGCTATGCGCTTGCCGCCTTCGACCGTCACCGCCAGCGTGCCGTCGAGCACGATGTAGAAATCGGTAACGGGTTCACCCCGGCTGATGATTGTAGCGCCTGGCTCAATTGTCCGGCGCGTTCCGGCCGACGCGAGCCAAGCGAGATCGGCCTCATCGAGATCGGCCAGGATGTAGAGGGCTTTGCGCATTGTTGTTTCCGTCGTGGGCTCGGTGTTTCAGGCCAGTTGGCGCCGCACCAGTTCGGCGAAGAGGCCGCCTCTTGCGGTCAGACCCTCAAAGGTTCCCTGATCGACAATTCGGCCGTCTTGCATGACACATATGCGGTTCGCGTTTTGCACAGTGGAGAGCCGGTGCGCGATCACGATGCGCGTGGCCCCGAGTCGGTCAAGGCTCTCCGTGACGATGGCCTGTGCGGCGTTGTCAAGAGCACTCGTCGCTTCGTCGAAGATCAGAATACGGGGCCGGTTGACGAGCGCGCGTGCGATCAGGATGCGTTGCCTCTGACCACCCGAAAACGTCGGAGCGCCTTCGGTGAGTGGCGTGTGCAGACCCATGGGAAACTGTTCAAGATCCGCCTCCAATCCCGCCGACCGGCACGCGGCCATACATTTGTCGAAGGAAGCGTTGGTTGCACCGCGGACATTATCCATGATCGTTCCGGAATATAGCCGGCCCGTCTGAGTGACGACGCCAATCTGACGACGCACCTTGGTTGGATCCAGGCCGGCGAGGTCCTGCCCGTCATAAAGCACGGTACCGGATTGCGGCCGGGCCATGCCGAGCAGGACGCGCACCAGGGTCGACTTGCCGGAGCCCGACGGACCGACGATAGCGAGGTGTTCGCCTGCCCTGATGGAAAGTGAAATATCGCGGAGTACTGCCGGTCCGTCACCATAGGCGTAGTCCACCCCCGTCAGCTCGATCTCGCCTGTCAATACGCCGGGATCGGCGGCAAGCACAGGTGCTTCGGGTTCTGCGGCCAGGATCGGTTTTGCCCGTTCCCAATCGGGCAATACGGCAATAATTTCCAGCGCGGCCATCGCAAGCGCCTGATAGGCCGCCTGCAAGCCGCCGAACGCGGAAACGAAAGCGATGAACACCCCGGCAGAAAACCGGCTGTCGGCCATGTAGCGGATGGCGACGAAAATGGCCGCCATCGCCAATGTCCCGTAGGCATCCGCGAACGCGTTGAAATGGTTGCCGAGTCGACGGACGCGCAGGATAGCCTCGCGTTCGTCGGCGTAGCGGTCAGCCCAACGCATAACGGCACGGTCTTCAGCCGCCGCGACCCGCAATTTGATTATGCCCTGCAGGATCTGGAAGACATATCCTGACAGCCAGCCTGACAACTCGATTTGGCGGCGACGGTGCCTGAGCTGCGCAACGCCGATTATCAGCGTGAACGCAGATAGAACCATGATGAGCGCGGCCGCCAGAAGGGCAAGCCGACTATCATAGTAGAACAGGAGGCCAAGATAGAAAACCGACATGATAAAGGCAATGACCGTCGCGAAGGTGACGTTCACCAGGGCGGCACGGACCGCAGATATGCCGGATATCCGCTGCTGCAGGTCGCCGATGGAGTAGGTCACAAAAAAATCGGTCGGGAGCTTTAGCAATTTGCTCCAGATTGCGGCATCGAGCGACAGCGCAGTGCGCCCCGAGACACGCAGAACGGCCTGTTGCCGCATGAGCGAAAAAAAGAAGGTCAGCATCGCGCCGACAGCAAGCGCAACCCCGACCTGCATCAGTAGCATCCGTTCGTTTCCCGGAACGAGCGTGTCGACGACAAGCGCGATAGCAATCGGAACAATTGTGGCGATGGCACCGATGATGAACCCGGCCAACACGGCGGCGATGCATTCGGGACGAACCATGGCCATCAGGTAGCTGAAGAGTTCTGACAGCCCCCTCATCTGGTCAGGCAGCGGCGGATAAACCGCAAAAGCCTTCGTCCTGATCCGCTCGGCCTCAGCCCCGGTTATCTGAATTGTCCGCCCGGATTGCGGATCACAGGCAGTGTATCCGCCACCGCGCGCGATCAGGGCTACGGCCCGGGAGGCGTCGTTTTCGCCCCCGTCGCCGCTTTCCTCGGACATAAATCCGACCAGATGGCCATGGTCGGCACGCCACCATTCGGCCGGCAGGATGATCGGCTGCAGATGGACGCCGAGACAAGCTGCGCAGTCCTCGATATCGGCTCCGCGTGGCAGTGGCGCCGCCGTTTTGACCAGCGCATGAGTATCGGTGTGGTAAGCCTTGAGCGCTTGCAGGATTGCCTGCGCCGGCGGGGGTAGCAAAAAGCTTCCGACGGACGCCCCGGCAGTCTTGCGGACGACGGTGTCAAACCGCGCGGCACTGGCGCGCAAGCCGTCCATGGTCTGGGCGTGCGCCTGCTTCAGCCTCTCGATCTCGCGGACATCAGTGCGATCGTCGGGCCTGGGGATATCTGCGCCGGACCCACGATCAGGCGAGGCTTCGGTGCCAAATCCGACGCGGGGTGCTTCGACCTTGCCCATTGCCTCACGCCTCAACCAGGCGGGCGTACCAGCCGCCAAGCGCTATCAGCGCTTCGTGATTACCGCGCTCGACCGGCACACCGCGCTCCAGCACGATGATTTCGTCGCAATCCCTGATGGTGCTCAGCCTGTGTGCCACGATAACCAGCGTCGCACCACGAGCGCGGATATTCTCCATAATCAAGGCTTCGGTGATCGTGTCGAGTGCGCTTGTCGCCTCATCCATGATCAGCACGCGGGGATTGGTCGACAAAGCCCTTGCGATTTCCAGCCGCTGACGCTGTCCCCCGGAGAAATTTCGACCATTTTCGGCAACGGCAGATTCGTAGGTGCCCGGCCGTTTGGAAATGACGTCATGCATTGCCGCATCATGGGCGGCTCGAAAGACCTGCGCCGACGGTACCGTATCGTCCCAAAGCACAAGGTTTTCGCGGATACTGCCTTCGAACAGCACGATGTCCTGATCTATGTAGGCAACAATACCTGCAACCGCCTGCCTCGGCCAGTCGCGCAGTGGCTTGCCGTCGAGTTCGACCGTGCCGGAGCCCGGTTCGATCAGGCCTGCGATCAGCCGGGCCAGCGTGGACTTGCCGGACCCCGATGGGCCGACCAGCGCGATGCTGGAACCTGACGGTATGTCGAGGCTGAAATCGGCGATGAACGGTGCTTCGAGCGGTATGTAACCGAAGGAGACGTTTCTCATCCGCAAGCCACCGCGCGGCAGGATATCCGGTAACCGGTCGCTCCTCTCCGTTGCGGGATCCGCCCTTTGGCACAGGACATCATTGGTGCGCTCGGTGAATGACCGGACCTGCTGCAGTTTACCGCCGAGATCGGTGAGTGCAGTGACTGGCGCCATGAAGCTTGCAGCAAGAGTCTGGACAGCGACGAGCATGCCGATTGTCATCTCGCCCCGCATGATCTGCCAGCCGCCGGCGACGAGCACTGCGGCGACCACCAGCGCGTTTATCAATGCGGGGAGCGCAGCGAGCAAGCCCAGGTGCCGGCCGATATCCTGATTAGCCGATACAACCTTCGCGTTGAGGCCGGACCATCTTGAAAAGAACGAGCTTTCAGCGCCGGAAGCCTTGAACGTCTCAATATCCCGCAGGCCGGCCAAGGTCACTCCGACGAGCTTTCCCTGGTCGAGGGCAACCTTGCGGTGCCCTTCCGCGACGCCGCGCGAAACGACGGCGACACCCATGATATTGATCAAGCTGAGAGCCAGCACGATAGCCGCGATCCCCGTATCGTATGCCGCCATCAGCACAAGGAAGAAGCTGGCTGTGAAAAGGTTCAGCAAAATCATGGCGACGTGCCCGGTCAACAAGCGTGCCAGTCCGTCGCTCAAATCGAGACGGCTCGCAATTTCACCGGCATAGCGCGCGCCGAAAAAGGTAATCGGCAGCCGCAACATGTGGTCGAACAGCTCGCGTGCACCGTCAACAGCAAGACGGGTCTCCGCACGAACAAGGCACCAGTCCCGCAGGATCACGAGCAGGTAACGGACCGCGGCAGTCGCAAGCATGCCGGCGACGAGTGGAAGCAGCCAGTCGCCAAGGTCCTGGATCAATATGTAATCCACGAATATTCGGGCCATTACGGGAAGGGCAAGGCCTGGCACGATCAGAGCGAGGCTGGCCAGGACCGCATAGATAACCGCGATCCGGACGCCCCGCGTACGAGCGAAAAGGGCAGCGCTTTCGCTCGAACGATCGTCGCCCGGAACGAACCCCGGTGTGGGGGCAAAGGTCAGGATGACGCCGGTGAACATCGCGTCGAACTCGTCAAGGCCGACCCTACGCCGGCCGTCTGCCGGATCGTTCAAATAGACCCAATTGCCGCGGACACCCTCGACCACGAGGAAATGGCAGAAATTAACAAAGGCGATCGCCGGCATCGGGATCTGGAGGAGATGCTCCGGCTCGGCCTTCAACCCCTTGGCTTCCAAACCAAAGCTGCGTGCAGCCTTCAATACGGCCGAAGCTTTCGATCCGTCGCGTGATACACCGCACAATTCCCGTAAGCGTTCCAGCGGAACATACCGGCCGTAATATCCGAGGATCATCCCCAGCGAGGCGGCGCCGCATTCCGCCGCTTCCAACTGAAGCATCGTCGTAGTCGCCGCACGCCGGCCGCCGCGGCGCGGGCGACGGACACCACGCATCCTTCCGGTGGAGTCCGACGCGGCCAATGAAGATCCCGTAACCGACCCCTCAGCCATGGATGGCGGCAACCTTCTTGCTCAGCCCTGGAACCACCAGATCAATGATCGGCACGCGGTCGACGATCACCCGGCCATTCAGCAGCGTGCCCGCCAGTATCGGGGAAGACGGCCCCGTTGACGAAGACCACCTGAAGCCGCTTGGCGTCGCAGGATCGGTCAGGAAACGCACGCGCGCCTCGAAGGGAGCTCCGGAGCCGGACAGTTGGGTTACGAGGCGCTCGTTCTTGAGCGTACTGCGCATTCCTTCGATTGTCGCGGGTACCGCGGAAACGCTGACGACCTCGGCAAAGATGAAGCCGTACTCCTCCCGCCTCACGGTGCTGGGCTCGATTTCGACAGTCATCCCGGGGCGCACGCGTTTGCCGTCGACCGGAGAGATATACAGGAGGCCGACGATATTTTTACCATCGCCTGCCAGGTCCCGGTCATCGGGCGACAGCGTCGCCAGTTGAGTACCGGGCGATACGACGTCGCCCCGATTTACCTTGACCTCGATCACCCGGCCCGAATGAGCGCTCTTGATCACCCGGTTGTCTTCGATCTTCTGCTTCAGGCTTTCGACGACGCGGGCAAACTGGCGCTCCTTCTGTTCTTCATCGAACAAGGCAAGGCTCTGTTTGCTTTGGCGATCGATGCGGCGTAGCGCCAGCGATTTCGATTCATCCTCCAACACTGCGATCCGCTCGGATGCTTGGGCAAGTTCGAGAGCCGCGTCGAGGAACTTTTCCTGCACCATGATCTTGCGCTGCACGAGCAGGCCGACCACCTCCTTCCGCTGTTGCAGGAGTTCGTGGCGTTCAGCGACCAGAGACTGCGTGAATTCGATGGTGGCCTGTCGCTCATTTTCGGCTTCAGTCTCGCGCTCGTCCTTGGAGCGGTAGAACGCGGTCAGATCGTGAAGACGCGATCGGGCGTCGTTGTGTTCGGCCTCCGCCTCCTCCAGTTCGCGGCGGAGTTCGGTTCGGCGAAAGCTGACAACAGGATCATTCTCCGAAATCACCTCACCCCGCCGCAGGAACAGTTTCTCAATCCGGCCATCGGTATCGGAGACGATTTCCTGCAAACCTCCTTCCGGCAGGATGATCCCGGACGCTGCAACCTTAACCGGGGCCTCGGCCTGGGTGCACCAGTAGAACCCGCCTGCAATCGTTGCGCAGAGGAGAACAAGCGCCAGCCAACCCGTGGGTCTTACCAGTTTCGGAGGGCGGTTATATCCTTCCGGAGCGGCAAGCCGATCTATTGCAGCTTGGCGAAAGATTGCTTTTGCCATAAGGGCCCTGCCGACAAACGTGCGCCGATCACCTTGCGAAAATCGATCCCTGCTCAGTTTTCAGCCTATCTCATTGATGCAACGACGCCAACAGTTGCGGAATTGTCGAAACCAACTGTAGTGCCGGTTGTCCTTTAAGTGCGACACATCTGATCGGTCGGATCGTGTTGCCGGCACAGCGCGTCGTACGGCGTGATTTTCAACAAGGAAGCAAAGAAATTGTGGTACGTCAGATCGTTTTCCGGGCAGCAGATTACCGGACAATCTGCTGATCGAGAATAGATATTTATTGTCTCGGAATGTACATCTCTTCTGGACCAACGCGTCCCGCTACGTTCCGTGTGTGAATTTATGAACTTGACGTCGCCCTTGTCAATAGTCATAATAGACCACTTTTGATTGTTTAATGCATAAGGGAGAGTGCAATGGCAGATCCGAAGAATGAGGGGAAAGAGCCCAAAGTTGAGGAAATCACTGAGGAAAAACTGGACGGCGTCGTTGGTGGCAGGGGCGAGGAGATCAAGCGGCGAGAGGATAAGCCCGCGGCTTCAGGAGGGATAGAAGGATCCGATATCGGCTCCGGTGGTGTCACGTCGTCGTGAAAACCGTTCTCGTACGTGTTGATATCGCACAACGGTTTGCCGAGCGCCTTAGAGCTATGGGATAATTGCTCATTTGAAGGCGGTATCAGATATATGTTTGCGCGCCGACCGGCTTGAAGATCGGCGAACGTTTGCGCGCGGAGCCCCGATCACATTCCGTGAGATCGTCCTGCAGACGACATGGTCGTGCAATGCGCGCTGCGGTATGTGCTACCAGTCAAGTGGACCGGGCGGATCGGACTTTCATGGCCGTGCTTCGATTTCGCCGGCGGAGATAGTGCCTGCAATCTCACAGGCGATCGCGATCCCCACGCTGGCGCCAAGGTTTCATCTCGCCGGCGGCGAAGCGTTTCTGCGCTTCGACCATTGCTTGACCATTCTGCGCGCGGCGAGAGAAGCGGGATATCTGGAAATCTCGGCAACAACCAACGGATATTGGGGGCGGTTGCCCGAAGTCGCTGCGGCCCGATGCCGGGAATTGTATGATGCGGGCCTGACCACACTCGAGATCAGCTGGGACCACTGGCACCGTCCCTACATCGACAACGAGGCCGTCAGCAATTGCCTTGAAGCAAGCCGCGAAGCCGGAATTCCGGTCATATTGCGTCTGCTGACAACGCGGACGCATGACGTCGAAGAAGCACTGTCGACGTTGAGGCCTGACGCGCTCGATGCCGCGGCTATGATTTTCAGCACAACGGTCGCCAATACGGGACGCGCGGCCGTCGAAGTCGATCCGGACGAAATATTCGCCCGTGGTGATTTGAGCGAGAATTGCCACAGCGCCCTCTCCCTTACCATCAATCCGGCAGGGGACGTTTTCCCGTGTTGCTCGGGTCTGGACCAAACGCACGCGCTTTGCTTCGGCAACATCCGGCGGTCGGACATCAGAGCAATCGTGGATGCCATGGACAGATCCGCATTGCTGCGCCGTATCGTATTCGAAGGCATCGCCTCGCTCGTCCCGTTGATCGAGGAAGCAGGCGTGGAACTTCATGGGCGGCACTCAAGCATTTGCAGCCTTTGCTGGACCATCTTTTCCCGCCCCGACTGCGTGGCGGCACTCAAGGCGCAGTTTCCTTGCGATCAGTTTGCGAAATGAATGCCCGAACCTCCACTCGCATCGGTGTGCCAGGCGCGTTTCGCAACAATTTTTCCAAGGGGCCACGCCCCCCCGCAGGCTGGTTCAGATCGGTTTTCCTGTATCCGGATCTGAACAGCGAAGGCACCGATCTGAGCGTACCGACAACCCTCCTTGCCCGCTGGATCGCGGACTGGGACGGCTGGTACCTTGATTGCCTGCATCGCGCCGAAGGAGGGTTTGCCGCTCATCGCCAGCTTCTTTACGAGCGGAGTGTTGTCCTCGTCGCGCCGGTTTCGGCCGTTGCCATGATCCCGGAACGACTGGCAGGTCTCGCCTCCTCCTGTCGCGAGCTGAGCTTGAGGTTTTCACTGGAAACGCCCGTAACCGACGATCGTGATCTCGCCGCCATTGCCGATCTGGTGAGGTCCGTGCGACCGGCGCAAATCACCTTGCGACTCATTGAATCAGGCGCCTCGCCTGAACGGGAATTGTGGTGCCGCACACTTGATGCGCTCGCCTCCGCTCGCGTGCGGACTCATATATCAGGACCGCTGGACCTGATCCGCTCACTGAGTACCACGTCGCTACCGGCGCTGACCGCGGTGACTCACAGTTTCGAGCCGACGGGACATGATGGTCCGGTGACGACGGCCGCCCGCGGCTGCGGACTGAGGTTTGGCATATTCGTTGCCGCCGACGGAGCGCTTTTTTCCTGCCGGGGTCTGATGGGCCTTGACGCAATGCGCCTCGGGTCGGTGTTCGATGTGATAGAGGATACTGCTCTTGGCGGGGCGCCGTCGCCGCTTGATCTCGATACGCTTGCCCTTCTCGGCCCCGGCGACGCGCTCACCGACGATGTCTTGCCTAAGGACGGGCTCCCCGCGATCTGTCTGAGACATCGGCGGTTCCTGGAGAGTCCGGGTACGGCGCGAAGGGCCGCGCACTCGGAATCGCAACGCTAAGATAGAGGTCCGAGAAACGAAACCTGGCAGGAAACCACTTAAAGGAACAGCGAAGCTGTTCAGACAAAGCCGGCCAGCTCTCTTTACGA
>Ga0214472_10009423_pt1 | contig 10176 bp, 11 predicted proteins | sample RVTome_6_FD_207662 | JGI IMG/M metagenome (GOLD analysis project Ga0214472, IMG submission 207662) | Soil microbial communities from uranium-contaminated site in the Upper Colorado River Basin, Wyoming, United States - RVT140D175 | ecosystem: Environmental > Terrestrial > Soil > Contaminated >...
CGGTTTCGCGGCGGCGAGGACGATGTCGGGGCCTCCATGGGCCCAGGAGACCACCGACCCGGTCGAGGAGCCCGACGTGGCCCAGGTCCGCACGGAGGTGGAGGACTACTTCACCGCGGTCGAGAACGAGTGCGGGACGGCCGTGCTCGGCGAGGCGAACCTCGATGACGAGGACACCGTGATGGCCTTCGGCGCGCTGGTCGATGGCTTGAACTCTGTCCAGACCAGCCACATGGTCCAGTCCGTACGGGTGCTCCTCCAAAACTGCGCGGACCATCCGAACCAGGGCCTGATGAACGCGCTGTACCACCACGGCCTGAACTGGGTTCGCCACTACGAGCACGAGCAGTGGCTCCAGGAGAAGTTCGCGACCAAGTGGCCCGAGGGCAAGCCCGGCAAGCCGGACAAGCCTCATGGCAACCCGCACGACTTCGCCTCGGGCGAGGGTCCCGGGAACGGCCACGGGAACGGGCAGGGGAACGGGCACTCGAAGTAGCCACGAAGCCCCCGGCGGGCAAACGCGTGAGTGAGGGGCGGGGAATCTCCCCGCCCCTCACCTTTCGTGCGGTCCTCAGGTGACTACGGTCGGCCCAGGAGGCCGCCACCTCCGTTCATCGACGAGCCCCCCGTCCGAGGACGCTGTCATCGAGGTCCCCCATGCCGCCGTCGCCGAACTCGGGGCCGGCGCTGCCCGCAGCCTCGGCGGCTCCGACGGCAACAAGTGCCTCGTCGATCTGGTCGGCCCAATAGGCCGCGAGCGACACCATCGGCCACTCCCGCTCCGGGTCCGCCCGGTACAGCGGATTCATCGCGAAAGCCGTGAGCCGCGCCGCGCTGCCCGGCGCCGTGCCGATCGCATGCACGATGATCGGAGCGGTCGCGGCCGAGGTGAGCCTCGGGAACCTCCAGAGCCCCGACGCGAACGTGCTCGTCGTGTCCGCCAGCAGTTGACCGTCCACGGTCACTGTGGCGGGGACGGAGGAGAACCACGTGGGCGGATCCATGATCGCCGTGTCCTGGCTGGGGTACGTGCCGACGATCGGGCTGCCGGTGCCGCCCGCGTTGGCCCAGTAGAAGATCCCGCTCTGCCCGCCGCCGGTCTGGGATGCCGGGACCAGGCCGGGGAGCTGCCCGGAGCTCGTGGCACTCAGGAAGTTCGCGCCGTTCGCCCCGGCGCCGATGTACCCGCCGCCGCGCGCGAAGAACGCCGTGAGCCGTGCCCGGGCCGTCGGGCCCGACGGCCAGGTGGCGGTGTTGAAGACGACGTCGTAGTTCAGCAGCGGGTCGGGCTGGCCCGGGTTGTTGAGGACGCTGGTGGTCCCGGTCGGTACCGGACCGGCCGTGAACCCGAGGTTCCGAAGGGACCACACGTCCTGGTTCACTGCCCCCGTGAGCACGGCGATCCTTGGGGTGCCCACGACCGGATCGCGGTCCGGAAGGGGGTTCCGGACCGGGTGGAACCACAGCCCGTTGGCCTGCCCGCTGGCGGCCAGCGCGGTCGCCGTCGCCGGGTCCGCCTGGAAGAGCACGCTGCCGGCCGGCAAGCTTCCGCCGGTCGCGGCGTCGAACGGCTCCATGGCGAGCTCGGCCGCCACCCCGGCCCCGAGGAGGGCGTTCAGCGCCCGCACCGCGGTGGCCGAGTCGACCTCAAGGGCATAGGCATCCGCGGCCCCCGGCCTCACGCCGCCGGAGAGTCGGTTCGGCTCCCTGACGGCCCTCGTGCTCGGGGCGAAGGAGACCTCCTCCCCGGGGATGGTCACGACGTCGGCTCCCCACAGGTAGCCGTGGCTCCACGACGCCGGCGGCGCGTAGAGGGTGAAGATCCGGGGGGTGACGTCTATGCCGAGACTGAGCGCCGTGTCGGCCAGGCCGCGGAGCGCCTGGTTCATCCACACGACGTACGAGCCCCTCTGGAACGTCGTGTTCCCGACCGGATAGTCCCCGAGCAGGCGGGTGACCTCGATCCCGTTGAACAGCAGCCACGCGACCAAGCGGTTCGCTTCGGCGTCGCTTCGCTGCCCCTGGCCGAACGGGATCACGTAGGCGCGTGGGTACTCGGTCATCCAGTTGTTGTCCACATCGAACGGAGCCGGGCAGCAGTCCGGCCGGACCTCGCCGGCGACGCCGCGGCGGTAAACCTCCATCTGGTCGTAGAGCATGTCGTGGCGGTGGGCCACGGCGAACTGCATGGTCGACCAGCTCACCGTGTACTGGATCAACCGGGCCCCGGCCCTGCCCCCGCAACCCGCGTTGATGCTTTGGCACATCTCGACCGTGGACTCGTCCAGGCCATGTAGCTGCATGTAGCCCGAGGTATAGAAGGGCCCCCAGTCGTCCCAGCCCTCGGCCACCGCGGGGCCCGGTGTACTCCCGTCCGCACAGGTGCCACCAAGACCGCCGGGGGGAAGATCCGCATCGGCGCACCAGTCGTTGACCGGCCGCTGCATCTGCTGCCCGATGGCATCCAGCGCGGCCTCGTTCGTGTCAAGCCTGGGCTGGTTCCACTTGATGTACATGTCGTACTCGACGCCCGGATTGTGGGGTTTGGTGGTCGCCTCGACGAGCGTCGGGGTGGCGTAGCCGTGGAGGTCAAGCCCCTCCGCCGGCAACCACTCGTGGATGACGCTCACGGACGCCCGGGTCTCCGTCTGGGATTGGGTGAGGTAGTCGCGGTTCAGGTCGAACCCGTTCCCGTTGGCCCGGGTTCCCGCCACCCGGCCATCCGGGTTCTGGACCACGTTGAACAACATGATCGCGTGGTCGAGGACGTTGTCGACCTCTGGGTCGGTGCCGTAGGGGGTCGTGGCGAGCCGCTCGATGATCTGCATCGAGGCGTCCACCCCCTCGGTCTCGCCGCCGTGGATCCCGGCCTGGATGAAGATTGGGATCTTGACGGCGTCTCCGTTCTGCTGGAGGAGGTGCTGTGCCTGGGCGGGCCTTCGCAGCGCGAAATGCCGGATCTGCTGCCACCGAGCAAAGTCTTCCTGCTGCTGGAGGGTCTCGAGGGCGTTGATGGTGACCAAGTACATGTCGCGACCCGTGGCCGACTGGCCGATGACCTCCACCCTCATCCGTCCGTTGCTCGCGGCCGCGATCGCGTCGAGCGTGCACCTGATGGCGTAGTAGGGGATGTGCGGGAAGCTGCCGACGGGGTGGGTCGGGAGGCTACCGTCGGGGAGGTTCGCGGCGGCGTCGGGCTCCGGCGTGCCGCACCATGGCGGCGCTATGTCAGCCTGGGCGGTGGTCGCCGCGGCCGTCGAGGCGGCGAGCGCCAGGGTGAGTACAAGCGATACCCAGGTGCTGGATCGTCGTTGCACGTTGGACCTCCTGGAGAGAAGTGGGGGAGAACGGCACCGCTCGCCCTGTCCGTGGGCCACCGGGCCGGAGGGTCGCGGGCGAGTCCCGGAGCCCACTCGCACCCACTCGACGAACAGCATCGCGCCGGAACGCCCGGACCCTCGACCACTTGAGAGGAGTCCCGCGTGTGCGGGACGCTCGAAGACAAGCAGGCGCGGGGATGCATCGGACGAGCCTCGCCAGGATCGCTGGTCAACCGAGCCCCCCGCTAGGGAAGGGCAGAATCGAAACGCGGCGCCTCCGCTCTTGTCAAATGGGGATCGGCGATGGGGAGTCGGCACCGCGGATTCACAGCCCGGGGCCGGTGAGGCGGAGGTCCCCCCTGCTCGTCAGCACGAACACCTGCCAGTTGTAGTACGCGTAGTAGGTCCGGGGGTCGCGGGCGATCCGGCGCGCGTAGCGCGTCACCGACTCCACGTACTCGGGCACGGGGTTGTACGCGTATAGCGCGCGCCGGTAGTCCGCGGGCGCGCCCGACGCGCGCAGGTAGCTCGCCGCTCCCAGGATCGCGTCGTGAGGATCGTGCACGTCGCCGCCCATCCCGTACCTCGCCCATGTCGCGGGGATGAACTGCATTGGGCCCTGCGCGCCGGCCGAGCTGGCCGACACCACCCGCCCGAACTTCGACTCCACATAGTTCACGGCGGCCAGGACCTCCCAGTCAACGCCGAACCTCAGCTCCGCCTCACGGAAATAGCCGAGCAGGACGTCCGCCGGCTCCGGCGCCACGGTCCTGAGGCTTCCGGGGTCCGAGACCGGCCGGGCCATCGAGAGCAGCGCCGCGCCGGCCGCCACGTTGTCCCGGGCCTCCGCCGCGACCGAGGGTGGCAGCTTCGCGATGACCGCCTCCGCCAGTCGGGGATCACGAGCCACCGTCCGGTAGATCCGCTGCTGGTAGAGGGCGAGCAGCTTCACATCGTCGGGTGGCGGCCACACGGACGGATCGCCGTCGGTGGTCCACCGCTCGATGGCCAGCCGGAGGGCCACGGTGGTCGAGGACAGCTTCCCGGCAAGCCGGTCCGGATCTCGAGGGATCCACTCGTCCGTTCCGGGGAGGAGTGGCCGGGGGCGCGGGCACGCGCAGACGGACTCCGAAGGGGTCGGGCCCGCGGCCCGTTCGCTCTTCGAGCGCGATCCGGGCGGCGCCTGTCCGCCGCAGGCCACCGCCAGCAGGCACAACGCGAGGAGCGCGGCGGCGCGATGCATCTTCCGATGCTCCCACCTCCTCGCTCCGGCGGCACCCAGTGCGGGCCGCGAACTCGCCCGGTAGGCTGAGGCCATGCGAGAGGGCAGCGGGGTCGCCATCGGCATCGCCGTCGGCGCGTTCGTCTTCCTCGCCCTCCTGCCGTTCCTGCTGGTCGTGTTCCTGTGGATCTTCTTCAGCATCTCCGGCTCGACCAAGGGCACGGTCTTCAGCGCCTCGACCATCAACTTGCCGGCTCTGTTCGCCGGCGTGGCGGTCATCACCGCCGCCCTCGTCGTCGCGCTGATGGCGGTGGTCTCCCTGATCGGGCGGTCGCTGAACCCGCCGCGGAAACGCGACCCCGATCAGCTTCCGGACAACGCCCCGACCACGTCCTCCTCCAGGTAGCTGAGGTACGCGTACAGCGCGAACATCTGCGCCCTGGGATCCTCGTGCGACACGCCCACGTCGAGCTCGGTCATCCCCTCCGTGACGTCGAGACGCGTCCCCAGCACCAGCCTGAGGTCGTTGATGGCCGAGAGCCACGCCACCAGCTCTTCTTCGGACAGCCGCGTGGCGTCGATGGTCCGCTCCATCACGTCGATGGCCTGCATCCGTTGCGCCACGAGGTCGTCGCGGACCATGGCATCGAACTCGGCCGCCCGTTCCGGCTCGTCGGGGTACGCGGAAGGGAACAGCCGCCGCACGACCGGATCCGTCGCTGCGTCCCCCTCGGTGAGCAGCCCGCGAAGCTGCCCCGGCAACGCCCGCAGCACGTTCCGCTCGGCGGCCGGGATGCGAAGCGCGAAGCCCTTGCGGGTCCGCTTGACCCTGCCGAACGCCACTCAGCGATCCTTCTGCATCGTCGCCCACAGCCCGTGCGCGTGGAGCCTGGCCACGTCGAACTCGCACCTCTCCCGGGCGCCGTGGGACACGGCGGCCCTGCCCTTGTGGTGTACGTCGAGCATCAGCTTCGTGGCCTTCTCCCGGCTGTACCCGAACAGCTTCTGGAACACGTACACGACGTACGACATGAGGTTGACGGGGTCGTTCCACACGACCACGACCCACGGGACGTCGAAATCGATGTCCTGTTCGTCCGTTGGCCGGTCGACCTCGACGGGCGCGGTCGCCATGGTCACACCATACGAAACCCGGAACTACACGTCGCCCGAAAACGTGTCGCAGGCGTCCGGCCGCCCCACCTGGAACCCCGTGCGGAACCACCTCACCCGCTGCTCCGAGGAGCCGTGGGTCCAGCTCTCCGGATCGATGCGGCCGGTGACGGAGGCCTGGATCCGGTCGTCGCCCACGGCCGCCGCCGCGTCCATCCCCTCCTCGAGGTCCCCGGGCTGCAGGACCCCCTGCGCGTTGGCAGCCCGGGCCCACACGCCGGCCAGGCAGTCCGCCTGGAGCTCCAGGCGGACGGACAGCTCGTTGGCCCGGTCGGGGTCGGCCCGGCTGGCCCGCTGCACCTCGGCGTTCGTGCCGAGCAGCGTCTGGACGTGGTGGCCGACTTCGTGCGCGATCACGTACGCCTCGGCGAAGTCGCCCGGCGCGCCGAACCGCCGCTCCAGCTCGCGGAAGAAGTCGAGGTCGAGATACACCAGGCGGTCGGCCGGACAGTAGAACGGCCCCGTCGACGCCGACGCCGGCCCGCATCCCGAGCGGGTGGACCCGGAGAACAGCACCACGCTGGTCGGCTCGTAGGTGAGTCCGCTCCGGGCGAACTCCTCCTCCCACGTCACCTGGACGTCGTCCACCACCGCGTCCACGAACTTCACCAGGCGCGCCTCGGGGTCCACCGCCGGGGCGCCGGGGTTCGGGGACACTTGCTCGTCGAGGCGGTCGAACCCGCCGCCGATGTCGCCGAAGCCCCCGCCGCCACCGCAGAGCTGGAGGGCGCCGAGGACAAGGAGGACGATCACCACCAGGACGACCGGGATCCCCGCTCCCGTCGGGATGGGGAAGCCGCCTGCGCCCGACGGGAAGCCGCCGAGACCGCCGGGGCCGGGCTCGCCCCTTCGGTCGATGACGCCGCCTCGCCGCCTCCGCAACCGCTTCAGCCGCATCGTCCGTCCTTACCCGGGGCCGTGTATGGTGACACGTCGGTCGGCGCGTCGTGGCGGAACCCGGAAGAAGGAGGGGGACGTGGCCATCATCGCGTGGTTGATCATCGGGCTCATCGCCGGGGCCGTGGCCCGGTGGCTGGTCCCCGGCCAGGATCCCATGGGCCTCGTCGGAACGCTGCTCCTCGGGCTGGTGGGTTCGGTCGTCGGCGGCTTCATCGGCGACCTGCTGGTGTCCGGCGATCAGGACCTCAACCCGGCCGGGCTGATCGGCTCGATCGTCGGAGCCGTGATCGTGCTCCTGCTGTACCGGGCGGTCGTTCAAAGGCGCACGATCTAGGGCCGCGGGCCTCGGCCCGGCTTTTCGTCAGGCCGCAGGCCTCGGCTCGAGCTCGCGCGCACGCGCTCGGGGGCGCTCGAACCGCCCGAGCCCGGCGATGATGCCGGCCAGGATGGCCGCCGGCACCAGCTCCCACACGAATCGCTCCGCCCACCACCGTGCGGTGCTGTCGGCCTCGTGCCCGAACCCCAGCGGCCACAGCAGCAGGATGGCGACGAGGTACGCGGTCATGTGCCACAGGAACAGGGTCATGATCACGCTGTTCACGAAGATCGTGGCTTTCCACGGGCCGGACCGCTCCAGCCACGTGGCGAGATGGGGCCGAAGCAGCATGACGGCGCCGATCGACCAGATCGCCCCCAGCATGAAGCACACGGTCGGCGGATAGGCGTTGGAGATCGGCTCGACGTCGGTGCCGAGGAGGCTCTTCGGGTAGTAGCCGATCGTGGGGAACCAGTCGAACCGGGCCCGGCCGAACAGCTGGAAGACCACAGGGGTCGTGAGCAGCAGGAGACCGCCCAGACCGACCACGACCATGCCCCAGAGCACCCACCTCGGCTGGGCCGGGAGACGCCCGTCGGCGTAGAAGAACCCCAACTGATGAGGAAGCAGAAGGACGAAGGCCACGTTGAACCACCGCACCGCGGGATGCCCGAACCCGAACGCGATCACGTCGACCGCGATCGTCCCAACCACCATCGCCACGGGAACCCTCAGCCCGAACCGTCGGTGCAGCCGGACCATCATGGGCGCGATGGCCACCACCACCACGTACACGGCGAGGAACCACAGCGGTCCGAACGGGATGGTGGCGCCGGGCGGGCGCATCCCCCGGAGAAGCGCCGTGTCGCCCCACAGGGTCGGCCCGGTGGGGCGGCCGACGTCGTCGAGGTGCAGGGCGACCTGGATCACCACCCAAACCGCCAGGAACACCAGTGACGGCTTCAGCAGCCGGACCTCACGGCTCCTGACGAAGGACCACGTCGAGTCGCCTCGTCGCTTGGAGGCGTCGTAGGCCACCAAGTTCGAGAATCCGCCGACGAAGAAGAACACCGGCATCACCTGGAGGAACCACGTGCCAAGCCACAGGCCGGAGGTCACCCCGACCGCGCTGGTCTGGTAGATGAGCCCGTTCTCCCGGTGGATGATGGCGATGAACCAGTGGCCGAACACCACCGCCACGATGGAGGCCGCCCGCAGGAAGTCCACGTAGCGATCCCGGGTTGCCGGCGTGGCCCGCGCGAGCTGATCCAAGCGGCCCGTCATCAGGCTCCTCCCACCGTGGCCATCTGGATCAGCCTTGGACGAGCTCCAGCTCGGTCGTGATGTCGACCGAGCCTCCGATGGACCGGGCCACCGGGCACTTCTTCGCATGGAACCCCACCACCCGGTCGATGGCCGCGCGCTTGTCGGCATCGGCCAGGACGTCCGCGTCCGCCCGGAGCGTGTACCTCACGTGCACGCGCCGCAGGACGATCACGCCGTCACGGGTCTTTTCGACCTCACCGGTCACGTCGGCGACGAGCCTTCCATCGCTTGCCGGCACCCCGCGCGCCTCCAGCGCGCCCCCCAGGGTTCCCGTCAGTCAGCCGCCGGCCGCCGCGACGACGTAGTCGAGGGTGGCCGCGTGCGGCTCGAACTCCCCCGGCGCCTTGCCGTAGTGCTCGGCGATCTCGTCGTGGATACCGAAGTCCGCGGTCACGCCGAGGGGAAGCTCCGCGCGGCGGTGGCCCCCCCGCAACCGCTCGATCCGGACCCTCGAGATGTAAACGACATCGGACATGTCTGACCTCCAACCCTGGCAGGGGGAACCCCTCCGCCCCACGCTACCGCGCTCGCAGCGCCGGTGGCTAGGTGGGGGCGGGACGGTGAATCCCGCCCGCCCGGTCGTGCCGCCACCCAAACCGTCGAGCGCGCAGGGTGCGCGCGGCGTCCGCGCTCGGGTGCGATGATGGACGCAGCCGCCAACGAGAGGCGCCATGGACGAGCGGCGAAACGCGCCGGAGGGGCCCGAGCTCCCCGGCAGGCTGGACCGGTGGGTGACGGCCTCCTTGATCACCCGGGAACAGGCCGACGCCATCCTCCGCTTCGAGACGTCGCGGCGGCCCGGAGCCGCCCCCCGATCGATCCCTCTGGTCACGGAGGCCCTTGCCTATCTCGGTGCGGCCCTCGCCTTGGCCGCGCTCTTCGTGTTCCTCTCCCAGGCCTGGGACGATCTGCGGGTCGGAGGTCGGGTCGCCGTATTCGGGGTGGTCGCGGCGGCCTTCTTCGCCGGTGGCTTCGTGCTGAGGGCGAACCCGGAGCCGGCCATGCACCGCCTGGGCTCCGTCCTGTGGGCGCTGTCCGCGGGCTTCGTCGGCGGGTTCGCGGCGGTCCTCGCGCTCGACGGTTTCGGCGCGAGCGACCGGGGAGGCTTCATCGCCGCCGGGGCCGGGGGGTCGATCTACGCTGGCGCCCTGTACGCCGCGAGGCGGCAGACCTTCCAGCAGGCCGCGCTGGCGGCCGGCCTGGTGGTCCTGGCGGCCGGGCTGTTCTGGGAGTCGCCCGGCGGTGTCGGGATCGCCCTCGTCGTGCTGGGCCTGGCCTGGCTCGGGCTGGGATGGTTGGAACGGCTCGAGCCGCGGCGGACCGCCTTCGCCATCGGAGCGCTGGGGCTGCTGATCGGACCGCTGTTCCTGGCCGAGCCGGCGCTCGCGGCCGCCCTCGTCGTCGGTGTGCTGGGCTCGGCCGGTCTCATCGTGGCGAGTATCGCGCTCCGGCAGACGGTGCTCCTCGGGTTGGGGACCGCGGGGCTGTTCGTCTACCTCACGTGGGCCATCGGTCACTACCTCGGCGAAACGATCGGGCTGCCGCTCGCGCTCCTCGTGGCGGGGCTCGCCGCGATCGCCGTGGCCGTGGTGGTCGCGCGGATCCGTCCGCTCGCCTCCGGGCGCGAGGACGCGCAGGCGCCGGCGTAGGACCCAGGCTCAGACGTACTCCTCGCCGCCGTTCAGCGTGAGACGCGCCACCGTGACGTCCCCGCCGCCGAACACGTCCTCGGTCCGAGCCTTGACCGCCTCGGTCTGGCTCCCCGCGGCGAACACCACCGTCTCCTGGCGAAGGATCTCGCCGTCGACGAACACCGGAGCGTCCAGCAGCCCGCCCAGGGGCGGCAGGCAGCCGAGCTCGAATCCCGGGTAGTCCCGCTCGATCTCCTGCTCCGTCGCCAGGTGCGCGTGGTGGTCGCC
>Ga0214472_10009426_pt1 | contig 10174 bp, 7 predicted proteins | sample RVTome_6_FD_207662 | JGI IMG/M metagenome (GOLD analysis project Ga0214472, IMG submission 207662) | Soil microbial communities from uranium-contaminated site in the Upper Colorado River Basin, Wyoming, United States - RVT140D175 | ecosystem: Environmental > Terrestrial > Soil > Contaminated >...
CTGGCCGCCCAACTCGTCGATCAGTTGATCGAGATCGATCGTCGCGTCGGCGGCGGGAACGCCGTCTGAAAAGAACGGTTCGGCAGCCATATCCCTTGAGTATACCTTTGGATGCAAACCGTCGCACTCAATGGGCAGGGCCGGCGAGTCGGCTCAATTCGCGCCGGCGACGGCGATGATCACGTCAACTGGGAGCTTTCGGGGGGCCGCGCCGTGGAGCTGCAAAATGCGAAGAATTTTCCGGTTGTGCCGGAAATTTCGATTATTCCGGCCAATGTTTGCCGATCAAAGCACTGAAGCGCTGTCCATGCGCTCGTGGATCGCGGACTGTCGATCGGGATTCGATTCATACCCTGGGGCTGTCGCCGCCAGGCTACATGTCCGCGCCACTACGCGGCGAATCCATGCGGCGATTAAACCACGTCAAAAATAATCAGCTTAAGGCGAGCGGCGGATAAAATCTTCCCGTAGCCGAACTCGCAAGAGTTTGGTTTTCCAGGTCCCGGCCAAAGTATGGCGGCTTCGGCTACTGGTATATTCTCTTCTGCCGCTCGCCTAATCACGCGGTCAACGAGCAAATTGGCGCTGTCCAATTGAATTTGAAGATCAACGACGGCACTGGCGAACTTCATCATGCGTCACAACGCCTCGCGAAGCATCGGCACGATTACCCTGGCAGTGATCTTGCTGTCCGGCTGCGGTGCGCGGAAGGGGAAGTACTTGTTTCACTCGCCGGAAAACCTGGCCCACTACAAGCACGCGGCCACGCAGATCGATGAGCCGTGCCTGCCGATCCACTGCGACCCTTGGCATGCCACGGCCCCGCGGACCATCCTGACCGACGAGCCGCCGGAATATTGGGACCTCGCATTGGACGAGGCGGTCCACACCGCCCTGGCCAATTCGGACGTGTTGCGCGATCTGGGAGCGCAGTTGCTGCGGGCGCCCGACACGGTGAACACGATCCACGATCCGGCGATTCGGGAGACCGATCCGCGGTTCGGCGTCGAGGCGGTGCTCAGCGCGTTCGATGCGGAGTTTGCCACGAGTGCTTTCTTTGAAAAGAACGACCGGGCGGTCAATAACCGCTTCGCGCGCGGAACGGAGGAGCTCACTCAGGACCTGGCCGTGTTTCAAACGCGGATCACCAAACGAACCGCCGTCGGCACGGAGTTCACCATCCGGCACGACACCGATTACGACGCCAACAACGGACAAGCCAACATTTTTCCCAGCGCATGGAATACGCTGGTCGACGCCGAGTTCCGCCATCCCTTGTTGCGCGGGTCGGGCGTGCGGTTCAACCGCATCGGCGGACCGCTCTCCGTGCCGGGCGTGGCCAACGGTGTGCTGATCGCCCGCATCGACACCGACATCAGCCTGGCCGATTTTGAGTTGAGCCTCGTGGATCTGGTCAGCGACGTCGAAAACGCCTATTGGGACCTTTACTATGCGTACCGCGACTTGGACGCCAAAATCGCCGCCCGCGACCGGGCGCTGACCACTTGGAAGAGCATCGACGCCTGGGCTCGCGCCGGCCGCATCGGGGGCGAAGCGGACCAGGAGGCGCAGGCCCGCGAGCAGTACTTCCGCTTTGAGGAGGAGGTGCATAACGCCCTGACCGGCCGGTTGCTGGAAGGGACGCAGAACGACAACGGCAGTAGCGGCGGCACGTTTCGCGCCACGCCGGGCGTTCACGTCGCCGAGCGCCGCCTGCGGCTGCTGATGGGCGTGCCGATCAACGACCGGAAGTGGATCCGCCCGCAGAACGAACCCAACATGTCACTGGTCAAGTTTGACTGGCAGCAGGTGCTGCCCGAAGCGCTGGCCCGACGCAGCGAGTTGCGCCGCCAGCGCTGGCAGATAAAGCGCCGTGAGCTGGAACTGATCGCCAGCCGGAATTTTCTGTTGCCGCAACTTGATACGGTCGGCCGCTACCGTTTCCGCGGATTCGGAGACGATCTGTTGGACCCGGACCGCGGCGGCACGTCCCGCTTCGACAATGCCTACAAAAACCTTACCAGCGGCGACTTCCAGGAGTGGCAGCTTGGCTTCGAGTTCAGCATGCCGATCGGTCACCGTCGCGGCCACGCCGCGGTGCGCAACGCGCAATTGGCGCTGGCCCGCGAACGGTCCGTGCTGGGAGAACAAGAGCGCCAGGTGGCGCACGATCTGACCACGGCGGTGGCCGACAAGGACCGGGCCTTCGTCGTGGCGCGGACCAACTACAACCGCCGGCTGGCCGCCATCCGGCAATTGGCCGCCTTGCAGCACCGCTACGAAAGCGAGTCGCGCGTCGATCTGGATCTGTTGCTCGACGCGCAGCGGCGGCTGTCCGACGCCGAAAGCCGCTACTACCAGTCGTTGGTCGAATACACGCTGGCGGTGAAAAACGTGCATTACGAAAAAGGCTCGTTGTTGGACTACAACGAAATCTACATGGCCGAGGGTCCCTGGCCGGGCAAGGCCTACGCGGACGCCGCGCGGCGAGACCGATATCGGTTGCGGCCCGGTCCGCTGAACTACATACTGCCCAAACCACTGCGTGTCAGTCTGGGAATGGCGCCGCAGCAGATCGTGACAGGTTTTGAAGAACATGTCGAAGTAGAGACGGCCCCGGAGGAACCGCGGGACGCCGCCGGCCAGCTTCCGCCGGGTCCCGCCGCGACGCCGTTGTACGACCGGCCGGCCAGGAGCCGTGCGCCGGGAACTTCGTTGGCCCACGGAGCTCAAGACGACAGCCAGTCGCCGACCGCGGCGTCTGGTGGTGACTCAGCCAGTCCAATCTTTGCCGAGGCGGCGGCCGACGTCCACGACGAACCCGTCAAAGCCGAATCCGTCCGGCCGTCGCTGTCAATCATCAAGGACGAACCATCGGCCGGTGTGCAACGCACGTCGTTCCACGCCGACTCGCCACGCACTCGTCCCCCGCATCGAGCGTTGCGGCGCATTCCCGCGGTCCAGCAGGCCGGCGGCGCGTCGAAATGATAAAGGGGCAGTGAGCCCCGCCCAATCGATCACCTCACCCGATGAACGAGATCGGTTTTCGTCAGCAAGTTCGCTGGCAATCTCGGTCGTTTGCGCGGACCGTGCGGGTTTCAAAAAACTTCCTGCCCTATGACCACCCGTGGTGACGATTATTCACGATAATCGGGTTTTCACGGTCAGGTTGGCGGGAGGCGGTCGTCGTGTCGAGTTGCTGCTCCCTGACCGCTCCGAGTTTTTCTAAAAACGCGTTGCGCGGTCTCTTGATCGCAGCCGCCTTATTCTCGGCCCGATTCACCGTCGCCGGCGACCCGCATTCCCGTACCTACGACGGCGGCGCGGCGTCTCCTGGTAGACTGACTCGTTTGCCCAGTGTCGGGTCGGCATCGCCCTTTGCCCAGTCTCGAGCGCCATACGGCGCGGTGCGGCCCGCCAGCTTCAGTGCGGATCTTGCCGTCGGATTTGGCCCTTGCCCGCCCTGCGACGCAGCGCCCGATTGCAAGGAACCGCCCTGCGCGATCGACGACGATCTGTGCCGGAAACTGAAGGCGCTGGAAAAATTCTGGAGCCAAATCGACGTCAGCGGGCACGTGCGGGTGCGGCACGAAACCAGTTGGGAACGGATCGGCCGGCCGACGCGAAACCGTGGCCGGCTGCGCGCGCGGCTGGGGATGACGTGGACGCCCAACGAAGAGTTCGAGGCCGGCATCCGCTGGACCACCGGCGACCGGCGGCTGGTGCTGGAACCCGGGGACCGCCGCGGTTCGCCGCTGTCGTATCAGGATCTGGGGGACGTGTTCGACAAATTCGAACTGAACTTGGATCGCATCTTCATCACCTACAGCCCCGTCTGGGCGCCGGGATTATCCGTGACCGGAGGCAAGTTCAAACCGCCGGTCCGGCTGAATCCGATCTTCAACGACCCCATCGGCGATCTGGTATTGGACGAAGCCGTGCAGCCGGAGGGCATCGCCGGCTGGTACGAGTGGGAAGACTTGCTGATATTCGATTCAGTCTATTGGACCGTGGGCGAAACGGTCGTGCTGGAACAGGGCAACGCCGACGAGGCCAGCATGTTTTTCACGCAGCTTGCGGCCAGCCGGCGGCTCGGTCCCTGGAGCGTCGAGGGTAGCGTCGCCTGGTACGACTGGCACAACCTGAACGCCGACGGCAGCACGCAGATCAGTTTCGAAAACAATTTCGGCAACGAGGTCGTTCCAGTCGGTCCCAATCCTGAAGACGTGGTCTTCGCTTCGGGCTTTAGCATCGTCAATCCGATGCTGATCGTCACTTTCGACGACGGCAATCCATGTGCGGGGATTTATCCGGTGCAATTCGTCTGCGAGGTCTTCCACAACGGCCGCTCCTTCGACGCCAGCCGCGATTCGGGCTATTCGCTGGGTATTCAGTACGGTCCGGCGCTGGCCGCCAACCAGCGCCGGCGGGGCGAGTGGAAGGTGTACTACGCCTGGAACGAAGCGCAGCAGGAAAGCGTGTTCACGCCCGTGGGCCAGGACGACTGGCAGCGGGCCACCAATTTCGCGGCCATTGGGTCGGGGCCGACTACTACGTGCGCGACAACATCGAGTTGCGTTTCTGGATCCTCGGCAACCGGCCAATCATCCCCATCAACGCCCAGAGTCAGGCGGATTTGGTCACCGGTTCGCGCCAGCAGGAATGGCGCGGACGGGTGGACGTGACGGTGTATTTCTGAGGCTAAGGGTGGGTACCAGCTTTTTCCGCTTGCGCCGCGATGGCGGCTCTTGGAGCTCAAAATCGTTTAGCCGCCGGGCCAGCGGAAGCTGCTGAAAATGTCGGGTGCCACTGCTCACCTTGCCCAGCAGTGCCGACGTTTTCGCGGGAAAACACTGCTGGACAAGCCAGCAGTGGCACCCGTTTATTTGCCGCCGATTGCCAATCAGCGACTTTTTCAGCAGGCTCCAGCGGCCCGCGCGACACGCGTCCGGGGCGCCAATATCGCAAACAGCAGAAACGTTCGACGCAACGCAACGGACACGCGGGCCGCTGGCCCTGCGGCTAAACGACGTGGCCGGGAACGATTCGCCTACGAATTGGGAACTTCGCCCATCAGCGCCAGCAGGTTGCCGTCGACGTCGCGGAAGAAGGCCATCCACAGTTCGTGCGTGTCGAGCCGGGCGACGATGTGTGGTTCGGCCTCGAAGCGGACGTCGCGCGACTTGAGGATTTCGTACGCCTGCCGGACGTCGTCCACGCGGTAGTAGATCACCGAGCCGGGATGGTCGAACTCCTCGCGTTCCGGGACAGCCAGCACGAGGCGCACCCCGCTGAGGTTGAAAAACGCCATGCCGGGCACTTGAAACTGGTACTCCACACCCAGCGTGTCACGGTAAAACTCGACCGCCCGGTCCAGGTCGTAGACTGTCACAGAAATCTGCCCAATTTGCGATAAGCCGAATTCCCGCGCTTCAGAAGACATCGCAATCTCCGCCATTTGTTTGCGTCTGGAATGGGAATCAAGGCGAATCCGACGCACTGGAATCGTCGGCAAGCGTCAACTCGTAACATACGGCCTCTTTGGAATTCCGCAGCAACAAAAATCTACCGGCCAGCGCCGGGTTGTTCCAGGTCTTGCCTTCGACTGCCTGAATGCGTCCCAACTCCCGATAGCCTTCCGCCGTGGCGTCGAGCATCACCAGTTGCCCGTCTTCGGACAACACGAGCAACGTGTCGCCGACCAGCAAGACCTGCCCGTGGCCGAAGCGGCCGCGCTTCCAGGGGCGGCTGCCGGTTTCCAGATCGATGCAGGCCATGATGCCGTCGTCCAGGCCGTAGGCGTATCCGTCCAGCACGGCGAGATTGCTGAATTTGCACTTCATGTTCCGGTTGGCCCAAAGCTCTTCGGCCGTTATTTGCCCGTCGGCGTCGGTGTTCAGCCGCAGCATCACGCACCCCACCCCGTAGCCGGCGGTCACGAACAACCGATCATTGGGCAAAGGCAGCGGCTGCGAGGCCTTTGGATGCGCGCCGGGCCACTGGTATTGCCAAAGCCGTCGGCCGTCGGTTGGATCGTGCCCGGCGACGCTGTGAGCGTTGACAATCAATACCTGCCGCCGACCGGCCAGCGTGGCCAACGTGGGCGAACTGTAACTGGCCTTGTCGTCTCCGGCTTGCCAGGCGATCTCGCCGGTGTCCTGCCGGTAGGCGATCAGCGAACTGCCGTCGGCGCCGCCGGTGCAGACCACCAGATCGTCGACCAACAGCGGCGAGTTGCTCTTTCCCCACTCCAAGTTATTCGCCCCCGCGTCTTCCAAAGTATCCCGCGCCGGCCAGAGCGGCTCGCCCGTGGCGGCGTCGAGGCAATTCAGCCGGCCCGTGGCGTTGAGCGTGAACACCCGGCCCCGGTCGATCGTCGGCGTCGCGCGTGGCCCGGGCCCACCCAGAAAACTCTCGTACGCTTCTGCGTCCGTATGGCTCCAGCGGACATCGCCGGTGCGCAAGCCATAGCAAACGACCAGTTGCGATTCGCCGCGCTGTTCCTGGGTGATGGCCGCGTCACCCACTACGGCGAAGGCCGAATGTCCGGCACCAATTGGCTGCCGCCAGATTTCGCGTGGCGGCGACGCTTGCCAGTCGCGCGCCAGCCGCACGCCGGCTACGACTGGATGCCGCCGCGGACCTAAGAATTGCGGAAAATGCCGTGGGTCTTCGTGGGTGGCGACAATGTCGGCCAGTACGGTTTTCAGTTCGGCGGTATCCTCGGCGGTGACGTCGCCGACAGGCAGCGGTTCGGCCCCGGTCGACCATCTCCAACGGACGATCGGCCGGATGTCGCCCGATACTCCTTCCACCCGGATCACCAGCGGCGAGCCGAAATAGGCTACCGCAATCAGCGCCACGCCGACGCCTGCCAGGATCAACCGCACCCGCGCCCGCAGACCGGACCCCAACAGCAGCCAGGCGGCCAACGCCACGAGTCCCAAGCCGCAGACCGCGGACGTGCCGAGGAACTTGTTGGCGTTATTGTCACGAAACGCGAGCCGCACCAGCACCACGGCGACGATCGTGATCAATACGATTACGAAGGCGGACATCCAGCGAATGCGCCGGCGGGGTTCGCGCGCCGTCGAAATCGATTGGTCCCGTTTCGTTTCCAAGTTCTCTTGCCCGTGGCTTTCCGTCATGTGCGTATTTCGTCCGTGTCGGATTGAAGATCAAGACCACGGCGCGGCGCCGGCGCAGCCAGAAGATAGTCATGCTAATCGCGGCGCGACGGGATCACAACTAGTGAAGGCGGGCGATCAGGCGCGAGGGATCGCCCACTACCGGCTGTGGAAGGAAAACCCCCAGTTGAAGCGGTGGGGCGGCCGGTGGCCGTGCCAATGATGGCGGGGATAGCAGGCAGGGTAACCGTAATGGTGTTCTTCGATGATGACCGGCGGTGGTGCAGGCGCGGCAGATGCGCGGACCACGCGAGGCTGTGGAGTCTGCATGACCTTGATGACGTTGGTGCTGACTCCGCTTTGAGAGAGAAAGATCACGTCGTCGGTCGTCGGCAGCCGCTCGACCCCGTGGGCGTGGATATGGTTGATGATCAAACCTTCGTCGACTCCCGCCTTGCTCATGGCGACCACTTCGTCCAGGCGGACAGAGCCGGCGGCCAATTGTCGGCCAAGCTGCGCCTCGATCTGCGCGCGATTTTGGGCCTCGATCTGGTCCAGTTCGTCCCCCACGATCGCGCCGGTAATGGCGCCTGCGCCGGCGCCGATCAGCGCGCCGGTCCCCGCGCTGCCGCCGGCGGCGTCGGCCAGCAATGCCCCGGTGCCGGCTCCCAACAGTCCGCCGAACAACGCCCCCTGATCCGAGCGGTAGGGCGACGCGTGGCAACCCAACGACAGCAACGCCAAACAAAACAGCAAACCGCAGCGCGCGGACGTGGAACGTTTCATGCGGACGCATCCTTGCGAATCGGGAATCTCATAGTCGTTTCGCCTCGCCGTCTTCAATCTTGGCTGCTAGCGGACACCGACGGCGGGCGGATATTCTTCGATCCCGAAGATGCGGTCAATACCGCCTTGCCGCGCTTGGACGCCGGCGAATGACCTTCCGGCGCGTCGATCCGTCGCCGGCTCGTGAGACGATCAAGCTGCCTGCCCACTTGATCCAGTGTTTCCGCCTGCCGGCGATTGTCTTGCCCCAAGCGGTCCAATTGCAGGATCAATCCCAACAGCAACGCGAGTTGACCTCCCAGCGCGATCGGCATGCCGACGTTCCACAGTTCCGCCCTGTGGGCCACCAGCGACCAACCCGACAGCACCCCGCCGCAGACGAACCCCGCCAGACCCAGTGATAGCAAACACCAGGCGACCGCCGATACTGCCCGGGCCAGCCGCGACCGGTTCGCGCGGCGCGCCCGTCGCGATTCGGCGAGCGATGGATGCCAGTCGCCCGACAGCGGGTGCGGAAGGTCCAACGAGCTTTTCCCTTTTGACGTTCCCTCGCCGTCTTTCAGGTTTCCGCCGTTTCCAACCATGCGTTGGGCGTGCCGCAGCTTCTCTTGGAGCCGCCAGTTGTCAAATTCTGAAAACGGCTCGACCGCCGCACCGGCGGCGTCGTTTGCTGACACGGTTCCGTATAGAATCGGCTGCGCACACCGCGCACAGGTGTACCGCGGCTGGTCCGTCGAGGCGATCCCCGGCACATCCTGACGGCAATTCTGACACCACATTCGCTGGGACCTAACTCAGTGTTCGGATCGAGCTGCAAATGAACGCGTACTGTAACCGATCTCGCAGAGATGGTTTCAAAGGACTTATGATCAATTGAACGGTATTGCGCCTAAGCGGCCAAATGTCGAGACGCTGGCACACTCGTTATCGACTCAAACCCGGCGATTCTGCAACTTCCCGGATGAGACGGAATATGGGCGAAGTTAACGTTGGCAGCCGGTTCGCAGTCAGCGCAAGTGGCGAGTCTGGGTGGAAGTCGCCGAAAGAAAAGTCTGGGTGACTTAGAGGAGATGCAGCGGGCAAGCGTTGATTGCGAGCGCGACTGAGTTTAATGTGGGCGTATCGAACATGTTTCGTGTTTTCGCCCTTTCGTGTTTTCGCGGTTATTCAGCGACTTCCACTCTATTGCCGGCGGAACGGCGATTTTCGAACCCTCATGCCGATTTCCCACCTACCATAATGACGCTCACACTCTTTATTCCCCGGCGGGCGTCGCTGGCTCCGGTTCGTACCAATCGCCACGAAGCCAGTCTGCGATCAGGCCTACTTCATGGGGTCGCAGCCGGTTTTCCAGGGGGCGATCCGGGTCGGTCGCGAAAGCGGGCATGGGTTGCACATCCGCATCCACGTGGCCGTAAAATCGCTCTTGCGAGGGATTGCTGATCATGCCGATCAGCCACTCGCGCGATCCGTAGCCGGTCAGGTCAGGCGCGATGCCGGCGTCGCCCGCGTCGTGGAACTTGTGGCAATCGGTGCAGCCCATGACGTCGGTAAGCAGTTCGCGCCCCTCGGCGATGGCTTCCGCGTCGCGCTGGTCGGCTTCTTGTTGAGCCGGCAGCTTCGCTTCAGCCGACAGGGCGATGACCACTTTCCGCAAATCTTCCAGATCTTCCGTCTCGTACTCGCCGATGTTCTCCACGACCCAGGCTGCCATGTCGCCGCCATTCAGGTGTTCGGCCGAACCGAAGTATTTTTCGGTCATGATCCGCAGCGGGTCCAACAGCCCGGTGATCCACTCGCGGCTGGCGAAGTTGCCCAAGTCCGGCGCCGAAGGCGCTTCCTCGCCACGGATCACCACGCCGCTGGAGTCTCGGTAAGCGTGGCACGTTGCACAGTGTGTTTTGAACAAGGCGGGCCCCCGCGTTTTCGGATCGTTGCGCAACAAGGCCCGCATGCCCGCAGGCGGGATGCCGGCTGGAGCTTGGGCCAGTTGCCGCGCGCGCTCGGCCTCTTGATGGGCGTCCTGGAGGGCCAAGATGAATTTTTTCGAGTTCTCCCAATCGTTGGCAAATCCTTGTTGTCGTTGGGAATCTTCCGGGTATTTTTCGGGCGCGGCGTCCGCCTGATACGTATTGCGGGCCAGGTAATCTTCATTGTATGCCATCCCGGTCAGCGCACCCGCGCCGCCCAACAGCACGAACAACAGCCCCACGTTGAACACGTGCCCCAGCTTCCAGCGGCCGATAAACGGCATCAACGCG
>Ga0214472_10009427_pt1 | contig 10174 bp, 10 predicted proteins | sample RVTome_6_FD_207662 | JGI IMG/M metagenome (GOLD analysis project Ga0214472, IMG submission 207662) | Soil microbial communities from uranium-contaminated site in the Upper Colorado River Basin, Wyoming, United States - RVT140D175 | ecosystem: Environmental > Terrestrial > Soil > Contaminated >...
CGACCGGCCAACCCAAGGGCGTGGTCCGCGACAATGGCGGCCACATGGTCGCGCTCCACTGGTCGATGGACGCGATCTACGGCGTCAAGCCCGGCGAAGTGTATTGGGCCGCCTCCGATGTCGGCTGGGTCGTCGGCCATTCCTACATCGTCTATGCGCCACTTCTGGCGGGCTGCACGACGATCCTCTACGAGGGCAAACCGGTCGCCACGCCCGATGCCGGCGCCTTCTGGCGCGTGATTTCCGAGCACAAGGTGGCGGCCCTGTTCACGGCGCCGACCGCCTTCCGCGCCATCAAGAAGGAAGATCCGGAAGGCAAGTTCATCGGCAAATACGACCTTTCAAAATTCCGTACGCTTTTCCTGGCCGGCGAGCGCGCCGACCCCGACACCATACAATGGGCCGAACGGCATCTGGGCGTGCCGGTGATCGATCACTGGTGGCAGACCGAGACCGGCTGGGCAATTGCCGCCAATCCGGTCGGCCTCGGAACGTTGCCGGTCAAGCATGGCTCGCCGACCGTGGCCATGCCCGGCTACGACGTGCGGGTGCTCGACGATGCCGGCCATCCGGTCAGGCCCGGAACACTCGGCAACATCGTCGTTAAGCTGCCGCTGCCGCCGTCGTGCCTGCCGACTCTTTGGAACGCCGACGAGCGTTTTCGCGATTCCTACCTCGCCGAGTTCCCGGGCTACTACAAGACCGCCGATGCCGGCTATGTCGATGACGGCGGCTATCTCCACATCATGGCCCGCACCGACGACATCATCAACGTTGCCGGCCACCGCCTGTCGACCGGCGGCATGGAGGAAGTCGTCGCCTCGCATCCGGATGTCGCCGAGTGCGCGGTCATCGGCATCGCAGATCAATTGAAGGGACAGGTCCCGGTTGGCTTCGTCATCCTGAAATCCGGCGTCAATCGCGACGCCAATGGACTCGAGAAGGAAATCGTCGCGCTGGTGCGCGACAGAATCGGCCCGGTCGCCGCATTCAAGTCGGTGATCCCGGTCAATCGCCTGCCGAAGACGCGGTCGGGAAAAATCCTGCGCGGCACGATGCAGAAGATCGCCGACGGCCTGCCGTGGAACATGCCGGCGACGATCGACGACCCGGCGATCCTCGATGAAATCGGCGAGGCATTGAACGGCAAGGGCATCGGCGGTTAATTCGGCCGGCTCACCCCGCCTTCACATATTTGCGCCAGTCATGCTCCTCGCGGAAGCCCAGCACTTCGCGCGCCTTTCGGTTTGAAAGCGGCGCCTCGAACTTGCCCATCGCCCGCGTGATCGGCGTGTTCGGGCAGTATGTCTTCAAGAAGGCTTCGGTTGGTTCGTTCAGCGTGATCGTGTCGTTGACCGCGTTGAACACCTGGAAACCGAGCCCATTCTTTTGCAGGCACAGGTCGACGATCTGGCCGAGATCGCGGGCATCGATATAGCTCCAGGCGTTTCGCTTGCGTGACATCGGATCGGCAAGGAACGCGGGAAAGCGTTCATATTCGTGCGGCTCGATCACATTGCCGATCCTGAGCGCATAGATGTCGGCGCCGGTGCGCATGGCGAAGGCGCGCGCGGTCTTCTCGTTCAGAACTTTCGACAGACCGTAGCTGTCCATCGGATCGATGTCGTAATCCTCTTCCAGCGGGAACGAATGGAAGTCCTTGTCGCCTTCGGCAAAGCAGACGCCGTAGGTGGTTTCGCTCGATGCGATGATCACCTTGCGGATGCCAAGCTTCACCGCCGCTTCGATGACATTGTAAGTGCCGACCGTATTGATGCGGAAGGTCTCGTTGTCGGGCTTCATGAGCACGCGCGGCACCGCGGCGAAATGCACCACCGCGTCGACCGGCGCCGGCCCCTTGCCGGTGGCAAAGCCGTCGAAATCGAAATGCATCGACAGCGCATCGAACATCTGGCCACTGTCTGCGATGTCGGCTTGGAGCGTGTTGACGCCCGGGCAATCGAGCGGGACCAGATCGACATTGAGCACGGTATGGCCCTTGCCAACCAGATACGGCACGACATGACGTCCGGCCTTGCCCGAGCCGCCGGTGAATACGATGCGCTTACTCATGAAAATCTCCCGAAAAGGCCCTTCGACCCGTCAATAGCTTACGGCGATTTCATTTGAAACCGCAGCTTACGGTTGCCAAGCTCATTGGCAGGGATTCGTCGGCCGTCCTGGCCGGCAGCAAGGGAACATTCACATGAACATTCCGCCAATCGCCGCCCGAACCGTTGCGGTCGGGCTTGCATTCGCGCTGTCGCAAGCCGGGCCAGCGCAGGCCCGCGATGCCTTGCCGCTCGGTGACGGCAGGATCGCGAAATCGCCGCGCATCGGCCATGTCTTTTCCTGCCAGCAGCGGTTCAACGCCAACGCGCCCGGAGCGCAAACGGCCGGCGACTGGATTGCCGGCGACCGCTGGTTTCCCTCCAGGAAACCGACAGTGGGTGGCGCCGTTTCCTGGGCGAGCGCGCGTGTCGAAATCCATCGCGACGGCGAGTGGCGTGTCGTTTCGGCGAACAATCTGCCGACGCACAAGACCGGCAAGTTCCCGATATCCAGGAACGACGACGCCTACCGCTACGACCGCAATCCGAATCCGATCAAGGCACAAAAGGTGTTGTTGCGACTGCCGGTTGAACCCGAACTCGCCGGACAGCCGAGCTGCGTGCCCATGGGCATGATTGGGGTCGCCGTGACCGGTGCTGCGATCTACAACGCGCTCGACGCCCGCGGCAAGGATGCGCCGGCCCATGAGATCCAGGACGCCTGCGCCGGCCATCCCGAACGCAGCGGCCAGTATCACTATCACGATCTTTCGGATTGCCTGCCCGACAAGCGCGCCCAGCCCGGCGGCCATTCCGATATTCTCGGGTATGCGCTCGACGGCTTTGCGATTTTCGGCCGGTACGGCGAAAGCGGCCGGGTCGTGACCAATGCCGATCTCGACACCTGCCACGGCCATGCCCATGCAGCCGAATGGGACGGCGAGAAACGGGAAATCTACCACTACCACTTCACAGCCGAATATCCCTACACGATCGGCTGCTTCCGCGGAAAACCGGTGGTCGCGGGACAGCGGTGACGCGCGGCCGCGAAGTGAGGCGACGGACACTAGTGGAGCAAATTTGACATTTGGTTCCCGCCAGCTGCAAACGCTTTGCTTCCGGCATTTGCTCGGGGTATTGCTGCAACCGAAAGCGAATGTCGGGATCGGGTCACCATAAATGGCGCAAGCGGGCAGATTGCAGGATCGGGTTGCGGTCGTCACCGGCGCGGCCAAGGGCATAGGCGCGGCGATCGCCGAGCGCTTCGTACACGAAGGCGCCAAGGTGGTCATCGCCGATATCGATGACGCGGCGGGCGAGGAACTGGCAGCCCGTCTGGGCAAGAGCGGAACTGTCCGCTACCGCCATTGCGATGTTGTCGAAAAGCTCGACATCCACAACATGGTCGCATCGACGCTGGACGTATTTGGCTCCGTCGACATCCTCGTCAACAATGCCGGCATCGTCATTGGCGGCGATTTCCTGGAGATCGGCGAGGAGGATTTCGACCGGGTCCTCGCCGTAAATCTGAAAGGCGCGTTTTTGTGCGGCCAGGCTGCGGCCCGCCAGATGGTGGCGCAAATCAAGGAAGGCCGCGCACCCGGCGTCATCATCAACATGAGTTCGGTCAACGCGGTGTTCGCGCTGGCAAATCAGGTGCCCTATTCGGTTTCCAAGGGCGGCGTGAACCAGCTGACCAAGGTGATGGCGCTTTCGCTTGCGACAACGGGCATTCGGGTCAACGCGATCGGACCGGGCTCGATCATGACCGATATGCTGAGTTCGGTGGTCGGCGACAAGGCGGCCTTGCGGCGCGTGTTGTCGCGTACTCCGATGGGGCGGATCGGCGATCCGGCCGAGATCGCGGCAATCGCGGTGTTCCTGGCAAGCGAGGATTCGAGCTACGTCACCGGCCAGACGATCTATGCCGACGGCGGCCGCCTGCCGCTGAACTATACGGTCCCGGTTGCCGAGTAGGCCGCCTGTTGGCCGCAATGACGCCGGCCTGAATCCTCCTGACAGAATGTTGTCAGGAGGGGTGTGCGATAACCATCTCCTGTCCAACCAGAGAAAGCCCCCAGGAGAGCCATATGAACGTCCACGCAAAAACCTTCGCTCCGCCCAAACAGGCAGCGGTTTGGTTCGAGATCCCGACCACCGACATCGAGCGGGCAAAGAAATTCTACTCCACCGTCCTGGTCACGCAGTTCCGTGACGATAACAGCGGCCCCAATCCGATGGCGGTCTTCGCCTATTCCGGCGACACCGAAGCCGTCTCAGGCCACATCCATCCCGGCAAGCCGGCGGCCGAAGGCACCGGGCCACTGATCCATTTCCCGCTGCCGGATAGCCTGGAAGCCGGGATGCAACGGGTATGGGACGCCGGCGGCAAGGTCGCCTCGCCGCCGATCGAGATCCCGGCCGGGAGGTTTGCCTATTGCGTCGACCCCGACGGCAATTCCTTCGGCCTCTTCACCCGTTAGTACGATGCGCAGGGCCGACCGGCTTTTTCAGATCGTTCAGTATCTGCGGGCAGGTCGGCTTCTGACCGCGCACAAACTGGCCGAGCGCCTGGAGGTTTCCGAGCGAACCGTCTACCGCGACATCGCCGACCTCCAGGCTTCGGGCGTGCCGATCGATGGCGAAGCCGGTGTCGGCTATCTGATGCGCGAAGGCTACGACCTGCCGCCACTGATGTTCAGCCGCGAGGAAATTACCGCTCTTGTCGCCGGCGCCCGCATCGTCCAGGCATGGGGCGGCGCCCAGATGGCGGCTGCCGCCCGTAGCGCCATGGAAAAAATCGAGGTCGTGCTGCCGGAAAAGGAGCGCAAGCGGGCGGCTTCCGTGCAGATCCACGCATTCGACGCCGCAGTATCGATGGCCGTCCGCGCCAAGCTCGACGATCTCAATCTCGCAATCGAGAACCACCACGTCGTCCACATCGAATATGCCGATGCCGACGGCGCCGCTACAAACCGCGCCATCGAGCCATTGTGCCTGCTCTATTGGGGCAAGGTGTGGACGGCGATCGCCTGGTGCCGTCTGCGCAGCGATTTTCGCATGTTCCGCGTCGACCGTATCGCGGCAATGGACGATCGCGGCGAGACATTCACCTCCGCCGAGGGCCGCGGCATCGACGACTTCTTCGCCACGCTCCCCGAATGGGTGGAGCCGCCCCGATCGCTGATCTGATCCGGAGCGACGGCGCCCGACAAGCGTTACTGTCTTTCGAGATTCGTGAATTTCGCGAAGACGGAATCGGCCGAGACGTTCTCGCTCGGCGCTTCCTCGCCTTCGGGTTTCGGGCGCAGATGTTGGGATTCTGCGGCCGGAATCAACGTGTCGGCCGGCTTTTCCTCCTCGGTCGACTGCTTGCCCTTGTTGGCCTTCTGGACCTCGATATCGAGCGCGATCTGCGTGCACAATCCGAGCGTAACCGGATCGACCGGCGTCAGGTTCTGGGCGTTCCAGTGCGTACCCTCGCGGATCGCCTCGATCGTAGACTTGGTGGTGCCGACCAGGCGGATGATCTGCGAATCCTTCAGTTCCGGATGGTTGCGGATCAGCCAGCGGATCGCGTTCGGCCGGTCTTGGCGCTTGGACACCGGCGTGTAGCGCGGCCCGCGGCGCTTGCCGGCTTGCGCACGAAACCGCGCGTTGACGAGTTGCAGCCGGTGGCCCGGGTCTGCCAGCGCCTTGTCGAGTTCCTCGCGGGTCAACTGGCCGGTCACCACCGGGTCCATGCCTTTGATCCCCTGCGCCGCCTCGCCATCGGCGATCGCCTTGACCTCGAGTGGATGCAACCTGCAGAAATCTGCGACCTGGTCGAAGGTCAGCGTGGTGTTGTCGAGCAGCCAGACGGCGGTGGCTTTCGGCATCAATGGAGCATCGGCCATCATCTGTTTCCTTGGGCGTGTTTCGTTGTCTGCCGGCCGGAGCTTCCGGACGGGGTTCCCCGGCTAGGCCCGGGAAACACTTCCTTGTTGGGGAATGACGCTCCTATAGTCGCAGCCGCGGCCGGAAGCAACCGTCCTCCGGTAGCCAATCGCGTTTGCCGAACTGGCGCGTCCGCTCAGGCGACTTCGAGCACGATCTTGCCGAAATGTTCACCGGCCTCCATGCGCCGGTGGGCGTCGGCGGCCTGCTCCAGCGGGAAGGTCTTATCGATCACCGGGGCAATTTTTCCAGGCCCGATCAGCGGCCACACCTTTTGGCGCAATTCGGCCGCCAGCGCCGCCTTGAACGCAACCGAGCGCGGCCGCAGCGTCGAGCCGGTATGCGTCAGGCGCTTTTGCATCAGTTGCGCGAAATTCGCCTGCGCCTTCGGTCCGCGCAGAAACGCAATCTGCACGATCCGGCCTTCCTCGGCCGCCGCTGCGTAGTTGCGGTCGACATAGTCGCCGCCGACCATGTCGAGGATGACGTCGGCGCCGCGCCCCAACGTGAATTTCGATACCGCGTCCACGAAATCATGGGTCTTGTAGTTGACCGCGACGTCGGCGCCCAGCGAGACGCAGGAACGGCACTTTTCGTCGCTGCCCGCGGTAACCACCGCCTTGGCGCCGAATGCCTTCGCGAGTTGGATCGCGGTCGTGCCGATCCCGCTGGCGCCGCCATGGACCAGCAGGGTTTCGTCTTTCTTCAGGCCGCCGCGCTGGAAAACATTGTGCCACACGGTGAAGAAGGTCTCGGGGATCGCCGCGGCCTGAACCGGAGAAAATCCTTCCGGTACCGGCAGGACATGGCCGGCATTGGCGGTGCAAAACTGCGCGTAGCCACCCCCGGCGACCAGCGCCATCACGCGTTGGCCGAGGAGGCCGGCATCCGCGCCCCGGCCCAGCGCCACGATCTCTCCGGCGATTTCGAGACCGGGGATGTCGGTCGTGCCCGCCGGCGGCGCGTACATTCCGAGCCGCTGCAGGCAATCGGGCCGGTTTACGCCGGCTGCATGCACACGGATCAGCACTTCGCCCGTCGCGGGCACCGGCACCGGCCGGTTAGCCGCCACCAGCACCTCGGGGCCGCCCGGCTTGACGATTTCCACTGCCCGCATCGCGGACGGCAGTTTTGCGGTTTTGGCCATATTGGGCCTCCCAGCCTTCAACGCTATCGCATTTGGCGCTAACAAGCGCTGGTGGCAACCCGGGAGGCAGGCATGTTCGATGAAGACGCCCCGAAGCCGAAGAAGCAATATGTGCTGGGTCAGCCGCTCGATGCGCTGTCGCTGGCCGAGCTGGCGGAGACAATCGAGCAATTGCGTGCCGAAATCGAACGCATCGAAGCCGCGCGAAACGCAAAATCCGGCGCCCTCAACGCCGCTGAATCGCTTTTTCGTCGGAAATGAGCCGATCCGGCGTTCGCAAAAACCGGAAATCAGGCCACGTTAAGAATTTGGTAAGCTTTATGGGTTATTAAAAAACCCATCCAGTCTTTCTGGATCACTCCGGGTGGCCCCTGTCCACCCAGTTTGACGCCTCCCTGTTTGACCTTCAGAGCCGCATTTCGCGGCTCTTTTTTTTGCCGTGCTTTAGCCTACGCCGGTTCGCGAAAGCACGGATAAAGTGGGATCGCCCTGGCAATCGAAGCCGGCGCGACTTTAGAACCGCGAGCGTGTTCCGATCCGAATGTGACTTTCACTTTTCGGGATCAGGCTCTATGAAATCGCCCGTGGGGTTTGGTCGGGTCGGCGTGGGTGGACGAGTAATGGGGAAACAAAGCAGCAGCGGCAACATGATCCGGCTTGCCGAACGTTTCGCATCTTCCGGCGCGTTCCGCCGCTTGTTTCAGGAAGGCATGGGACTTGTCGAGGAATGCGCCACCTATCTCGACGGGTCCGGACGCACCGCCGCAAAAACCATGGGACGCGAGACTTCGCTCGTTTATGGCACCGAGTCGATGCGACTGACGACGCGGCTGATGCAACTAGCTTCGTGGCTGTTGCTGCAGCGCGCCGCCAACAATGGCGAAATGAACCGCGGGCAATTGATGGAGGAGCGCAAGAAGGTCCGACTCGATTCCCTGCCCGAGCCTGTGGAAGGACCGGAATGGCCGAATCTCCCGACAGATTTCATCCTGCTGGTCAGGCGATCGCTGGCGCTGCAAAAGCGGATCCGCAAGCTGGATGAGGAAATCTACGGGCGCGAGCGGGCTCCGGCCGGCGACAATCCGGTCGACCAGCAAATCAACCTGCTGTCGACCGCGCTGGGCGCAATGCGCAAGACTTGAGAAGGCCGGATCGGGAGACCCGGCCGGCACCTACATGCCGAGGCCTTCGTACTTCTTCTTGAAGCGCGACAGCCGGCCGCCGCGATCGACAAGCTGCTGGTTGCCGCCCGTCCATGCCGGATGCGACCTGGGATCGATATCCAGGTTCAACGTGTCGCCTTCCTTGCCCCAGGTCGACCGCGTCACATACTCGGTGCCGTCGGTCATGACGACCTTGATCTTGTGATAGTCGGGATGAATCTTTGCTTTCATGGTTGAATTCCGTTCGGCTGCGCGATTCTGGCGGCTCCCCAGACAGGCGCAATATCAATTGCGCGCCGGAAGCGGCCCTCCGCCTTGCTTTGTTCGCGCCCGCCTATACAGGAGGGGGCGACGCCAAACAAGACCCGGGCAACCCGTGTTCCTGACGGTGGCGAAACGCGGCAAGGTGAAATGACGCAAGCCGGGATGTCGAAAGCCGACAAGCGCGGGTTACGGCCGCTTGCCACGCTGTTGCCGATGATCCTGCGCTATCGCTGGCGGGTGGCGGCGGCCCTGTTTTTCCTGTTGCTTGCCACCGCGACCACGCTGAGCCTTCCGATCGCGGTCCGCCGCATGATCGACAAGGGTTTCTCGGTCAACGATGCCCAGTTCATCGACAACTATTTCGGCATGCTGATCGTGCTTGCCGTCGTCCTCGCCGTGACGAGCGCCGGCCGCTACTATTTCGTCATCTCGATCGGCGAGCGCGTCGTCGCCGATCTGCGGCGTAAGGTATTCGCGCATGTCACCCGGCTTTCTCCGGCCTTTTTCGATCTTGCCCAGTCCGGGGAAATCGTGTCGCGCCTGACAGCCGACACCACGCAGATCAAATCGACGGTCGGCGCGACCGCGTCGATGGCGTTGCGCAATACATTGCTCGGCATTGGCTCGGTCGTCATGATGGCAGCCACCTCGCCGAAACTTTCGGCAATTGTCATTGCCGCTATTCCGCTGATCGTGCTTCCGATCGTAGCCTTCGGCCGTGCCGTGCGCCGGCGCTCGCGCGAAGCCCAGGACAGGTTGGCCGAAGCCACGGCTTTCGCCTCCGAGGCAATCGGCGCGGTTCGCGTGCTGCAGGCCTATGCCAACGAGGAGTTGGTCACCGCGCGTTTCGATACCGCGGCCGAATACGCCTATGACGCGGCGCGCATCGCCGTGCGGACGCGGGCGATGCTCACGGCGTTCGCGATCTTCACGGTCTTTGCAAGTGTCGTCGGCGTGCTCTGGTACGGCGCGCACAGCGTGCTCGGCGGCACGATGACGCAAGGCACGCTCGGCCAGTTCATGCTTTACGCCGTTTTTGCAGCCGGCGCGCTCGGCGCGCTTTCGGAAGTCTGGGGCGAGCTCTCGCAGGCCGCGGGCGCCGCCGAGCGCATCACCGAATTGCTGGCCGAGCAGCCGGCCATCCGGGCGCCCGCCAACCCGGTCCCGATTTCGGCGGCAAAGGACAGCCGGCTCGAATTCGATCGCGTCAGCTTCTATTATCCAGCACGTCCGCAGACGGAGGTGCTCGACGCGATCCGCCTGAAGATCGAGCCCGGCGAGACGGTCGCCGTGGTCGGACCCTCGGGCGCGGGAAAAAGCACGCTGTTTGCAATGATCCTGCGCTACTACGATCCGGACAGCGGCGCGGTACGGCTCGGCGGCATCGACATTTCGCAATTCGAGCCCGTCGAATTGCGCGGGCAGATCGCGCTGGTGCCGCAGGACACGGTGATCTTCGCGGCGAGCGCGCTCGACAATATCCTGTTCGGCCGCCCCGAGGCGACGCGCGCCAAGGCGATCGCCGCCGCCAAGGCGGCGCATGCCGACGAATTCCTGCGCAAGCTTCCCGACGGCTACGACACCCAGCTTGGTGAACGCGGTGTTACGCTGTC
>Ga0214472_10009428_pt1 | contig 10173 bp, 8 predicted proteins | sample RVTome_6_FD_207662 | JGI IMG/M metagenome (GOLD analysis project Ga0214472, IMG submission 207662) | Soil microbial communities from uranium-contaminated site in the Upper Colorado River Basin, Wyoming, United States - RVT140D175 | ecosystem: Environmental > Terrestrial > Soil > Contaminated >...
CCGAACGCGGCTGGCGCTACGAGCTGCGGAGCCTGCGCCACTACCTGGAGCGTCACGCGGGGACCGACCGCCGGGCGCTCTGGCCGAGGGCCAAGGTGCGCGGCACCGCCGCCGAGGTGTGGAGCCGGCTGCTGGGAAGGGACGGTTTCACGCGCGAAGGACGCGTCGAGGGTCTGAAGGAAGGCGACCGTTATCGGGTGAAGGCCGCCACTGGAGACGTGTTCGAGGGCCGGGTGGTCGTGAACGACCCGCCCTACGAGTTCTCGGGGACGGTCGAAGGCCTGAACGACTCGCTGATGTGCCTGCGCACGCACGACGTGGGCGGGCCGACGCCCGACAGCGGCCACGTGGCCTGCCTGTGGCTTTCGACCTGGGGGGTACCGAAGGCCGACGTCGAGGCGCTCGGCGAGCGCTGGCGGAGGCTCCTGGACACGCTCGCGACGAACGAGGGCTGAGGCGGGCGACGCCTCTGCCCGAGCCTCTGTAGAATGGCCGGAGATGTCCCGGCCTTCGTCGGTCCTGTGTCCCTCGTGCGGAACCCTGGTCGGCGTCAAGGACCGGCAGTGCTTGAGCTGCGGGCGGCTCTACCCCGGGATGTGGGGCTTCGCCCACGTGCTCAGGAACGTCGGCGACGACATGGGCTTCGCCGGTCTCGTGATGTGGGCCTGCGGCGCGCTCTACCTGTCGTGCCTCGCCGTCGACATGGAGGGCGTGAGAACGTCGGGGCTCCTGTCGTTTCTCGCGCCGAGCATCGAGGCCGAGTTCCTCTTCGGGGCGAGCGGGGCGGTGCCGGTGTTCGGCTTCGGGCGCTGGTGGACGGTGCTGAGCGCGGCCTGGCTCCACGGCGGCGTGCTGCACATCCTGTTCAACATGATGTGGGTGCGCGACCTCGCTCCGGCGACGGCACGGCTCTACGGCCCGGGCCGGGCCGTGATCATCTACACGGTCTCGGCGATCACCGGCTTCACCGCGAGCAGCCTCGCCGGCGCGTTCCTGCCGTTCCTGCCCCGCTTCCTGGGCAGCGCGGGCTTCACGGTGGGGGCGTCGGCGCCGATCTTCGGCCTGCTCGGGGCTCTGCTCTACTACGGCCGTCGCGGCGGCAGCTCCTCCATCGGGCAGCAGGCCAAGAGCCTCGCGATTACCATGCTGATCTTCGGCTTCATCATCCCGGGAGTCGACAACTGGGCGCACCTCGGCGGGTTCGCGGGCGGCTGGCTCGCCGCACGCTGGCTCGACCCCTTGAAGCCCGAGCGCGCCGACCACGTGCTCGTCGCCCTCGGCTGCCTGGTGCTGTCGCTGCTGTCGATCGGCTTCTCGGTCGTGTACGGCCTCCCGCTGTTCCGGTCGTGATCCGGCAGGCGTAAGACCCGACGGGCGGGCGGATTGCCCGGTCTTGGCTCGGGCGGGGAAGCCCGTGGCGACGGGGGCGCGAAGGGACTCCGTTCCGTGACGGCCCCCAACCGGCTGAGAACACGGGCCTGGGCACCCGCCCCGGTGCTCAATCTCCGCCGGATTCGCCGAGGCGCCGTCCGGCACAGCCCTTGCCTTTTCGAGGCGACGGGAGGGGCCTTCCGCCTGGAAGGCCCAGTCCTGGATAGGGAGGCCCCATGGGCCGGAGACTGGTCGTCAGGGTGGGCTTTTCGCTGATCATCTGCGCTCTCGTGGGGCTCGTCCTCACGGTGTCTGCGGATGCTGCCCTTTGGGCGGGGCGCGACGTCAAGGTGGTGACGACCTCCGCCACAACCGTCGATGGGCGCCTGCGGAGCGCGTCTTTTGAAGGGCTCGAGCTCGTCGTCGAAGACCGGCTCATCGCCATCCCGTGGCACGCGGTCGTGCTTCTGTCGTTTCACTCGTAGCGCAGCGCCTCGACCGGGTCGAGCCGCGCCGCGCGCATCGCCGGGTAGCTGCCGAAGGCGAGGCCGACGCCGGCCGACACCCCGACCGAGAGGGCGATCGACCAGAGCGTCACGATCGTCTTCCAGCCCGCGTAGGCCGCGACGCCCTTGGCGATCACGAGACCCATCACGATGCCGAGCAAGCCTCCGGTGACGGTGACCGCGAAGGCCTCCATGAAGAACTGGTTGCGGATGTCGATCTGGCGCGCGCCCATCGCGCGCCTCACGCCGATCTCGCGCGTGCGCTCGAGCACGGTCGCCAGCATGATGTTCATGATCCCGATCCCGCCCACCAGCAGCGAGATCCCCGCGATCGCTCCCATCACGATGTCGAAGAGACGCTGCGTTTTCTGGCTCTGCTGCAGCAGCGCCTCCGGCACGGTGATCGTGTAGTCGTCGGCGCCGCCGTGAAGGCGGTCGACGAGCGTCTTCACCACCACCGCCGACTCCTGGACCGGCGTCCCGGGCGCGAGGCTCACCACCAGCTCGTCGAGCGGCGCCTTGAGCGGCACGCGGCCGAAGCGGCGCTCGGCGGCAGTGACCGGCAGGTAGATGTCGGTGGCGGTGCCCTCGAGGGTCACGCCCTGGATCTCGCGCTTGCCGCTGCCGCCCGCGAGCACGCCAACCACTGTGAGCCACTGGTCGTTCACCTTGAGCGGCTGCCCGAGCGCCGGCCCGAAGCCGAAAAGGTCGCGGCGCACCTGGTCGCCGATCACGCAGACGAGCGCGTGACGCTCCTCGTCCTCGCGGTCGAAGAAACGCCCTTCGACGAGGGCCAGCTTCACGAGCGACGGGTAGTCGGAGGACACGCCGAGCACGCGTGGCTTCGCCCGGCCCGTGGGCGAGAGCACCTTCCAGGCCTCCACCTCGATCTTCGCCACCACTCGCTCGACGCCTGGCACGGCCTCGCTGATGGCCTTCGCGTCCCGGCTCGAGAGGCCGGCCGACTTCCTGCGGATCTCGGTGAGCTCGTTTTCGCGGTCGAAGCGCTTGTCTTTCAGGACGACGTTGCGCAGGCCCATCGCGTCGATGATCTCGAGCGCCTGCGCCTCGGCCCCCGCGCCGATCGAGAGCATCGCGATCACGGCGCCCACGCCGAAGATGATGCCCAGCATCGCCAGGAACGAGCGCAGCGCGTGGTGGCGCAGGCTTTCGAGACCGGAGACGAGCGACTCCCGGGGATCGATCACTTTCCAGGGCCCGCCGCGGTCGCGGTGCCGGTCTCAGAGAGAGAGCGCTTCTCGGTCGGATCCCGCAGCGCGATCACGTCCCCGGCCGCGAGTCCCGAGGCGAGGACCAGGTGCGAGATGCTCTGGCGCGCGGTCGTCACCTCGACCGGGACGAACCCGGAGCCGTTGCGGCGGTAGACGACCCGCTTGCCGTCCTTCTCGAACACGGCGCCGCGCGGGATGGCGAGGACGCCGTCCGCCTCGTCGAGACGCACGACGGCGCGCACCTTCTGGCCCGGCTTCAGGTCGCCCGGATCCGGGCCCACGAGCGAGAGTGTCGCCTCGAAGTACTTGACCGGCGACTGCCAGTCGCGCGTCTTGGCGAGCGGCTCCACGCGGCTCACGCTCGCCTCGTACTCCTGGCCGGGGCGCCCCTCGATCGCGAAGACGGCCTTCTGGCCCTGCTTCAGCCCCGCCCCGTCGGCCTCGAGCACGAACACCTTGGCCTCGAGCCGCGAGAGGTCGGGCACCTCGGCCACCTTCTGCCCCGGCCAGAGCGTGTCGCCGACGGAGGGCATCTCGCCCCGCCAGTTCCGCTCGAGCATCAGCAGGCCGTCGTGCGGAGCCTGGATCCGCAGCGAGCGCAGGCCCTTGTCCGCGATGCTGACCTTGAGCCGCGCCTTGCCGGCGTCGATCTCGCCGAGCGCCCGCTCGGCCGAGGACAGCTTGCCGCTCTGGGCGAGCTTGCGGGCGGCGACGTCGGCGCGGGCCTGGAACAGCTCTCGGTCGAGCTGCGACTCGATGATCTGGTGCCGCGAGAAGAGGCTCTCGTCCTTGAGCTCGAACGTCTGGGCGCGGTCGAGCTGCTCCTTCGCCACGTCGCGGTCGAGGCCGAGCGAGGCCTCGTTCTTGGTGCCCTCGGACTGCGCCTTCTCGATCTTGGCCCGGGCTGCCGTGAGGTCGGAATGGCCGTCCGCGGCCTCGCGCTCGGCCTCGTAGGGATCGAACTCGACGACGGTCTCGCCGGTCTTCACGAACGCGCCGTCCTTCACGAGAAACGCCACCTTCTGCTGGCGCCCCGACTCCGGCGGCACGAGGATAGGCGTCGCCTTGACCGCCTTCAGCGAGCCGCGCGCCTCGACCTCGCGCACGAAGCGGCCCGATAGCACCTGGAACGTCGCGACGCCGTCGGACTCCACCCGGCCCACGAAGCCGGCGCCGACGAGCGCCATCAGGCCGAGGCCGGCCGCGACGACCTGCACACGGCGGTCCCGGAGCGCGCGAGAGAGCTGCTGGTTCATCAAGAAGCTCCCGCGCCCGCCGCGACCTGCCGCTCCTTCGGCAGTGCGAGATCGAGCGGGCTCAGGCGGTCGCCTTCTTTCACGCCGGCCAGCACCTCGACCTGCTTGCGGTTGCTGCGACCGAGCTTCACCTCCACCTGATGCCAGCCGAACGCACGCCGCGCCCACACGACCGGCCCGGTGTCGCGCAGGAAGACGACGTCGCGGGGCACGAGCAGCACCCCTGGAACGCGGGCGGTCTCCACCTCGCCGCGGAAGCGCATCGCGGGCCGCATGAAGGTCGAGTCGGTTTTCTCGAGCGCGACCTCGACCCGATAGCCCTTGAGCGGAGTGCGCCACGTGCGCTGGCGCACGGTGCGGGCGATCTTCGCGACCTTGCCCATCAGGTCGAAGTCCGAGCGCGCCTCGAGACGCAGCGTGACCTTCTGCCCCTCACGCACCGGGCCGCCGTCCGCCTCGTCGACGAAGGCGTCGCCCTTCATCTCCGTGAGGTCGGGAATCGCCAGCACCACCTCGCCGAACCAGACCGAGTCGCCCACCTTCTTCTTCTCGTCGCGCCAGTTCGGGCGGTAGACCACGATGCCCTCCTGCGGCGCGCGGATGTTCATCTTGTCGATCGCCACCTCGAGTGCGGCCACCCGGCCGGCAGCGCGGTCGCGCTGCTGGCGCAGCGAGGCGAGCTCGGCCCCGGTGAGCGCCTGCGTGACCCGGCCCTCGGCGTCGAGGTTCTGCAGGTCGCGCTCGCGGCCGCGCTTGTCGAGCCGCGCCTTCTCGAGCTCGATCCGCTGCTGGACCTCGGCCGGGACGTCGACCTTGAGCTGGGCACGCCCCAGGTCCGCGCGCGCCTGCGCCGCCTGCTGCTCCAGGTCGAGCAGCTTCATGCCGAGCTCGATCTGCTTCTGCTCGACCTTCTTCTGCGCCTCCTGCAGCTCGGCCCGCTTCTCCGCGAGCCGGCGCTCGAGCATTTCGGTGTCGAGCCGCAGGACACTCTCGCCCTGCTTCACCTGCTGGCCCTCGGGCGCGAGGAATGCGATCTTGAAGTCCACCTCGGCCACGGGCGGCACGCCGATCTCCTTCGAGCGCACCGCGGCGAGCTCGCCCTCCACGTCGACGCTCAGCACGAGATCCGCGCGCTTCACTTCCACGGGCGCGCCGACGTCCGCGCGGTTCGGAACGAGCGCCAGCAGCAGCAGGGCGGCCGTCACCACGGCGGCCACCAGCCAGAAGCGCCGCGGCAGGCGTCGCAGGCGCGTGACGACGTCAGAAGAGAGAGACACGATCGCCCTCCGCGAGGCCCGACCCGACGACGCACTCGAGCGGCGTGCAGGCGTCGAGCTTGACCTTGGTCGTGTCGCCGCCGCCGCGGCGCACCACCGGCCCGTCCTTCTCGAAGCGCACCGCGCCGCGCGGCACGCTCAGCGCTTTGGGCCACGTCGCCCGGACGACCTCCACGCGCACCGAGAGCCCGGGCCGCATCAGCGGGTCGCTCCTGGCGAGCGAGACGCGCACCGGGAAGCCCGGCTTGGCCGCCGAGGAGAACCAACCCCGGCCACCGCTCTCGCGCGACACCGAGCCCACATCCTCGACGCGCCCCTCGAAAACGCGCTCGGGGTAGGTGTCGAGGATGCAGCGGGCGGTCATGCCGGGGGCGATCCGCCCGTAATCGGCCTCGGCGAGCGGCGCCTGGATCTCCATCTCGGAGGGGTCGGGAATTGTACCGACGGGATAGCCGCTCCAGACGGTGTCGCCCGGCTGGAGCTTGCGCGGGCCCTCGGGGCCCCACTGCCAGAAGTTCCCGACCAGGAAGATGCCGGCCTTCGGCGCCACGAGCGACATGCCCGAGAGCGCATTCTCCGCCGCGGCCACGTCGCGCAGCGCCTTCTCCTCGGTGGCCCGCGCGCTCGCGATATCGGCGCGAGACGAGACCGAGTACGCGTCGCGCTCGAGCTCGGCCTTGTCGAGCGCGGCCTTTTTCTCCAGCCAGGTGGCCTGGAACTTCCGCCAGTCGACGGCGGCGCGCAGCTCGGCGGGCACCACCGCGTCGATGCGCGCCTTGTCGGCCTCGACCTCGGCCTTGTCGACCGCCACGCGCTTGCGCTCGGCCTCCGCGGCCGCCGAGCGCTCGCGGCTCTCGCGGTCGTTTTCGGCCTGGCGCAGCTTGAGCCGCCGCTCCTCGATCGTCTGGATCAGGCGGGCGGCGTCGAACTCGACGATGCGCTCGCCTTCCTTCACCTCGCTGCCGTCGTCGACCATCCAGCGGATCTGCAGCTCCCGCTCGCCGCCGCGCGGTGTCGTCAGGGAGAACGAGCGCACCGCGCGCAGCTCCCCCGTCAGCAGGAACACGTCCTCGACCGGCTTCGCCGTCACGCGCTGCTCCGCGCCCGAGACCGCGCCGCCGGTGTCGGCCCGCCCGCTGCCGCACGACGGTAGCAGGGCCGCCGCGAGGACGAGCGCCGCGCCACTCCCGGCAATGAGCTTCGGGGAACTCAAGGCAAAGCCCCCTTCCTGACGAACCTCAGTCTTCCGAATATACCTCCGGCCAGGGGCCGGGCCATGGCTTTAGACGCCGCTGGGCCCCGAAAGGTTCGCGGCCGAGAGCCGTGCACCGGCCGATGGGCCGGCAGCTCAGGGCTCATCCCCCGCCGAGCGTCGGCTCGAGCCGTTCCGCCAGCAGGCACGTGCTTGCGAGCGCGAAGCGCTTCTGGCGGGTGTCGCACTCGACGAAGCTCAGCGTATGGGCGCTGTAGCGGAGCTGGGCGATTCGGTACTCCCGGGCCGACACGGGCCCCGCGAGACCGGCCTCGCGCAGCAGCTCCGCGATCAGCTCGCGGAGGCGGGTGACGGCGGCGTAGACCTTGGCGAAAGCGGGATCGGCGAGGAGCTCGGGCTGCGGGTCGGCGAGCGCGGCCAGCAAGTCTTCCTGCAGGCCCAGGTGCTGCTCGAGTGCGAAGGCCCGCGCGAGCGCCGCGTCGTCGGGCAGCGGGAGCATGATGAACTTCAGGTCGTTCTCGAGCTTGGCGACGTCGTCGAGCACGTGGCCGGTGCGCGTCCAGAAGTAGTCGATCAGCCAGGTGTTGCCGGCATCGTCGAGCAGCACGTTCGCGAGGTTCAGGTCGCCGTGGACGATCGCGCACGCGACCTCTTCTTCGTGGCGACGGCCGTTCCCGTGGAGCCGCTCGTAGAAGCGGCGGGGATGGGGCAGCGGCTCCGCCAGTCCCGGGACGAGGACAGAGCCGTTCGTCGCTTCCCTGCCGAGCTCGGCGACCCGCGCCAGCGTCGCCTCGGCGTAGCGCGGCTGGTAGCCGTAGTAGGCGAAGAGATCCAGGCGGTCGAGCTGTGGGCTCTGGTACAGACGGCGCAGCAGGCGATCGATCACGCGCTCGAAGAGCGCGCGAGCGGCGCCCGGACCGTCCGCCTCGCGAAAAGCCCGTTGCAGCGTGCGGACCTCGCCCGCGTACATCGTGGCGAAGTGGTACTTGATGGCGCCGCGCGTCTCGAGGTCCACGTAGTCGGCGAGGCGCGGGGCGTTCGCCCCCAGCAGGTTCTCGACGCCCTCGACGGCGACGCGCTCGCGGGCGATGCGGTCATGACGGTCGAGCTTGGTCACGAACGGGATCTCGCGCCGGCCCATCCGGTCGACCGGGAACGAGCCGAACACGCGCGACCCGGAGTAGCCGCCGCCGATCGGAACGAGGCGCACCGAGCGGCACTCGCGATAGAGGTGCTCGACGAGCCGCCGCTCCTCCTCGTCGAGGCTGGTGCCCTCCGGCAGCTCCAGGGCCGGGCGCGGCCGGCCCTTCGGCACGGCCGGAGCGACGGCGGAGATCTCGATGCCGAGGAAGCCCAGGAACTCGGGAATGCTGTCGATCACCGTCACGCCCAGGTTCGCGGCCATGTGCTCGAGCGCCTGGCGGTGCGCGAGGCGGCTGCGCGAGGCCGTGAGCGCGCCGCACACGGCGACGTCGCGGAGCCCGAGCCGCGTCTGCAGCTCGTAGGCGAGGTACTGGACCTTGAAGTCGGTCCAGACGCCGATGATCCCGGCCCGCACCGGCGGCGTCAGCAGCGGCCGGAGCGTCCCCTCGAGTGTCGTGCCGACGCAGTCCGACAGCACCGCCGAGTCGACGACGATGCCGCCCGCGTTCACCACCAGAGCCAGGGGAGCGACGAACTCGGCGCCGCTCGTGCCGCGCACGCAGTGGCTGCCGAAGTGCTCGAGGTGCGCGCGCGTCGCGGGATCCTCGGGATCGTGCCAGTCGCGGATGTGGACCGACGCGTGATCGCGGCCCGCCCCCGCCCGAAACGCGCTCAGGAAGCGCGCGAGCGGTCCCTCTTCCGTCCAGGGTCCTTCCGGGTCGCCGAGCAGGCGCCGGCTCTCCGCGCGCCCGATGTGCAGCTGGTTCGGCAGCGGAGCGCCCGCCTTCATCGGCGCGACAAAGTCGTTCTGCAGGCACTCGCTGAAGAGCAGGTAGCGCACTGCGCGCGATGATGCGCGGGTCCGGAAGGGGGGTCAACCTGCACCGCGGCGGTCGCCCGCGAGGTAAGAGCGGCCCGCGATTTCAACCAGCGGGTCCGCAGCGAGGTCTATGATTCCGAGACGACAGGAGAAACCATGCCCAGCCTCGCGGCGTTCCACCCCGTGATCGTGCATTTCGCCATCGCGCTGGCCGTGGCCGGAGTGCTCCTGCGCTGGTTGTGGCTCAGCGGCCGCGTCGGCTGGGCGGGTCCGGCGGCCGCCACCCTGCTTTTGACCAGCGCAGTGGTGGTCTTTGCGGCCGCGCGCTCGGGGACGGACGCCCATGGTCCCGTCGAGCGCGTGCCGGGCTCGGCCCAGGCGGTGAGCGAGCACGAGGAGTGGGGCAACCGCGCCTACAGGGCCTTCGTGGTGGTGGGTCTGCTGGAGCTTCTCGCGCTCGCGCTCCGGTCGCGCGGGCGCGCGAAGCCGGTGCTCGTGGCATCGGCGCTCGCCGGGCTGGTCGGCCTCTTCGTCCTCTACGAGGCCGGCGAGCACGGCGGCGAGCTCGTCTATTCCTACGCGGGAGGCGTCGGCATCCGCAGCGGCGCCCCCGAGGACGTGGGCCGGCTGCTGCTGGCGGGGCTCTACCACCAGGCGCAGCTCGATCGCAAAGCGCAGCGCCCCGAGGACGCCGCCGCGTTGATCGAGCTGGCCGCCCGGCGCTTTCAGGCCGATCCGGGCGTAAAGCTCGCTGCAGCCGAGTCGTTGCTGCTGGACCGCAAGGACGCCGCCGGGGCCGTGGCGGCGATCCAGCGGACGAGCGTCCCTGCCGACGACCGCCGGCTGCGCATGCGGCGCGCCTCGTTGCTGGCAGACGCGTTCGAGAGCCAAGGAAACAAAGCGGCCGCTCTTGCAGCACTCGAGCCGCTGAGTGCGGAGTTTCCGCAGAACGAGCGGCTCAAGAAGCGGATCGAGCAGCTCCGCAGCGGTCGTTAGGCGCTCGGCCCGATCACACGCTCAAGGCAGGTGCTTCGGCAGGCACTTGATCGACACGTAGGGGTGCGGCGGCTCGCCGGGCGTCTGACGCGCGAGCGTGTCGAAGCCGTGCTCCAGCCGGCGCAGAGCCGTGGTCGCCTCGCCCCGGTCGTGGAAACGCGCGATCTCGTCCCACGTCGCGCCGGGCACCGACAGTCGCACGGAGACCGGTATCTCGCCCTCGCGCAGGACCAGGCGCATCGTATCGCCCTGACGCACGCCGTACAGCACCCAGCGCGGGGTCCCCTTCCGGGGATTCATCCGTTTCAGGCTCTTCAAGATGCCCTTCGCCCCCGCGATGAAGTCGGCGTACGGAGGGA
>Ga0214472_10009429_pt1 | contig 10173 bp, 11 predicted proteins | sample RVTome_6_FD_207662 | JGI IMG/M metagenome (GOLD analysis project Ga0214472, IMG submission 207662) | Soil microbial communities from uranium-contaminated site in the Upper Colorado River Basin, Wyoming, United States - RVT140D175 | ecosystem: Environmental > Terrestrial > Soil > Contaminated >...
AACCAAGCTATGGTGTAAAGTGACGACCTAAAGATCGGCCCCCCGTGGCCCCCCGCCCCGCTGAATCTTTAGGCGAATCCGGGTCCGTGGGAATCCAGGCTAGATTATCGCGAGCCGAATGGAACGATTCACACGTTGGGTTTACCGGAACAAACCGCCTTCTTCATTGACGTGGATACGTGGACGCACGTCGCGATAACTCGCGTCGGCAATACGTACAATTTCTACAAAGATGGCGTCCTGCAGACGCAGGGTGTAGATACAAATCCGAATTTGCCCACGTCCATTGGATGGCAGGCAGCCGGCCGCTCGCACGATTACTTTGGGAATCTTGATGAAATTCGGCTATCAGACGGTGCACTTGCTCCCGAGGAGTTTCTAATCGCTCTCGGTGCCGAGCCACCGACGCCTATCACGATTGACATTAAACCTGGCAGCGACCCGAACTCTGTGCAGTTGAAAAGCAGAGGCGCCTTGCCGGTCGCCATCTTGAGCACCGACGAATTTGACGCCCTCGACGTGGACCCGGCAAGTTTGCTTTTCGGCGATCCGCTGCTGATAGGTGGCGTGAATTCGCCTGTTGCCCCCCTACGGTTTTCCGAGGAAGACGTTACGGGCGATGGATTAGACGACCTCATTTTGAAGTTCAGCATCCAAGAGATGATTGCCAACGGTGTCCTTGGGCCAGTGACCGAAGAAGGCCTACTAACCGGATCGACGATCGGAGGAACCGAAATATTTGGGAGCGATTCGATTCGCGTGCTGTCTAACACAAAGGCGGCGCCGGAACCGTCGAGCATGATTATCATGGCCCTCGCTTTGTACGGGTATAGCTGCCTCGCGGTTTCGGCAAATCGGCGTTGCCGGCCGCACAGAAGGTGACCTTCGTTGGTAAAGCGTTTTCTCGGGCGTTTCGCGGCGCGGCGCAATCACGCCGGCTGGCCCAAACCGCCGTTTCGGCCTGCCCAACACCCGGCGCGCAAGATTGGACCCATTTGATACGAACTGGGTCCGAATTCGCTTGCGGTCGTCGCGCCGCCGAGGTAACTGTCGTCCTGCATGGCGCAGCGATGCCAACAAACCGGGAGGCCCAAAAGATGCTCACCCTCACGCCCTGGCGGGTCGACCAGGCGAAGATTCTCACCCGCCGCGAACTGGCCGTCGTCCTGGCCGACCTCAAGCGCAAGGCGCCCCGCTCGCCCAGCACGCGGCTGAAGCTGGTCGTCTTCCGCCTGGCCTGCTGCTGCGGCCTGCGGGCCAGCGAGATCGCCGGGCTGTGCTTGGACGACGTCGTGGTCGCCGGCGATCGCCCTCATCTGCGCATCCGCCGACACGTCGCCAAGGGCGGCCGACGCCGCGCCGTTCCGCTCTGGTGGGACGAAGGTACGCTTTCGGACCTGGCCGCCTGGCGCGCCGAACGTGCGGCCCAGGGCGCTACGCAAAACGCCCTGTTTGTCGCCTCCCGCCAGAGCGCCGCGCGTGAAAAACCCCTCTCCCGCCACACCCTCCGCAAGCGCTTCCTGACCGCCTGCAAGGTTCTCGGCCCCGAGCGCCGCCGCACGCTCACCATCCACCACGGCCGCCACACTTTCATCTCCCACGCCCTGGCCGGCGGCCGGTCGCTGGCCGAAGTCAGGGAAGCCGCAGGACACGTCAGCCTGCTGGCGACGAGCGCGTATCTGCATGTGGCGGTGGAGGATGGAGATTGTTTCGGAAACCTGTTTCAATTCGCGTAGTGGGTTTCGCGGATCAAGATTATCGGTTGTCGTAAATATCAGCTTCAGTGGTAAGCGGCTCTCCGCCTCGGATAGCGCCGCGTCGGTTCCGCCGCCGCGGACGGATAAGGTTGCGAACCGCGCCTTCGCAGGTTAAAGTTGACACGTACTTGGGTGTAGGCGCCGCGGTCGGATCGCCCAACCTGCTGCTGTGGCGATGTTTATGAATGGTTTTCGAACGCCAATCGAGGTTCCAGAGGAGGGGATACATGCACTTGAGTGCCTTCTTGATCTTGGAGCGGACGGAATTACCGCGTTTTGCCACGCCTTCACGGAGACAGGTCCGACGCTCGTCTCCGCGGAGAGCCGAGCGGCGCTTCTGCAGGAAGCGATGAGCGTCGCCGTTGAAACCGAGGACATAGAACGGATTATCAGCGACGTCCTCCATCCCTTGAACACGTTGCGCGATCACTTCGACGTATCGCCGTCTGGCCTCTACTCGTTGCTCGCTTTTTCGCTTGATCGAGACCAAACCGCACGATGGACAGCGGAGCGCCGAAACCAATGGAATGGCCTCAAGGACGTACTGATCCCATTCTTCGGACTTGAGACGGCTGCCATTGAACGCAAGGCATTCGATTTGCTTGAACAGCGGCCCGCATGGGTCCAGACTCTGCGGATATTTTCTGATGAGCGTCCGGTCTTTGATGAAGCAGGCGAGCGAATCACTGCGTCGGTGTTGGTGAATACGCTTCGCGTCCAATACGCCAACGGCAACTCGCGCCGTACGGCATACCTATCGCTCGATCCCAATGACCTTGACCTACTGGAAGTTCAAATCCAACGCGCACGCCGCAAGAATCGGCTGATATGTCAACGTAACGAGCGGAATGGTATCCCGACCCTAATGCTGTCGCCTGATGACGGAGAGTCTCAAACTGAAAAGCGAGACGAAGGGGAGACGCCACAATGACCGGTGCAGCGGCAGAACCAAGAGAACGCCTATGGCGTAAGAAGGTGGATTCAATCGGAAAATCGGACTTCGAACACAAAGCGGGTAAGTCCCCGTTCCAGCGCGAAATTGGCACTGCGATTAATTGGCTAACAACCCAGCATAAACCGAAACCTCGCGTCCTCGCGTGGAAACCGCTGCTGCAGTTCCGCACGCGTCAACGGAATGTCTTGAAGCCAGTGGAACTGCCCAATCCATTAGAATTGGTGTTGGCCTCGGCGCCCGACGAGGTATCCCGATTCTCGGTTCACGCCGTCCAATGGCTCGAGCAACAGGACGAACGCCATCGTCAGTTATGGTTGAATAGGTTCGCCAGACATGTCAAGCAACTACTAGCCGAAGCAACTCGCAGCCGTGACCCGAACGTCGTTGCATCCATTGAGATTTTAGCCCGATGCAAACATGACAGCGCGCCAAGTCTCGCGGAAACATACTTGCGCCTCCCACCATCGCAATACCATCTATACGCACTCCCGATCTATCGTGTCGTCGCTCAAAACGACCCTGCACTACGTGCCAACTGCGCAGATATCGCCTCGGCGATTCTTGAGTCGCGCTTCGGCGCGGGGGTTGATGGCGATATCCCTTGGAACCGACAGCTCATCGTCGAATGCTTTCGGACGTTGCGAGCGCTGGCCCCTTCAATGGCCGTCGAGGCTGGCGCACGTCACCTTCTTTGTGTGGGGGATGTCGAGCTCACCGCTGCCTTAGAGGATGTAACAGCTTCTTTACGCGGCACAACGTGCACTCCTGCCGTACAGGAAGCGTTGCGAACAACGGCATGGACGCTGTGGGAGCGTTACACCGCGGGAGGCGAACTGGCTGTCAATCCGCACGGCATATTAGCCCGTCTCATCGAGCTGCTCGGTCGAGCTGACGAACCGCACGATAAGATTATGGAGCTGATGAAGCAGTCGCTAGCTCCATCTCAGGTGGCATTCCTTTTCGCCCAGCGGCCACTCGCATTCTTGACATCGACAGAACGGAAACAGTTGTATTCGACCGTTCTGTCGTCGCTGATTAGGAATGGCCACCGGATGGCGGTCAAGAAAATCATCGATACGGTGTCGAGCGATCCCGGCGTCGAATTGCTAGACGTCATTCGGAACGTTGACACGGACTGATTCCAAATGCCGCTTCGTAATTTCTTAACGGTGGTGCTCCCACCAACCGCTGAAGTCGTTGAGCAGTCTGCTCTCCGGCGAGGTGACGTGGTGTTCCACATCGCAAAGCTGGGGTCGGATGGGCAACTGGTCCCAAAAACCTTTGCTCACGTCGGCCTCGTCGCAGACGATATCGGGGCACCTGAATCTACGACGTCGGTACGTGTGCTGCACATGGGTGTTCGCGTCGAGTTGGAGTCGTGGTCATCGTCTCGGACGCAAGACGACGTGTCAGTAATGGACACGTCGGGAACAATGAAGGGGATCGATGAATCAATTCGGTCCGCCATCATCGACGTGGCGTTGGCGATGTACCAGCGCACTCCCTCGTTTTTAGCGCAGGCGACTCCACTGTGCTACTACTGGATGGGCAATCCGTTGACAGCCAGTCATCCATTGTTCCCGTCGGACAGGGAAGCCTATGGATTCTCATGTGCCACATTTGCTCACGAATGCTATCGGCGCGCATTGCCGAATGACATTGGTGCCTTGGTAAACATAGAGCGGATGCCACTAACGACGGAGGACGACATGCGGTTTCTGCGCAACAGGTTCGGCGCTAACGTCGAGGCAGCGCCCTTTGCGAGACTTTATCCGGGGTACATGATGGGGGCGTTCGACTTGGATCAGTATCCGTTCGAGCCGGAGGATTGGGAGCCGTGGAAGGATCACGGGAGGTACATCCCGTAGCTCAGCACGATTCCAGCAGCGCGCCGCCGGGCATGGAGAAGTCTCCCGTGTCTAAATGCGTAATTGTTTCTGCTCTCTCGGGCCAAGATTGCCGGGGAGCGGTTCTCGCACGTAGCGGACCGCGGTGTAGACATTGAGAACCAGTCAGGGGCGTCATCGGTGGCTGATTCCCATCAAAGACATCAGCCAGGAATCAACGTCGTGAGAGGCCGCATCAGGCGCGGCCTTTTCGTTGGCTCGTCCCGACCGGTCGCCGTATTCCAACAATGGCAAAAGAACTCAAATTCACGATCCGGGAGAATGCAGAGGGCCCGCCAGCGCCTTAGGCGATTCCGACAACATGAGCTGGCCGGTTCGTTGCGGATCGCTACCTGTCAGATGTCGAGACGTAGACGACTCACGGCTTACCGTTCAAAAAACCGTGCCGCCGTGGTTGACTTAGCGTGCTAGCCCAACTGAAAAACATCACGCACCCGACTACTGCGTAATCGGCGATCACCGGTGACCGCCGGGCACCGATCCAATGCCGAAGGCATGGTAGTCGGTGCCGAATGCCCAGCAGGCGATCCCCTCGGCACCGTCGCTTTTCACGTCGCTGGTCTGGGATGGCAGTCGTCGACTCCGTTGTTGGTCACCTGTTTCTGCCTGTCGCTGGTGTCGATGGCCGTTCTGGCGACGGCCGCGCATGCTGACTATATTGGCGACACACGTCATTTTCATCGTCAGTTTTAGGCATTCGGCGGCACGCCATGACCCACACCAAGCTCAAAAAGGCCATGCTGGCGGTGCTGGGCCGCGACGGGCTGAAGCGGATCGTCGAGGATCTGGAAATCGAGGGCGCGGACCGGCGCAGCGAGGAGTCGATGCGGGCGGCGGTTTCCAGGGCGCGCCGGGCCACGGCCGAGGTGATCGCGGAGTATTTGTACGAGACCGAGGTCAAAGAGGTTTGCCAGGCGCTGGGCGTTTCCGACAAGGGCCGCCGCGCCGCGGTCGTCGAACGATTGCTCAGTTCGATCGAAGGTAACCATTCGGACGAACCCAACCAGGCGGCGCCGCCCGCGCCGGCAGGCCGACTGGCCAATGAACCGCCGACCGTTCCGACAACGCGGGCCACCTCGCGGCCCAAGCCCTCAGCCCGCGCGAAAAACAACGGCGCCAATCTTGGCTTCGAGCGCGAACTATGGCAGTCCGCCGACGCGCTGCGCTCGAATATGGACGCGGCCGAGTACAAGCACGTCGTGCTCGGCCTGATCTTCCTGAAGTACATCTCCGACGCCTTCGAGGAGAAACACGCCGAGCTCGAGGCCGACCGCCAGAGCGGCGCGGACCCGGAAGACCCGGACGAATACCGCGCCGTCAATATCTTCTGGGTGCCGCACGAGGCACGTTGGCGATATCTCCTCGGACAGGCCAAGGACCCGAAGATCGGCAAGATCGTCGACGATGCGATGCTGGCCATCGAGCGGGACAACCCGACGCTCAAGGGCGTGCTCCCCAAGGACTACGCCCATCCCCGGCTGGACAAGCAGCGGCTCGGCCAGCTCATCGACCTGATCGGCAACATCGGCCTGGGCGACAAGGAGAACCGCTCCAAGGACATCCTGGGCCGGGTCTACGAGTATTTCCTCTCGCGATTCGCCAGCGCCGAGGGGAAGAAGGGAGGCCAGTTCTATACTCCCCGCTGCATCGTGCAGGTGCTGGTCGAGATGATCTCCCCTTACAAGGGCCGCGTCTACGACCCCTGCTGCGGGTCGGGGGGCATGTTCGTGCAGTCAGTCGAATTCGTCAATGCCCATGTTTCCGGCAACGGCAATGGCGGCAAGGCGCGTGCCGACATCAGCATCTTCGGACAGGAATCCAACCACACCACGTGGCGGTTGGCGAAAATGAACCTGGCGATCCGCCAAATCGAGAACAATCTCGGCCGCGAGCACGCCGACAGCTTCCATCGCGACCTGCACCCCGATCTGCGGGCCGATTTCGTGTTGGCCAATCCGCCGTTCAACGACAGCGACTGGCGCGGTGAGCTGTTGAAGGACGACAAGCGCTGGAAGTATGGAACGCCGCCGGCAGGCAACGCCAACTTTGCCTGGGTGCAGCACTTCATTTACCACCTGGCGCCGACGGGCCTGGCCGGCTTCGTCCTGGCTAACCCAAGCATGTCGTCGAACCAGTCCGGTGAGGGAGAGATTCGCAAGAACATCATCGAGGCCGACCTCGTCGACTGCATGGTCGCGCTGCCTGGGCAACTGTTCTACAGCACACAGATTCCCGTCTGCCTGTGGTTCCTGGCCCGCGACAAGAAGGGTGAAGGTGGAAGAGTGAAGGGTGAAAACGAATCTTCAAACTTCAAACTTCAAACTTCACTCTTCAAACTTCAGAGCCCGCAAGGGCGAGACGCTGTTCATCGACGCCCGCAAGCTGGGGACGATGATCGACCGCGTCCACCGCGAATTGACCGACGACGACATCCGCACCATCGCCGACACCTACCACGCATGGAGAAGTTTGAAGGGTGAAGTGCGAAGTGTGAAATACGCCGACGTCCCCGGCTTCTGCAAGAGCGCCACGCTGGACGATATCCGCCATCACGGCCACATTCTCACGCCCGGCCGCTACGTCGGCGCGGCCGAGGTCGAGGACGACGGCGAGCCGTTCGAGGAGAAGATGGCACGCCTGACTGCCGAACTCCGGGAGCAGACCGAACAAGCCGCTCGGCTCGACAAGTTGATCTGGGCCAACTTGCGAAGTTTGAAGTTGGAAGGGTGAAGGGTGAAGAGTGAAACGATGATGAGCGACATTCCGCAACGGACGTTTGAATTTGCAAAGCGCGTGGCACGGTTATGCCAGGTTCTGGACGAAAAGCCCGGCGTGGGGCGCACGCTTGCCAAGCAGTTGATCCGCTCAGGAACCTCGATCGGGGCGAATGTAGAAGAAGGACAGGCAAGCCAGAGCCGGGCCGACTTTGTGTCGAAGTATTCCATTGCCTGCAAGGAGGCGCGGGAAACGCACTACTGGCTTCGTCTCATCGCCGAGACTGAAATGGTCGCTCCCGACCGCTTGCAACCGCTGCTTCAAGAATGCCATGAACTCATCGCCATCTTGACGACCATCATCAAGAAAACACGCTCGAACTCGGAGAAAAGCTGATGTCCTCTTCGCTTTCACTCTTCCCCCTTCCCTCTTCAAACTTCAGAAGGGCCAACCTGGAGGACATCGGCTATGGCCGTTGAGTGGCGCAAATGCACAATCGAAGACCTGAAAGCAGATCAAAACAATGCGCTTGCGACGGGGCCTTTTGGATCGGCGATTAGTTCCCGTTTCTTTCAGGACCACGGTGTACCTGTTATTCGCGGAAGCAATCTGAGCCAGAATGTGGGTACACGGCTTATCGACGAAGGACTCGCTTTTGTCTCTGAGGAGAAATGCAAAGAGTTTCGAAGGTCGATCGCGCGTCGAGGAGATCTAGTCTTTACGTGTTGGGGAACAATCGACCAGATCGGTTTAATTGACGATCGCTCCACATACGAGGAGTACGTCATCTCAAACAAGCAGATGAAGCTGACGCCCCATCCGGAGAAGGTGGATGGCCTATTTCTCTACTATGTTTTGTCTTCTCCGGGCATGCAATCGCAGATTCTAAACCAAGGTATCGGAAGCAGTGTTCCTGGATTCAATCTCGGACAACTTCGCTCCCTCCAGGTCACTATCCCGCCCCTGCGCGAGCAGCAGGCCATCGCGTGCATTCTGGGGGCGTTCGACGACAAGATCGAGTTGAACCGGCGGCGGAACCGGACACTGGAGGGGATGGCGCGGGCGATCTTCCAGAGTTGGTTCGTCGATTTCGACCCGGTGCGAAAGAAGTGTGAAGTGAGAAGGGTGAAGGGTGAAAAGGGCAGGTCGTTGCCGCCCTCGATCCTCGACCTTTTTCCTTCACACTTCGAACTTCACCCTTCATTCGGCCCCATCCCCGCCGGCTGGCGCGCCGGGAGGCTTGGAGAGATCGCAAATGAAGTACGTGACTCAGTGAGCCCGGCTGAAATTGCCTCCAACACGCCATACATCGCGCTTGAGCATATTCCGATACGCTGCCTCGCCTTGGAGTCTTGGGGGATGGCAGATGGCGTCGCCAGCGGCAAGCTGCGCTTCCGCCGTGGTGATATTCTGTTTGGAAAATTGCGCCCCTATTTCCATAAGGTGGGGCCAGCGCCGGTCGATGGCGTTTGCTCGACGGACATTGTCGTAGCTCAACCGTCACATGATCTATGGTACGGCGTGGTCCTTGGGCACATGTCCTCCGACACCTTCGTCGCGCATACCGATCGCGGCTCGACCGGCACGAAAATGCCGCGCACGAAGTGGCGCGACATGGGGGCCTACGAGATCGCCATGCCAGATTCCGAGCTGGCAGCCCAATATACGCGGCTCGTGGAACCCATGATGGCCAAGATACAATCCAACATCATGGAATCCCGCACACTCGCGGCGTTGCGAGACGCCCTGTTGCCGAAGCTGACCTCCGGCGAACTTCGGGTGCCGGATGCGGAGCGGATTGTGGGGAGGGCGGTATGATGAAACCGGGAAAGAACGACAAACGATATAAAATCCGGATCAGCGGAACCGAGTTGGCCGTCTTGCAGAAGCTGACGTGGGCGATGGCCGAGGCGTTCGGACTGGATCGCAAGATCGACGCCTACCAGGGCAAGCGGCCGCTGACGCTGTATGCGTGGGATCTCGATTGCCTGGACTCGGTCACCTACTGTGCGCTGCGCGATCCGGGCGGGCACGACATTACCAGCGACGCGGAAATGGAGGCGTTGACCCGGCTGGATGCGCGCTTGCGAGAGCTGCGGTCTGCAGATAAGGAGTCTCAATGAACGTGATCGTGCGAGTTCTGTTCGACAAGCCGGCGGAGGAGGACTGGCAGGCGATGCGTTCGCTGCCAACACTCTGCCTTGCGTGAAAGGGATCACCTGATGTCCAAGATTACAAACAGTTCGTCTGCGCACAGCGGCCCCAAACCGCCGCCGCGCATCGAATATCTGCGCGTCCAGAACTACCGCGCGCTCCAGGATGTCGAGTTCAAGAACATCACGCCGCTGATGGTTCTGCTCGGCCCCAATGGCAGCGGCAAATCGACGGTGTTCGACGTGTTCAACTTTTTGTCGGAATGCTTCCAATACGGCCTGCGGCATGCGTGGGACCGGCGCGGGCGGGCACGGGAGCTCAAGACCCGGGGGCAGGATAAGCCGATAGTCATTGAAATCAAGTATCGCGAACAGCCCAGTACGCCGATTATCACATACCACCTTTCAATTGATGAAGGAGGCAAAGGGCCGGTTGTTGAAGAAGAGTGGCTTCAATGGAGGCGGGGCAAGCAAGTCGGACGGCCATTTCGGTTCTTGGACTACAAGCGCGGTCACGGCCGCGCTGTTAGCGGAGAAATGCCTGACGAGCAGGACCAGCGAGTGGAAACGCCGCTTCGCTCGGCCGAGCTTATCGCGGTGAACACCCTTGGGCAATTCGCGGAACATCCGCGTGTGGCGGCTTTGCGCGAATTCATCACTGGTTGGTACGTTTCGTACTTGCGCAT
>Ga0214472_10009430_pt1 | contig 10173 bp, 7 predicted proteins | sample RVTome_6_FD_207662 | JGI IMG/M metagenome (GOLD analysis project Ga0214472, IMG submission 207662) | Soil microbial communities from uranium-contaminated site in the Upper Colorado River Basin, Wyoming, United States - RVT140D175 | ecosystem: Environmental > Terrestrial > Soil > Contaminated >...
CGATGGGTCGGGACACATCGGCATGGGTCGGCCACGCGTAAGCATCGACTGACCCCAGCAGCCTTCCTCACCACCGGTCCCGGGCTGTTGGTGTTTCTTCACCTGACTCACCATTAGCAGTCTATCGCATCGTTTCATCTCATGACATTTCTCTGCCATAGAGAACCTGACTGCTACGCTACACGTGTGAGGATATTGCTATGTCTACGCCTATTCACGTCTCCGTTGCTTGGCCCTATGCCAACGGCGATTTACACCTAGGTCACGTCGCCGGTGCCCTGCTGCCAGCCGATATTTTTGCTCGCTATCATCGACTTAAAGGCCATCGCGTCCTGATGGTGTCCGGTTCAGATGCTCACGGCACCCCCACCAGCCTTGAAGCGAGCCGGCGCGGCATCTCACCACGCGAACTCTTTGAGCATTACCATCGCCGCTTTCTGGGAGATCAGCAGGCTTTAGGGATCAGTCACGATCTGTTCACCCACACGGATACAGAGAACCACCACCGCATTGCCCAGGCGTTCTTCCAACGTCTGCACGATGCCGGCTATCTCTACCGTCAGTGGCAAACCCAGCTCTACTCCGAGCGGGAAGGCCGCTTTCTCCCCGACCGCTATGTGGAGGGCACCTGCCCGATTTGCGGGTTTACCGCGGCTCGCGGCGACCAGTGTGACGAATGCACGGCACAACTCGAAGCCACTGAGCTGATCGACCCTCGCAGCACGATCGATGGCAGTTCGCCAGTGCCCAGGCAGACCGAACACTGGTTTTTCGATCTTCCAGCATTCGCTGACCGCCTTCTCGACTATCTCGACCAGCACACCCATCACTGGCGGCCGAGCGTTCTCCACTTCGCACGGCATTACATCCGCAGTGGGTTGCGAGGGCGTCCCATCACGCGCGACCTCGACTGGGGCGTTGCCGTCCCCTTGCCCAACTGGGAACATAAATGTCTCTACGTCTGGTTCGAAGCGCTGATTGGCTATCTCTCAGCGTCCATTGAATGGGCCCACAACACCGGTCAACCGGATGCCTGGAAGACCTGGTGGCACGATCCCAATGCCCGTATTTACAACTTTTTGGGCAAAGACAATATCCCCTTTCACACCATCATCTGGCCCGCACAATTGCTTGGGGTCGACCATCTAGATGACACGCCTAGCTCACTCAACCTGCCGTTCGACATTCCCGCCAACGCCCTGCTCACCATCGATCAGGCTCAGTTCAGCAAGAGCCGTGGCCGAGCGGTCTGGCTGCATGACCTGCTGGAGCAGTACGATCCGGACGCGATTCGGTACTACACCGCGTCCGTCTTGCCCGAATACGATGATAGCGATTTTTCCTGGACCGAGCTGATCCGGCGCACCAACGACGAACTCATCGCCGCATGGGGTAATCTCGTCCACCGAGTGCTCACCTTCACCGTGAAGCATTGGGACGGTTATGTCCCGGAGCCGAGTGCGCTCGGCACGCCGGAGCAAGCCCTATTGGATCAGATCGCGGCAGGCTTTGTTACTGTCGGGGAGCGCCTTGAGACAGTACAGCTCCGCGCCGCCCTGCGTGAGGCCATGGGCCTAGCACGAGTCGTGAACGGTTATCTGACTCAGGCGTCCTGGTTCAGCGTGGTCCAGAACGACAAGGCGACTGCGGCCACCACGGTGTTTACCGCGTTGCGGGCCATCGATTCTCTCAAAGTCTTGCTCGCGCCGTTTTTGCCCTTTAGCGCTGAGCGGCTGCATCAATCCCTAGGCTATACAGAGCCGCTCTTCGGCACCCAGAGGCTGGCGACCTATGCCGAGGCTGAACGGTCCCACGATGCCTTGGTGTACGATGCGGCCCTGGCCAGTGGGACATGGGGGCCAAGCGCCCTGCCACCGGGCCAGCGTATCACTTGGTCACGCCCGCTATACACCAAACTCGAAGCCGTCGTGGCCTAGGTGATGGGGTTGCTCAGGGCTCACGCGCATCGCGACGAGAGAGCGCATCGATCTTCATGCCGAGACGAGAGCGAAATGGCCGGACGCGGTTCTCAGACGCGGTTTTGCCCAGGGCAACCACAAAGATCGCACGCTGGCCTGCCGCGTCAGGCGAAAAGAAAGCCGTGACCTCATCGTCTAAAAACGTCAGGCCGCTGGCGCCCAATCCCAAGGCATAAGCGCACAAGTACATTTTGCCACCGATCACGCCGGCCTCCAGTTGTGCCGCGCGGTAGCCGCGGTTGCCGAAATGTTGCAACACGGCATCGAGGTCAGCCATGAAAAACATCACCGCGCTGGCATCGGCCGCCAGCGCTTGTTCGAAACACAGATGCCCCGCCTCCTGGCGGAACGCCCCACCCCGCAGACACAGGAGAGCTTGGTCTGCAGGCGAGAAGACGTAGCTCCCCGCAGGAAGCCCTTCTACAGCATTGACAATAAGATATAGATTGAGCGTGGTCGGACTGTTCGGCCCTAAAAAATCCGTGGTAAAACCCATAGTAGCATGGACCAAGATGGCGCTGAGCTGAGCATGAGAAATCGCGTCGTGTGCAAAGCGGCGCGTCGAGCCTCGCTGCCGGATGACTTGCCCTAGCGGACTTGTGTTAGGCGTGCCGGTGGCGAGCGGATACCGCGCCCCGAGGTGCTGCCCAGGCGGCATGAGCCATGGGCTGCGCCACGCCACCACATCCTCGGGCACACTCAGCTTGGAGGCAGCATGCAGGCGAGACATCTCCGGATACTGGATGTCCTCGTTGGTGACCGCCACCGTATCCACTGCTAGCCACGGCGCTTGGTCGACACGTCCGGCTAACGGCATCGGGCCAGCTGGCCCGATAGGTGCCACACAGAGACTCGCTTCACGCTGGCCATCGACACCTAGCAAGTCGTTGACCTGATCATCGACAAAACCCATCAACAACTTCGCCGGTAATCCCATGGCGACGGCCGCCGCCAACAGATTGGCGCCCATCGTCCCGTTATCCCAAAAACAGTATCGATACGAGCGCGCTTGGTACTTCCACGCACTGCGCCAAAAAACCGCGCTAAAAACCAGGGTCATCGGTCCGGCGGCAACCGCCGAGTCGCCACCGGCAGCTTGTGACAGCGCCTGCCGATAGTCCCCCTCGCGCAGCCGGCGTAGGGCGAAGTCCATGGGTGAAAAGTGATACACCCCCGGTGTCAGGTCGGGAAGGTCGCCGCACACCACATAGACCTCGATCGGGTATAGACCGCCAGCCGAAGATGCCGCACGAAAGGTGACGGTTCCGGCCCCGGTGAAATCGCGCTGCCGGATTCGCCCTGCCGTGTAAAACAGCAGAGCTGCTAGACTCGCCAAGTCAGGCCCCCGCCCTTCGCGTTCGAGCAGGATGCGATTGGCGACGGCCTCCAGTGTCGGCGCCTCCAGCGAGGTCACATCAGTTGGCAAAAAAATCGGAGACAGATGGGGATAGGGCTTATACGCCAAGGGCTTATGTGTGAGGGGAAGATAGAGGCGCTTGGTGGCGGTATGGTACTGGTTCGCGATGTCGATCTCTCGATTGCTCACGCCCATCTCCTGTGCATTGACCAGGACCGGCGCGCCATCACCGGTCCTCGCCATCTGACTAATTGCTAGCGATCCCCAGTTCCTCCCGCAGCGCTTTGACGCTCGCAGCCCGAGTCGGCATGGGCGTCCGCTGGCGCCGGCCAATGGGCTCATTCTCAATCAGGGGAATCACTTTAACAGCGATAAAAACAGGGCCGGTCTGGTGCAGGATCTCTTCCAAATTCTCTACGATATCATCGAGATTATCGAAGCTATAGGCGGCGGCATAACCCGCCTCTTTCGCCATGCCGGCATAATTGATGTTTTTGGCATTCGGCACGGGTTGCCCACCAGTCGTGGCATAGCACTCGTTATCCAGGACAAAATGGTAAAAATTCTCGGGTGCCTTACCTGCGATCGTCGCCAAAATGCCCAGATTCATGAGCAGGGCACCCTCGGCATCAAACATCACGACCTTCTCGTCCTTGAGTGAGAGGGCGATGCCAAGCGCCGCAGAAGTCGCATGCCCCATAGCCCCGCCGAGATTGATATCCCGGCTCTTCTTGGTGCTGTGCTCGTACCACCGACGGCCAGACGTGCCGACCGGGATGACCACGGCATCGCCACGCTGCTGCTGAAAAAATTTAAACAGGTCGTTCACATCGATCATCGTGTCTCTCCTATAGTACTATAAAAACCCCAAAAGGACTTGGATTAGCGGTTAAATCCGTGGTATTCATCGCCAATGAGAACGCAAACCGGCCGCTTGGTGGCTCTAGCCTCTTGGAAGGCTAACGAGATGCGCTCCCCATCCACATTTTGCTCCACCAGGTAATAGTTGATGCCAAAAGCAGTGAGGAACGGCTCCGTGTAGCGCGCCACCGAATCCGTGATTTTGCCGCGTCGGGTCCACCCGCGGTAGCCCACCACAAAAACCAAGGGGAAATCGGCATCCAGCGCATAGCCTCGGATCGAATCCCCGGATTCCAACATACCGGTGTTTTGAATCAAGCAGACGGGTACTTTACCGCCAACCGACAGCCCGTACGAAATGGCGAACGTCTCCCCTTCGCGAGAGGCGGGAATGACATCGAGCCAAGGTTGATCCAACATCAACTCGTACAAATAGTTGGTTTCGCTGTCCGGTATCGTCACCACGTGTGTGACCCCATTTTTTTTGAACTCTTCGACAATCGTCTCGGGCTTTAGAATGGCAGCCTGTTCTTCAGACATCGCTGGTTTCTCCTTTTGCGCGATTCTATCTGCAGCTCAGCATCATACGATGCCTTAGTATGAGATATTCCCACTATGCTGGAAGTCCGGTTTCAAGTCAATGCCCAGTGTACATTCTAAGGCGGGCCGCGGTCTGGGATCACGGCGCTGACGACAGCAGGCTGGAGGGATAGCGCGCCAGCTCGCGACGGTAGATGGCACGCTATTTTACATCAAACGTCATTTACGCTGCGTGGCGGGTCGTCGCCACCTGACGCTGCACGAGTTTCGCATACAATCCACCACGGGCTAGCAAGCTATCGTGCGTCCCGGTTTCGGCCACCCGTCCTTCATCGAGCACGACGATTAGATCAGCATCGCGAATCGTCGACAGACGGTGTGCAATGACAATTGTGGTGCGATCGCTCTTGAGACGGTCGAGTGCATTGCGAACCGCCCGCTCATTGATGGCATCCAAATGGGATGTCGCTTCATCCAAAATCAGAATCGGCGCATCTTTGAGGAAGGCTCGGGCGATGGCCACTCGCTGGCGTTGGCCGCCGGACAACCCCATGCCGCGCTCGCCTACTTGGCTGTCGAGACCTTCGGGCAAAGACGCGACCAAATCATCCAAAGAGGCATGGTGCACGGCTTGCCAGATCTCATCTTCACTCGCCTCGGGATTGGCAATCAAGATGTTCTGGCGCAGCGTGTCATTGAATAAATAGGTGTCTTGCGCCACTAAGGCAATGCGCGAGCGCAAATCGTCCAGCGTGTACTCTCGCAGGTCTTTGCCATTGAGCATGACGCGTCCGGACTGCGGGTCCCAAAACCGCATCAACACATGCGCAGTGGTCGTTTTGCCGGCCCCCGAAGTGCCCACCAGGGCGACAGTGGAACCGGACGGTATCGTGAGATTGACCTGGTCTAGGGCCGAACGCTTGATGCCAGGGTAGGCAAAGTTGACTTGCTCCATTTCCAGGGACGCCTCATTGGGGCGGTGCTCAGGGGGCACACCCTGGCCATCGGCCACCACGACCTCCTCAGCCCGGATAGCATAGACTCGGCGGGTCGATCCCAGGGTATCGGCCAGTTGACGGCCAATCTGCGCAATTTCGGACACGGGCAAGAAAGCGGACAAGGAGAGAATCGTAAGCAACGGTAAGAAGCCCGCCTCGATCTGACCGTTAGAGGTCAAAATGCTCCCCACCGCGACGACGGATAAGCCGCCAAGACCGGTCATGACTTCGAGCAGGGATTTTTGCAGGGTGAGTTGTTTAAAGAATGGCACTCGCAGTTGCACGTGCAATTGGCCTAAATCTCTAAATTCCTCGCCGCGGCTTTTCTCGCGTTGAAAGGCAACAATTTCATTGAGGCCCTGAATCGAATCCACCGCATGGGCACTCAATTCACCTGATGCCTCACGGGCTTTGGAGCCCAGTGCATCTACCCGATTCCGCATAGCGAGGGGGCTCAGGGCAGCCATGAGAAGGAAAGGCAGCAAGGCTAATGCCAACCATAAGCTATGATAGGCAAGTATCAGCAAGACTACCAGCGGGGTTAAAACGGCCACGAAGGCGGGCGCCACCGTATGGGCAAAAAAATACTCCACCAGCTCAATATCCTGCGTCGCCACCCCCATTAGATCCCCAGTGCGGCGCCTCACGAGATAGGCGGGTGCGAGCTGGTCCAGCTTTTTGAAAAAATCGATGCGCATCTCGGCCAGAAGCCGAAACGCCATGTCGTGTGCAATCCAACTCTCCAGCCAATGCAGCACCCCAGACAGTGGTGCCACGACTGCCAACCCCCACAGATAACCGGCGAACGGCTGCCCCGTCTTGAGCGATAAAATGACCATAGCGCTCAAGACACCCACACCAATAAACCCGACCACTCGCAAGACGCCAAGCACGAACGTCAGGGTCAATTTGCCCTTCCACGGCATCACGAGTTTCATGAGTTCGACCACAACTTGCGACCAGTTCATTCCCTCCGCTTTCAAAATGCCCTCGGTGGGGATATCCATCTGGCTTCCAGGTGCATACGTCCCACTCAGGTCCTCAACTGGCCCTAGACTTTCACGTTCACGTTCGCTCGCCAGTTCTACCTCCGACGTGTGAGTGATCTCAACCTCAGTAGAATCGCGCACCTGATCGGTCATCAGCCGCTGGTAGACCCCGGCCGATGTCATCAACGTTCGGTGGTCACCGCTTTCCACCACCCGGCCATCATCCAGGGCCAAAATGCGGTCACAGTCGATCACACTCGACAGACGATGGGCCAAAATGAGAACCGTGCGCTCCTGCATGAGCCGATCGAGCGCCTCTTGAATCACCGCTTCATTCTCGGCGTCAACCGCCGAGAGTGCTTCGTCGAGCACCAGGATTGGCACGTCCCGCAACAGCGCCCGCGCAATCGCGACGCGTTGGCGCTGCCCGCCACTGAGCTTGATGCCTTTTTCCCCGATCAACGTCTGATAGCCGTCGGGCAGGGATTCAATAAAATTGTGGATATTAGCGAACTGGGCGGCAGCTACAATGTCATCATGGGACGCATCGGGCCGCCCCATACGAATATTGTCCTCGACACTACCATGAAACAAATACGTGTCTTGTGACACCACGGCAATCTGCCGCCGGATCGCATCGAAACTCAATGTCTTTAGATCCTTGCCACCAATTTGAATCTGCCCCTCATCCGGGTCGTAAAAACGCAATAAGAGACGCACGATCGATGACTTTCCGCAACCACTCGGCCCAACGATGCCCACACGCTCACCAGCTTTTACCTCAAAGCTCAGCCCCTGATGCGTCGTGCGCCGACTACCGGGATAGTGAAAAGAGACACCCTTAAACGAGATACTCGGTGTGAGATTAACCGAGACCTCGGCACCCCGCGCATCTTGCACCAAGGGTTCGGCATCGAGAATACGGTAGAGACCTTTCGCCGCCGAGAGCCCGACCATACCCTGGTGCAACACATTACGTAATTCCCGCAACGGCCGATAGACCTCAACGCCAAGCATGAGGATCACCAATAGCACCTCAAGTGCCATTTCGCCCCCGGCCACCCGGTAGGCCCCCACCCCAAGCGCCGTCGCGGCTCCCACCGCAATGGCACTATCGGTGATTCCACGCGCTAAAGAGTTGGTCCCAAGCACCCACATCGTCGCTCTAAACAGTTCATGTGCCTTGGCGGCGAGGGTATCGGCTCTCGGTTTGCTTTGCCCGAATGCCTTCAACGTCGCCAACCCTTGGATCGAGTCGAGAAGTTCGGCAGCAAAAGAACCATAGGCGAGGGAGCGGGCACGAGAGCGATGCGAATCAAGTTGGTGCCACAACGCCGGGGCAAACAGGGCGACTAAAGAAAAAGCCAGCATGATAGCGGCAATGGGCAAATCGAGCCAAACAACAAATCCAAAAATCAACAGCGGGGTGAGCAGAGCCACCAAGAGCTGAGGCATGTACTGACCAAAATAGACTTCGAGCTGTTCAACCCCATCCACCAGCGATAACGTGAGATCACCGGAGCGCTCCCGGGCCACGTAGCCCGGGCCAAGCTCAGTCACCTTGTCAAACAAAAACTGGCGCAGTTTCAGCTGGACCTTCGCAGCCGTCTCGTGGGCAACCATCGCACGCCAGTGCTCAAAGAGACTGCGCAACACAATCACGCAGGCAACCACCAGCAGCGGCGAAGCCAGTTGCTGCAGCGACTCACCAGCGAAAATGCGACCGAGGAGCCAACCCATCAGCGCGAGACGCGCGATGCCGAGAGCGGTTGCCGTGAGTCCAATGAGAACGGCATACAGTATGCGAAGGCGTACCCCTTTGCTGAATTGCCAAAGACGCGTCTCAAAATGCATAGCGACACTCCATCTCTCCATATGAATCCAGGGATCGAATGACAATGGAGAGCATAGCACAATTTACGGCCTTACCCTACCAGTCCGTCCCTCTTTTTCCAGAAAACGCTCTCCAATAGAGCAGATTAACAAGACCCCTGGATGCATTGACGCGGGGGGGTTGAGCGACTGTGTGAATCTGCAAGCAAATCGTTGCTTTGAAAATGCAGTCGACAAACAGACGGGAAAGGCTGCCACCAGGTCGCGCTCAAACCCTTCAGGCGACACCCAAGGCGGCGAGCTTTAGGGTTCGCGTTTCCCCTTCATGCGGTAACGCTTCCCTTCAATGACGCTGGTACTAAGGGCTACACCTTTTTACCTTTGCTTTCCATAACTCCCAAGCAGGCGGTGATCATGAGTGAAATGCAAAGCCGCATTGGCGTGTTATCTTTGAGACAAAAATGATTCCCGTCACCTATGGAGATTATGCAAATGGCATCATGGCGCGTGATCTTATGCAGCTTTTTAGTATGGGCAGGCGCGACATTGGCGCATGCGGAGGCCAAGCGCGAGCGCTCTGTTCAAAGCCCATCTCACACCGTGGCGCTTTTAGAGTTGTACACGTCGGAGGGTTGAAGCAGTTGCCCCCCAGTAGATGACTGGGTAAGCGCTTTGCCGACTCGGGGATTTCACCCCGACCGCCTCATACCACTGGCGTTTCATGTGGATTATTGGGATTATTTGGGCTGGCCGGATCGATTTGCCCAAGCACGTTTTACCAAACGGCAACGGCAGATTTCACGGGTTAATCGCTCTCGTACCATTTACACACCTCAACTGGTGCTCCAAGGCCAAGATTTTCGCCGCCACGGCCACTTGCAGAATGCCGTTGAACAGATCAATCAAACCCCGGCGCGAGCGCAAATTGCCCTCAAGGCAACTCCCACAACCGGTGCCTTAAATATCGTGGCCGAGGCCAATGTGGCCTCGGCCACATTGAGACGAGATGCGAGTGTATTTATCGCGCTGTACGAAAACCATCTGCAGTCCGATGTGAACGCCGGCGAAAATACTGGACATACCCTCCGGCATCAATTTGTCGTGCGCAAATGGATTGGACCATTGGCGCTAAACCCTCAGGGACGACTTACCTGGTCTCAATCCATTGCCTTAGCAACAGATTGGAAAATGCAAGATGTCGGGGTGGTCGCATGTGTACTTAATGCCCGCACTGGTGATATCCTACAGGCAGTTGCGTTATCATTGAATGATTAACGACCCAGCAACCCTGGTCAGTCGCCCTACGGTGCAACCACGACCAGGGTACTTATCGAGGCTGAACTTATGCCATAGGCGAGCACTCAGCCGGAATCAGGATCTTGGTTTGCTGGGCCACCAGAAATTCACGGGTTTTCGGGGGCCAGGTATCCAGCTTTTGCGATTCGGCACGAATGCGGGCGCGCTCGGCCAAATCTTGGTAGGGCCAAATTTGACTTCCTCCCCGCCCTAAAGGACGGGGATTCCGGGGACTCGCGTCCCCCGGTGTCTCTCCAAAGAGAGACGATTTCGGGTGTCCACCGGCTAAGGCCCGGCTTCAGACCCAGGGCTGGCCTCCA
>Ga0214472_10009431_pt1 | contig 10173 bp, 13 predicted proteins | sample RVTome_6_FD_207662 | JGI IMG/M metagenome (GOLD analysis project Ga0214472, IMG submission 207662) | Soil microbial communities from uranium-contaminated site in the Upper Colorado River Basin, Wyoming, United States - RVT140D175 | ecosystem: Environmental > Terrestrial > Soil > Contaminated >...
CCACTATATGAAAAATGTCTGTCTGTCGTTGATAGAGTCGCATGCTTAAGTTTTATATGTAGCGTAATATTGACAATCCATTGATCCGTTTTTTGAAAAAGAGATACCATACGCCGGTTGCGAAGGGGCGTCAAGCATCATGTGCCCGGCCGGAATCGCTGCAAAAATCGATGGTCTGCGACTAAGAGCTTGGCCGTAAACAATACTTTTGTGCTCGCATCCGGCTTTTGGCCGTCTTTGCCCGCTCCTCAATCGCAAAATCCTCAACGTATCCCGCCATGGCAGGATTTTGAGGAGGCATTAATCATGTGATTGGCTCCGCAATGGCGGGATGGCGCGGGAGGGGCGGTCAGCGATGACCGTCCCTCTGTCCCGATAGCCGCCCAGTCGCGATCATCCAAGCTGAAAACAAGTAACCCCAAAGAGACGATTTGGCTGAGCGCCGGGGCGATCAGCGTTTCCGCATCAGGCAGACCCAGCTTTTCGCGGGCACCTTCTGGTCCGTGTCGAAATGGCTGGCAACCAATGACAGGATTTCGAAAAACGGCTCCACGGCATTGACGATTTGCCGGCCGCTCAGTCGGGGCGGCCCCGGTCCTTCCCGGGTCTCGTCGGCGCTTCCCGTAAGGGTCAACCACAGGCCGCCCTCCGTGAGAACCAGGGCGGTTTTGGCGGCGAACCGGTCCAATTTGCCGTGCTCCTGGAAATGATGAAAGCAGCCGCGGTCGAAAACAAAATCGAACGGCGCCCCGGGAATATCGTCCGCCATATAATCGAGCAGATGAAAGGGGCAGTCCACCCCGGCCGCGCGGGCCTTGTCCCTTGCCCTCTCGATGGCGATCTCGTTGCTGTCGATGCCGGTCGCCTTGAAACCCTGCTGCCGCAACCAGATCGCGTTGTTTCCGGTGCCGCAGCCGACATCCAGCGCCTCGCCGGGCCGGATGGGGGTCTCCCGCACCACCTTGATGAGGTTGCGGTCCGGCCGGTTGATCTCCCAGGGGGTGTTACCGCTTTTGTATCTATCCGCGAATGTCATCGAAAACCTCCGTCCACTACTTCACATAAGGGATATTTAGACTGTCCACGGAAGGCACGGAAGACACGGAATTATTATCCATTTTTCTTCTCCATTTCCGTGCTTTCCGTGTTTTCCGTGGACGCTTATAAAACAATCCTTTCGACGGTTGCTTTGGGATGGCAGCCGAAGTTAACCAGAAGGCCCAAGCGCATTCCCGTGGCTTTCAAATAATTCAAAACTTGAGCTTTATGTTCACCGGTCGTCCCGGAAAGAGCCTTCAACTCCACAATGATCGAGTCAAAGAAAACCAGATCAGGTTTGTAGGTCTGTTTTAACTGTTCGCCTTTGTAGCTGAGTTGCAGATCTTGCTGTGCAGCAAAACGAATTCCCCGTCTTGCCAACTCCTTTTCCATACACTCCTGGTAGACGGCTTCGAGAAACCCGCAACCCATTTCCCGATACACCTCGAACACGGCTCCACGGATGGCATAGGTTTCTTCTTCGAAGAAAAGTTTTTTGTCCACGGAAGGCACAGAAGACACGGAATTATTCGAATTGTTATCCATTTCCGTTCTCCTCTTCCGTGCCTTCCGTGTTTTCCGTGGACCCTGTGTTCCGTGGACCCCGTTTTCCGTGGACCCTGTTTTCCGTGGACCTTCTCTTTTCAACTAATCGTTTTCCGGCGAGCACGGGAGGGTCTCCCCCACCTCCGGCTTGCCGCGATATTTCAGTTGCAGCCCCCGGAGGAAATTGCGCAGGATTTGACTTTGGCAGGCCCGGTAGTGTTTATGGTCGGGTTTACGGAACAGGGCGCTCAACTCGTGTTTGCTCATGCGAAAGCCGGCCAGGGCCAGAATTTGCAGGACCTCCTCGGCCTTGAGATCCAGGGAGATTTTCAACTTCATGAAAATGATATTGTTGGTCAAGCGCGTCTCGGGCTCGGGCCGCGGACCCTCTTTTTTGCCGCGCCGGTCGATGATCAAGCCGTTCAGGAAAATCGCCAGTTGGACGTCGCTGCACTCCCGGTAGGCCGGATCATCGTCTTTTTTCAACCAGTCGCTGACCTGGGCCCGCGTTACCGGATAATCCACCAGACCGAAAATGGTCATCATCCTGGCATCGTCAAGGTCCAGGATATAGCGCACCCGGCGTAAGATATCGTTATTGGTCATAATTCACCGATCGTCACGGTAACGGGTCTCGCTGGCGGCGGCCAGACCCTGCTTGAATAGTGTGTGATTTCCGCTTGCGGCATGAAGTCATCATCGAACTCAAGAATCGTTCAGCGGCACCCCATCTGCACGCAATCAAACAGATGAGGCGGCTGCGCACAGTTTTCCGGCATTCCCGGAATCTCCCGCCTCTGACAGAAAGGCACAGGCCTTGTCGATGATAACATCCAGGTCTTCCGTATCAGCCGGCAATTCGGTGAGTGATAGAAAGAGTTGCATGGCTTCGTCCACGCGGCCGCGGATATATTCGAGACTGCCGACGGTCAGGATGGCCGGGGCGAATGCCGGATCGATGGCCAGGGCCGCAACCTCTCCCGGAAGGTCCGCTGCATCCTGAGGTTTCCCAATGGCCTGGTTGAAAACCCGGCCCGCCAAAGCGGCATGGTATTCGAAATCGGCGGCCATGCGACGTTCTTCGGCTGTTTGTTTCCGATAGTCCCGGCAAAGGGAGCGCAGACGTTCGTCGTGCTCCAGCAGCCAGGCAAACGAGTGGTCCTCGAAGGAATTTTCGGGGCTCTTGGGTTTCGACTCTCCGGCCTTTTTCTCCACCAGCCGACCGATTATTTCCTCCAGGGATTCATCCGGGATTTCGCTGAGTTCCGCTTCTTCATAAAGGGAGCAGACCTCCCGATCCCCGACAAATCTCTTTGCCCGGATCAGTTCTCCGCAGCACTCAAAATTGCCGTGTTCGAGCAGATCGTCCAGATAGGGATCGAAGGCCTCGTCGGCCAGGCAGATGCCATACTCGGTCCATTCGAATGTGTCGGGGAAAAAACTGTTGCAGTTCGAGCAGATACGTTCGAGTTTTTCTGTCATTTCACAGCACCACGTTTTCAAGCTTTGCCGCCTGCTCTCTGGCAAAACTCAAGGAAGTCATTTGCTGCAATCTGCCAAAGGCGGTCCGTTCTTCGGCTGTCCTTTCTTATTGATTATCCCCAGTCCATTCGCGGCGACAAGTTCAACTGGGGGACAAATTGTCTCCCGGTTGGTACGATGTTTTCGTACGGTTCACAGACCCTTCGGCTTAAGGAAATCCTTATAATAATCGACCGTGACGCTTTGATCTTGCGGCATTCTTTCGCCATCCTTCAGAGAAAGCAGAGCGTGCTTATTCAGTTGGGCGGGCTCATATTCCGGATCGATTTCCAGGGCCTTGTCAAAGGCGAGCAGGGCCTCCCCTCTTTCGCCCAGGAAGGCATGGCATAAACCGAGGTTGCCGTAAGATTGGGTATGGTTGCGGTTAAGCGACAAAACCTTCCGGAAGCCGCTTTTCGCCGCCTCGTATTCGCGATTGCGCATTTTCAAAAAGGCGTCGTCAAACCAGTCCATCGTTTGCAGATAGAGATCCAGGGACAAACCGCTGTCCTTAAAACTGCTCTCTTCCATATCCCGCAGGAATTCGCGCGCCGTGGTCACGAAATCCTCGGCAGGGTCGCCGTATTCCACCACCTTCAAAAAGGCCTTGATGGTGCCGCCGACATCCAACTGCTTCTGGTAAGCGGCGCCTTTATTGAACCAGGCTGCGGCGAAATAGGGGAATATATCTAGGCACTTATCGAAGCGGGCTATGGCGCCCCGATAATCCTTTTTCATCGCCAGCACCGTCCCCATGGCAAAGTGCACGATGTAGAGATCCGGGTTCTCTTCCATCAGGGCGGCAAGCAACGCCTCCCCCTTGGCGATGTCGCCCCTTTCCACGCATTGCAGGGCGCGATCAACGGCATCATCGATTTCAGGGTCGATCCTGGCGGTAAACCCCTTGAAATCCGCCTTTTTCATCTTGGCGATGTTATATCGCTGCCCCTCGATATAGTGGGGACAATCGCCGCAGATCTCTCCCCTGGTCGCGGCGCAGCATCGCGAGCAGATGAGCAGATTCTCCTTCATCCGGCAAAGCCGGCGGCCCTTTTCTCTCTGGCAAAGAGGGCATTTCTCTTTTTTCATACACTACTCCTTGTGGCAATCTGTTCGGCGTATGATTTTTGAACTTGCGCCGCCATGGTCGGGGCCATTAAATTCGTTATAGGGGAGATTTTACAGATTGGGGATTGTGCAGGCGGACTCTGCCAGAAAGGCGCGGTGCAGTGGCGGATTTCTGCGCCGACGATTTCTTCGGGGTGTCGGGATGCACGTTCATTTTATACTCGGTAATGGAGAATTCTTTTGCCCTTTCCGGCGACTGTATTGCTGATCCTTGTATAGTGAATTACGGGATGATGCGCAATCTCTTTCAAAACGCGACGCGTCCATTACCCGTAAAAAAGAGGAAACCGGAGGTTGATTGCCGGGCCTGTCTGGTCCAGGCCGGAAAGGGGAAAAAGACCGCGATGGTCCTTGAGGCCATCGCCCGCCTGCGCGGCGACTTCGCCATCGCCGACCTTCAGGAACGTTGTCCGACGGTGGGCATGGACATGGTGCGCCGCATTCTGCGCCAGGAACTGGAAGCCGGCAGGGTGGAATGCCTCGGCCGAGGGCCGAAGGCCCGCTGGCGGCGAATTGGATAACGTACGTAATAAATAGGTACTGACAGGGGCAAGGGTACCTATACGGCTACTGCTTCTTTGGGGCACTCTGCTCCTTTGCGTCCTGGACCAGGTGAAACTTGCCCGTCAGACTTTCCTGGTCCGGGCAGTATTCGGTGGAAAGTGGCCATCCCCGGTTTCTTTGAACAGCAGCAATGATTCGCGGCAGTAAAGGGATTTGTCTTCGTGGTTGATCGAGTAAACTTTTCCGGGCATCCTTCGGAATCTCACCCAGTTCCAGCGGCGACGGCCTGTTGACAAAGAAGGCCGGTTCATCGGCCTGTGGTTATGACAGTTTCAGCCGCCTTGGCAAGAAAGCCGGAGCGAGTCAGGTGATGGGTGCTGGCATACTGGTCGATGCGGCGCACCAGTCCTTCCGGTAAAGAGATATTCAAGCGCACCGGCTTGGAGAGATATTTTTCCACCTCCACTTCAACCACCGCCCAAACGGCATCCGCCAGCAGCGGGTCATTCTGGTGATGGGAGATCGGCGAGGGCGAAGGAATGGCCTGCCCTTCCGCAACCAGGCCCTCGCAATGCAGATCGATAGCCTCCCTCGCATTTTCAATCGCCTCGTCCATTGACTCCCCGGCCGAATAACAGCCCGGCAGATCGGGAACGGTGACACTGAAACGCTTGCCGTCATCGGTATGAAGCGCAAGAACAAACCGCATGGTGTTTACCTCCATTTCCAGCCAGCCTGCCGGAAGATGTTACGCAGGGTGCCGACAAAGATGTCGGCCCGTGGATGCGGCACGGTGACCAGGCCCGGCTCAGAATCAGAGGTAATAAAAAAGGGTTTCCAGGCCGAAACCTGAAAACCCTTGTCATTACTGGTGCCGGAGGTCGGAATCGAACCGACATGGAGTTGCCCCCGCGGGATTTTGAGTCCCGTGCGTCTACCAGTTTCACCACTCCGGCGAAGGTCAAGCGATTACTTACCCTTTCGGGATTTATCTGTCAAGATCGATGGCTTACTCATTACCGGCCGGGAGGCAGATAGATCTTCCGCAAGCGGAAGAAATAATCGAGCCCGGACCAGATGGTGAAAAAGAGCGAGGCATAGAGCACGGCCAGTCCCAGGTCGTGCAGAAAGGGCAGCGGCAGCACGCCCGGGGGAAAAATCAGGATGGACAGGGCGGTGTACTGGAAGATGCTCTTCACCTTGCCCAGGCTGCTGGCCGGCACCACCACCCCGGAGGCGGCGGCCAGGCTGCGCAGGCCGGTGACCACGAATTCCCGGCAGATGATCAGCAGACTCACCCAGGCAGGCAGCCGGTCCATGGGAATGAGCAGGATGAGCGGCGTGGCCACCAGGACCTTGTCGGCCAGGGGATCCATCAATTTGCCCAGCACCGATTCGCTTTGGTGTTTGCGGGCCAGATAACCGTCGGCCAGGTCGGTCAGGGCCGCGGAGAGAAACAGGGTAAAGGCCAGGAGACCGAGGCCGGGACCGGCCCCCGGCACCAGACAAAAAATCAGGAGCGGCGCCGCCAGGAAACGGTAGCCGGTGAGCAGATTGGGAATGGTGAGGATGTGCGCGTACATAATCAGTGTCCAACCACGGCAAGCACGGCAGACACGGGATGTGGATTAATAGCCGCCTTGGTCATGCCGGTGCCTCGCTGTTCTCCATGGTGAAAGCTCTTTTCAGCCTCGGGTCGCGGCGGATCCGGGTCAACGGGCCGCTTCCTGAAGAAAGCCGTTGCCCGGCGCGCCATTTTGGCGGCCCAGGCGGTAATATTCCCGCAGGACTCGCCGCACGTACGTCCTGGTTTCGGCGATGGCCGGCACCCCTTCACCCGGCTTGATGCGCTCCGGCCCGGCATTATAGGCGGCCAGGGCCAGTTCCAGGTCCCCCTGAAAGCGATCCAGCATCCGGCGCAGATAACGGCTGCCCCCCAAGATGTTTTCCCCGGCATCAAAGGGGGCCGCGACCCGCAAATCCCGGGCCGTGCCGGGCATCAACTGCATCAGCCCCATGGCCCCCTTGGGAGAGACGGCATGGCGGTTGAACCCGGATTCCGCCTTGATCACCGCCCTGATCAGGCCGGGATCGAGTCCGTAGCGGCGGGCCGCGGTGTTTATCTCGCGGTCGTAAGACGAGGGGGAGAGGAGAGTCAGTTTCACCGGCTGCTCGGTCAACGGCCGGTAGCGCGGATCCACCGGCACGTTGGAAAAATGGCGCACCCCGGCTTCATCGACAAAGGAATAGATCGTCGCTGCCCCGGTCATGGGCAGCAGCAGCAGAACCATGGTCAATAACACCGTGCGCGTCATGGGGCTAAGGAGGCGAGCAAAAACAAGTTGGACAAAATTGCGCTCAGGTTTGGGTCGGATTTGGCTGCGGCGATTGAACAAAACCGCAGGCGTAGCAGCGCTACGTCGAGGATTTTGTGATCGAGCCGCGGCCAAAGACGGCCCGAAGATGAGATGCAAGATGTTCAAGTTGTTTCTGCTCGCCTCCTAAACCTCATCTCTCCCGGCGGGTGATCATTTGGCCCGTTTCTCCCAGTCGGCCAGGAATTTTTCCAGGCCGCTGTCGGTGAGGGGGTGTTTGGCCAACTGGTCGATCACCTTGAAGGGAATGGTGCAGATATCGGCGCCGATGAGGGCCGCTTCCACCACATGCATGGGATGCCGGACGCTGGCCACGATCACCTCGGTCTCATAGCCGTAATTGGCATAGATGGTCATGATGTCGTTGATCAGTTCCATGCCGTCCTGGGAGATGTCGTCCAGACGGCCCACGAAGGGGCTCACGTAGGTGGCGCCGGCCTTGGCGGCCATCAGGGCCTGGGTGGCCGAGAAGACCAGGGTGACGTTGGTCTTGATGCCTTCGGCGTTCAGGGTTTTCACCGCCTTGAGCCCCTCGGTGGTCATGGGAATCTTCACCACGATACAGGGGTTGAAAGCGGCCAGCTTGCGGCCCTCCGCCACCATGCCCTCGGCCTCCAGACTCACCACCTCGGCATTGACCGGCCCTTCCACCAGTTTGCAGATGTCGTTGAGAATCTCCTCAAAGGGCCGTCCTTCCTTGGCGATCAGGGAAGGATTGGTGGTGACCCCGTCCACCATGCCCATGGCCACCGCCTTTTTGATCTCATCCAGGTTCGCGGTATCGATAAAAAATTTCATTTGCCCTCTCCTTTGGTTCCGAGAAATGTTTCGCAGCATTGCTGACTGCAGAAATGATACATTTGCTGCCCGTGATAAAGATTGATGGCCTGGCGTCGCGGGATCAGGGTGTGGCAGACCGGGTCCTCGACCAATACGTCCCGGACCGGGCTGTTCTCCGGTGCTTTTTCGTCCCGGAGCGCCGCGCCGGCTCGCGAGCCGCGCCGGGTCAACAGCCGGTAGATCAGATAGATCAGGCCGGCGATAATGAGCAGACGCAGCGGACTCAATGGCTATCCCTCGATTTTGTGCATTGGTCAAGAACCTGCTTTTTCACCGCGGCGACGCGGAGAACGCGGAGTCTCTTTTGCGAAACCATCAATCCCGCCAGGTCAGCCGTTCGACCCGCGGCAGCACCAGCCCCCGGGCGCGGCCGGTCTCTTCCAGGCGCCGGATCATGTCAGCGGCGGTCAGATGCAGCAGCGGATGGCGCCACTCCGGCGCCACCTCGGCCAGGGGGTAAAGCACGAAGAGACGATCCTGGATCTCGGGGTGCGGCACGGTCAGGAGCGGGGTGCGCCGGCAGACCTCGTCATAGTACAGCAGATCCAGGTCGATGATCCGGTCGAGCGGCCGGCCGGTGTCCTCGCCCCGGTCGCGGCCCATGGCCGTTTCGATCCGCAGCAGCAGGGCCAGCAACGGTTCGGGGGCCAGATCGGTCTCGATCAGCCCCACCGCGTTGGTGAACCAGTTGGTTGTGGCCATGCCCACCGGCTCGGCCCGGTAGGGGCTCGACAATTCCAGAAGCTCCAGGGAACCGGATTCGTCCAGCCGTTGCCAGGCCGCCTCCAGGTTGGCACGTCCCGGCCCCAGATTCGAACCCAGCCCGATGTAAACGTTCACCAGCACCGAATCTGCTTTGTCATCGGCCTGCCCGCATACCCTGTGTATAGCGGTCAGACCTCTTCCTCGCATCTCCGGCACTGGTAAACGTTTACAGTTCAAGGGTGACGCCACGTATTTCCCCATACTCGGTGAACGGTTACAGCCCGATGCAGGCCCGGGCCATCAGAAACCGATCTTGGCCATGCGGTCCAGCGCTTCCCGCAGCCTTTCCTTACTCACGGTCAGGGCCATGCGGAAATAGCCCTCGCCCGGGTCCCCGAAACCGTTGCCCGGCGTGGTGACGATACCCGCCTTTTCCAAAAGATGGGCGACCGTCTCACTGGAGGAATACCCCTTGGGCGTCTCGGCCCAGACATAAAAGGTGGCCCGGGGCTTATGCGCCTTGATCTCCAGCCCGGCCAACCCGGCGAGCAGCACGTCGCGCCGCTCGGTATACAGGGCCTGCATCTCGGCCAGCCAGGCGGCATCGTCCGTCATGGCCGCGATGCCGGCGACCTGGATGGCCTCGAAGATGCCGGAATCGATATTGCTCTTGATCTGGCCGAGGCCGCCGATGATCGCGGCGTTGCCGGCGGCCCAGCCGATGCGCCACCCGGTCATGTTGTAGGTCTTGGACAGGGAGTGGAACTCGATCCCCACCTCGCAGGCCCCGGGGGTCTCCAGAAAGCTGGGCGGCCGGTAGTTGTCAAAGGCCATTTCGGAATAGGCGAAATCGTGACACACCATGATATTGTGGCGATTGGCGAAATCGACCACCTGTTTGAAAAACTCGGTGGTGGCCACGGCGGCGGTAGGGTTGTTGGGATAATTGAGAAAGATCATCTTGGCCCGGGCCAGGATATCGGCCGGGATGGCCGTGAGGTCGGGAAGAAAGTCGTTCTCCTTGAGCAGCGGCATCTCGTAGGGAATGCCGCCGGCAAAGAGGGTGGCGATTTTGTAGACCGGGTAGGCCGGGCTGGGCACCAGCACCACGTCGCCCGGATTGATGAAGGCGAGGGGGATGTGGGCCAGACCCTCCTTGGAGCCGATGAGGGAGACGATCTCCTGCCGCGGGTCGAGATGCACCCCGGTCCGGCGGCCGTACCAGGCGGCCACGGCCTCGCGGAAATCGTTCATGCCGGAGTAACTGGGATAGCGGTGGTAGCCGGGGTTGCGCGCCGCCTCGGCCAGCTTGGCCACGATGTGGGGCGGGGTCGGCTGATCCGGGTCGCCGACTCCCAGGTCGATGACATCGACCCCCCGTTTTTTGACTTCGTCTTTCTTGCGGTCCAGCTCCGCGAACAGATACGGCGGCAACTGTTTCAGCCGGTCGGCCTTTTCGATACGAATCATGAAATCATCCTAAAAAAGTGAGCGGTCCCGCCCTTGGTGCAAAACG
>Ga0214472_10009432_pt1 | contig 10172 bp, 8 predicted proteins | sample RVTome_6_FD_207662 | JGI IMG/M metagenome (GOLD analysis project Ga0214472, IMG submission 207662) | Soil microbial communities from uranium-contaminated site in the Upper Colorado River Basin, Wyoming, United States - RVT140D175 | ecosystem: Environmental > Terrestrial > Soil > Contaminated >...
TCCCGGCGTCACCGACATTCACGTCCACATCCAGCCGTGGCGCCAGCTCAAGCCTCACGTCGCGGAAGTCATGCGGCGTGGGAAGGAGGCGCACTGGGAGCGCCTGGCCGCGCTCATGGACGATCCCGCCCTCCTGCTGGACTTGATGGATCGGGACGGTATCTGGCGGGTGGGGTTGATCAACTATCCCAGTCCCGACGTCATGGGCTTCACGGACGAGACCAACGACTTTGCCGCGCGGTACGCCGGCGCGGCTCCGGAACGACTGATTCCGTTCGGCGGGGTCCATCCCCGGTTCTCCCAGGATCCGGAGGGTGACGTGGAGCGTCTCCTGGGTCTGGGCATCCGTTGCCTGAAGCTGCATCCTTGCCATCAAGTGTTTCCGGCCAACGCCTATACGGAGGGCCTGGAGCCGCTGGGCCGCATCTACCGCCGCTGCGAGGAGCGCGGCCTGCCGGTCATGGTGCATACCGGCACCAGCATCTTTCCCGGTGCGCGGTCCAAGTACGGCCGGCCCATGGAGCTGGACGACGTCGCGATTGATTTTCCCGACCTCACCATTCTCATGGCCCATGGCGGGCGGCCGCTGTGGATGGAGGAAGCGTTTTTCGTGCTTCGACGCCACCCCAATGTCTACCTCGAACTCTCCGGCATCCCGCCGCGTAAACTGCTGGAGTACTTCCCGCGCCTGGAAGAAGTGGGGAACCGGGTCTTGTGGGGCACGGATTGGCCCAGCCCCGGTATCAAAGGCATGGGCGACAACCTGGCGCAGTTCATGGCCCTGTCACTGCCTCCCGGCGTGAAAGAGATGGTGACGCGCACCACGCCGCTCAGGCTGTTCCCCACCCGATGATCCGCCGGTGAGCGGGTCCGTCGTCATCGGTCGCTTTCATGACCGGGCTCAGGCCGAAATGGCCGCCGACCTCCTGGAGCAGGAGGGCATCCCTTCCGTCATTCAGTCGCCGGAAGGAATGTGGATGGGACCGCTGCCGGAAGGCGCCACGGTGCGGGTGCGCCAGGACCAGGTCGAGCAGGCGCGTACTATTCTGATCGAGGCCGGACTCATCCGTCCGACATGACGCCACCCGTCCACCAGGCTCACACACCTCCATGACGCCCACGGTCTACTTCAACGGCCAATACCTTCCCAAAGACCAGGTTCGCATCTCGCCCGACGACCGCGGCTTTCTGTTCGGCGACGGGATCTACGAGGTGGTGCGTACCTACGAAAGCAAGTTTTTCGCGCTAGCGCCGCATCTGGAGCGGCTGCGCTACGGGCTCCGAGAGACGATGATCGGGGACGTGGACGTCGCTGGACTGGCGGCCGTGCTCCCGGAACTGATCCGGCGCAACGATCTCACCCGGGGCGATGCCACCGTTTACATCGAGGTGTCTCGCGGCTCGGCGCCGCGCGCACATCATTTCCCCGATCCGCCCGTCCCCGCCACCGTGTACGTCCAGGCCGGACGCTTCACGCCCAAGGGCGACCCGGCGGCCGGTATCACGACCATCACCGTGCCCGACATCCGCTGGGCGCGCTGCGACATCAAGACCGTGCAACTCCTGCCCAACTGCATGGCGAACCAGCGGGCCCGCGCCGCCGGCGCGCTCGAGGCGCTGTTCGTGCGCGACGGGGTGGTGCTGGAGGGGAGCCACACCAGCGTGTTCTTCGTGCTGGACGGGGAAGTGCGCACCGCCCCCAAGAGCAACTACATCCTGCCCAGCATCACGCGGGAGATCGTGCTGGAACTGTGTCACGCCCACCAGGTCCCGGCGCGAGAGACGCCCGTGTTCCACCACGACCTGCCGCGGCTCGCCGAAATGTTCCTGGCGGGCACCACCATGGAAGTCATGCCCATCGTTCGGGTGGACGGGGCGGCGATTGGGAGCGGAACGCCCGGCCCGGTGACCCAGCGATTGCAGACGCTGTTTCGCCAACGGACGCGAGATTGAAACGGAGGGGCTCGGCGCCCGCGTAGAGAGGCGAGGAGCGACAGGTCCCGTGAACCCCAGATGCGAGCGTTGCGGTTCCCCATTGGAACTGTTGAAGCACCCGCTCCGGCGGTTGCGCGGCAGCGGGTACTGGCGGGAGGGATTGCGGAGCCTGTTCGCGCTTCCGCTGCGCGTATGCCCCCGCTGTGGCGCGATCTACCGGTACGAGGGTCAGCTGCTGGCGGCCGGCGCCGCGGAGACATCGGACGAGCTGCGCGTCAAGAGTTACCGCGAGGACATGGCGCACCTGCGGGATAGCTTCGCGGCGGTGGCGGTCGCGGCGGAGTTGGCGGTCATTTGGATGTCCGCCGGCACCGCGGCGTTCCCCATACTCGCACCCATGGTCGCCATCGGCGTTGGCGGGGGGGCGCTGCTACCCTTCGCGTACTTTGCGCGCAAGGCGCGCGAGGCCCGGCGCGAGATGAAGCGGCTTCGCGCCGCCCGGATGAAAGGGGAGCTACCGCCGTGAAACGCGCGTCCCGCCTGCTCGCCGGCGTTTACTTTGTTCTCATGGCGGTCGCCGTCACCTTCCCCGGTGTCCGCCCCTTCAACACCATCCGCCCCTTTGTGCTGGGGCTGCCGTTCGCCTTTGCGTGGCCGACGCTTTGGGTCCTGGGCGCCATCCTGGTGTGCTACGCCGTGGAGCGGACCCACCGATCGTGACCGATTGGCGCATCGTGGCGGCCATCGTCGGTCTCTACCTGATCGGCAACCTGATTGTGGGGATCGTCCCGGGCAGGCGCGCCAGCGCCACCGTGGCCGGCTATGTGGCCGGGGACCGCGGGTTCGGCGTGATTCTCATGTACTTCGTGATGGGCGCGAGCGTCTTCTCCGCCTTTGCGTTCCTGGGTGGACCGGGGTGGGCGTACAGCCGCGGCGGCGCGGCCTTCTACATCCTCACCTATGGCGTGCTGGGGATGGCGCCCTATATGGCCCTGGGTGTCTGGGCCAGCCGAGTGGGGCGGAAGCATGGGTACGTGACCCAGGGCGCCATGCTGGCGCACCGGTTCGAGAACCGCTGGGTCGCCGTGCTGGCGGGCGCGGTGAGCATCGTGGCGTCCGTTCCCTACATCGCCCTTCAGATGCGGGGGGCGGGCATCGTGGTGGCACAGGTGACCAACGGCCACGTTCCGGAATGGCTGGGCGCCGCGGCGGCCTACGCCGTGGTCTTGACCTATGTGTGGCACAGCGGCGTACAAGGGGTCGGCTGGACCAACGTGTTTCAGGGCGTGTTCATGATTGTCATCGCGTGGGCTCTGGGTCTCTACGTCCCCTACAAGCTGTACGGCGGGATCGGCGAGATGTTCGCGCAACTCGAAGCAGCGCGTCCCGAGCTTCTCACGGCGCCCGGTCTGGGGCCGGACGGCACCCCCTGGTCACCCTTCGCGTATTCCTCCGCGATCCTGGTCTCGGCCCTGGGCCTTATGATGTGGCCACACCTCTTCATGAAGGCCTTTGCCGCCAAGAGCGAGGCCACCATTCGGCGGACCATCACGCTGTATCCGACCTTCCAGGTGTTTCTGGTGCCGCTCTTCATTGTCGGATTCGCGGGCGTCCTGCATACCACGCAACCTCCGAACCCGGACGCGGTCATGCCGCACATCATTCTCTCCACCGGCTTGCCCCCTGTGGTGGTGGGGTTGTTCTGCGCCGGCGCCCTCGCGGCGGGCATGTCCACCGGCGACGCGCTGGTCCACGGCGTCGGCTCCATGACGGTCGAGGACGTGTATCGGCCGTTGTCAGGCCGCGCACTCAACGACCTGACGCGGCGCACGCTCATCCGGTGGACCGCCGTGGCGGCCGGCGTCGTGGGCTATGTGATGGCGCTCCATTCGGGTCGTTCACTCGTGGGTCTGCTGCTGATGGCCTACGGGGCCATCGTGCAGCTGGCCCCGGGGGTCTACCTCGGCTTTCTGTGGCGGCGCGCCACCGGCGCCGGTGTGGTGGCGGGTCTCATGGTGGGCGTGACGGTGACCGGGGTGCTGGTGGCGCAGCCCGGCTGGCGGCCGTGGGGCGTGCATGAGGGGTTGGTGGGCCTGGCGGCGAACCTCACCGCGCTGGTTGTGGTATCATTCTTCACCCGGCCGCCTCAGGAGCAGCACGTGAAGCATTGGATCGCGACGAGTCGAGGTGCGTCATGACCTGGCCGATCTCGAGCAACGGCGGCCGGCGGTGGGCCACCGCCGCGTGGGCTGCCTGGGTTGCCTGGGCGGCGGGCATGGCCGGGGACCTTCAGGCCCAGGCCCGCCTCACCTACGAATCCTACACCCTGCCGAATGGTCTTCGCGTCATCCTTTCCGAGGACCATTCCACTCCCATCGTGACGGTCGACATGTGGTACAACGTGGGCAGCCGGAACGAGCGGGCGGGCCGCTCGGGGTTTGCCCACTTGTTCGAGCACATGATGTTCCAGGGATCGGCCCACGTGGGGAAGGGCGAGCACTTTCAGCTGGTGGAGCGCGCGGGCGGCACGCTGAACGCCAGCACCGACGAGGACCGGACCAACTACTTCCAGACGTTACCCGCCAACCGTCTCAACTTGGGGCTCTGGCTCGAGGCGGACCGCATGCGGTCGCTGGCCGTGACGCCGGAGAACTTCGAGAACCAGCGCCAGGCGGTGAAAGAAGAACGCCGCCTCCGAGTGGACAACCAACCGTACCAGCCCGCCCTGCTGGAGGGCCTGACGCTGCTCTACGATTCCAGCACCTGCTTCGCCTACGCGCACAGCGTGATCGGGTCCATGGCCGATCTGGACTCGGCCAAAACGGAGGACGTGCAGGCGTTCTTCCGCCAGCACTACGCCCCGAACACCGCCACCCTGACGCTGGTGGGAGATTTCGCGGCGGCGGACGCCAGGCGGCTGATCGAGCAATACTTTGGCGACATCCCCCGCGGCCCGGCGGTGCCGGGCGTGGATTGCCGGATGAGCTTTGGGCCCGGCGCCCGCCGTCACCACTGGGAGGACCCGCTCGCCACGCTGCCCGCGGTGATCGTCGCCTACCGAACCCCGGCGCATGCCGATGCCGACACGCCGGCCCTGGCGCTGCTCAGCATCGTCATGGGCGGTGGGGAAAGCTCGCGGCTCAACCGGTCGCTGGTGCGCCAAACCCAGGCCGCACTCGGTGCATTCACCCAGTCCTCCTCGCGCCGCGGACCCGGGCTGTTCGCCGCCATCGCCGTGGCCAACCAGGGGGTGAGCGCCGACACGCTGGAGGCCCAGCTGGCCGCCCAGGTGGCGCGTGTGCGGGATTCCCTGGTCACGGACGAAGAGCTCACCAAGGCGCAAAACGACTTCCGGGCCGGGAACATTTTTGGGTTGCAGACCACCATGGCGGTGGCCGAACGGTTGCAGCATTACGCGCACGACCACGCCAGCGTGGACGACATGTACACCGATTTGGACCGCTATATGACGGCGACCGCCGCCGACCTCCAGCGCGTGGCCCGCCAGTACCTGGTGCCGGAGAACGCGGTAGCGATTGTGGTGGTGCCGAAGACCGGGGGTGGCGAATGAAGGGGCTGTCATCGTTCGGCGTCGCCTTGCTAACCGTGATCGCCGCGGCGCCGTTGTGGGCGCAGTTCCCCACCGCTCCCCCGCCCCCGGCGCCGCAGCGACCTATGCAGTTCCCCCCCTTCCGCGAAGCCCGGCTGGACAACGGAATTCAGATCATCCTGGTGGAGAATCACGAGCTGCCCATCGTGAGCCTTTCGCTCGCCATGCGAGCGGGCTCGCGCCTGGACCCGGCGGGGCGCGAGGGGCTGGTGGAGATGGTGGCGGAGCTACTGACCAAGGGCACCGCCACCCGGACCGCCGAGCAGATCGCCGCGGAGATCGAGGGAGTGGGCGCCAGCCTCAGCGCCGGCGCCGGAAATGACCTGTTCACGCTCTCCACCAGTTCGCTCACGGACCACAGCGATCTGGCCTTCGGTCTCCTGGCGGACGTCTTGCTCAACGCGACGTTCCCGGTTGAAGAGCTGGAGCTGGCGCGCCAACGAACGCTGTCCTCGCTTCAGCTCGCCAAGTCGGATCCCAGCTCCCTGGCGGGCCGCCAGTTCAGCCGCCGGCTGTATGGGGACCATCCGTACGGTCGTGAGGTCACCGAGGCATCCGTGCGGGCCCTCACCCCCGAGGAGCTGCGCGACTTTGCCGGCCATTGGCTCAAGCCTCAGGGCGCGTTGCTGGTGATGGCGGGCGACATCACGCTGGATGGCGCCCGGCGCCTGGTGGAGCGGCACCTGGGTCCCTGGAACGGCGGGGCCCCGACGCCGCCGATGGCAGCCGCACCCCCCACCTCCGCACCGACCTCGATCACGCTGGTGCATCGCCCGGGTTCGGCCCAATCCAACATTGTGGTTGGCAACCTGGCGCTGGGCCCCACGGACCGCGCGCACACCGCGGCCGCGGTGGGCAACAAGATCCTGGGCGGCGGCGCCGATTCCCGGTTGTTCGCCATCCTGCGGGAACAGAAGAGTTGGACCTACGGCGCTTCCTCCGGCATCACGCGGAGCCTGGACGTGGGCCATTTCTCCGCCGGCACCGAGGTTCGCACTCCGGTCACCGACAGCGCCCTGGTGGAGCTGCTGCACCAGCTTCGGCGGATGCGGACGGAGTCGGTGGCGGACAGCGAGCTCACCGCGGCCAAGGGGTATCTCATCGGCTCGTTCCCGCGCTCCATCGAGACCCCCCAACAGGTGGCTTCCCAGGTGTCCACGGTTCGCCTGCTGGGCCTGGGCGACGATCACCTGCGCACCTATCGCGAGCGGCTCGAGGCGGTGACGCCGGTGGACATCCGCGCGGCGGCGCAGCGGGTGATTCGGCCGGATTCGGCCGTGATCGTGGTGGTGGGGGACGGTCAGCAACTGTACGATCGCCTGGCCGTTATTGCGCCGGTCAGCATGGTCGACATTGAAGGCCGACCCATGACCCGGGAGGCGTTGACTGCTTCGGCCGGGCCCGTCCAGCTCGATCCGTCGCAGCTGGTGGCGCGGCGGGACTCGTTCGTGGTGCTGGTGCAAGGGAATCCCTTCGGGTACATGACCGCGGAGATCGAGCGAGCGGATACCGCCCTGGTGTACACCGAGGAAACGCAGATTCCGGCCGTGGGGCTTCAGCAGCGGACCACGGTGGTCCTGGACCCGCGGACCCTTGCGGTGCGGTCGGTGGTGCAGACCGGGACCGGCGCGGGCCAGGCCATGGAGACGCGACTGACGTACGCCGGTGGGCGGGTCTCCGGCCGGGCGCAAACGCCGGATCCGCGGGCCGGGAGTCCCAAGATTGTGGACGTCGACACGGCGCTCGCCCAAGGGACCACCGACGTCAACGCGTTTCAGGCGCTGGTGGCGGCCCTGGCGCTGGCGGACGGGGTCTCCTTCACGGTCCCGGCCTTCGAGGCGTCGGAGAACGCGGTGCGGACCATGACGGTGAAAGTCTCCGGGGAGCAGGACGTCACGGTGCCCGCCGGGACCTTCCCGGTCTACCGCATAGAGGTCAGCGGGCCGCCGCAGGCGTTTGTCTTCTTCGTCACCCGGGAGGCACCCAGGAGATTGGTGAAGATCGAGCTGGTGGGGCAGCCGCTGGGGTTTGAGCTGGTGAAGTAGGGGACGGACGGAGACGGACAAGGCGGACAGGCGGACGGACGTGCGAGTTTGGCGCACCGCTCAGGGGTTGTCAGTCATTGCCCTCAGGAGTTTCCACGTGAGCGCGCCCGCGCGATTGCGCTCGCAGTCCAGCAACGTCACGTCATCGGCTGATAGCAACCCCAGGTCCTTACACAGAATGAACAAGCAGCCCAGTTCCGAAAGTGAGCCTCGGGCATTGTCTAGGTACCGCCGGAACTCCTTCCGACCACGCTTGGCTGACCCCTCGGCGATGTTCGAGGCCGCTGACACGGACCCGCGACGAATCTGGGCGGTCAATCCGTAGCGTTCTTCCGTGGGGAAGTTCCGCGTGATCCGGTACACGTGGAGTGTCAGTCGGTGGCAGGCCTGCCACGCGGCCAGTTTCTCGAACGGCTGCATAGCCAAAACGTACTCGACCGCACGGGCCGGGAGTAACCCGATCAAGCGCGAGCTGTACCAAAACTCCGCGTAGCGGGCAGGAATTCCCCGCCCGTCGGCCAGTCCGCCTTGTCCGTCTCTGTCCGTCCAATCGCGTCGTGTAGCACACCCGCCACACCTGGCTCCGAATCGCCCGTGACGCCCCTCACCTAACCCACGGTGATGCGCATACTTGACTGGTGCGCACCGCGGCCGCAATCTTGCCTTTGATTGCCATGCCACCCGCTCCGGGAGACCGTCAGCCCGCATGCAGTGCGTCCATTGCTCTACCCCCGTTCCTGACGACGCCAAGTATTGTCACAGCTGCGGGTCACAGGTGTCGGATGCGGAAGGGCAGAAGAACGCCACCGCTTCGATGGACTCGTCGTCGTTCGCGCACATGGAAAAGCTGCTGCGCGATGACGCGGCCGGTGATTTCGAGATCCACAAGTTGCTGGGCCGCGGCGGCATGGCGGTGGTGTACCTCGCCACGGAAAAGAAACTGGGTCGCAAGGTCGCCATCAAAGTTCTCCCGCCGGAGCTGACCTTCGGTCACGGGGTGGACCGCTTCCTGCGCGAGGCCAAGACGGCCGCCGCCCTGGATCACCCCAACATCATCCCGATTTACCGCGTCGCGTCCGAAGGCAAAATCTTCTGGTACGCCATGAAGTACCTCGAGGGCCGCTCGCTGGACGACGTGCTCAAGGAGAAGGGCAAGCTGCCGCTGCCGGAGGTTATCGAAATCCTGGATCAAGTGGCGGACGCCCTGGACTACGCGCACGAGCGCAAGGTGATCCACCGCGACATCAAGCCGGCCAACGTGATGATGGACGGCCGCAATCGCGTGACGGTCACCGACTTCGGGATCGCCAAGGCGCTCACGGAGCAGACGCTCACCGCGTCCGGCTCCGTGGTGGGTACGCCGTATTACATGTCCCCCGAGCAGGGCATGGGCCGCCCGGTCACCGGCCGCTCGGACCAATACTCGGTGGCGGTCATGGCCTTCCGCATGATCGCGGGCCAGGTGCCCTTCGAAGGCGATTCGGCGATTGACATTCTGCACAAGCACTGCATGATCGCGCCGCCGCGAATGGAGACCTTCATTCAGGGGCTGCCCGCCCACGTGTATCAGGCGGTCCACAAGGCGCTGGAGAAAAAGGGCGAGCTGCGCTTTGCCACGTGCAGCGCGTTTGTGAAAGCACTTCGCGAACCCACGCCGGAGCTTCAGATCTCCTCGGAGTCCGCCACGGTCATGGTGGACGCGGCGCAGGTCTCGCAGATGGCGCACGCGGCGGCGAGTCAGGCCGCCACCATGCTGACGCCCCGTCCGGCCGGCGCCACGGCGCCCCCGACGCCCGCCCCCAAGGTCACGCGCGCCCCGGAAAAGAAGAGCAAGAAGGGGCTGGTCATGGCCGCGGGCCTGGTGGTGGTACTGGGCGGCGCCGGTGCCGGTTGGGTGATGTTCGGTCCCGGGGGCTCACCAGCCCCGGGGGCGGAACCGGCCGGCGGGCAACCGGGTGCGGCAAGTGGCGCTCCGGCGCAGCCGGCCGGCGCGCAGCCAACCAATGTCGCCTCCGTTCCGGTGCCGGCCGCGGCCGCATCCACGGGGAGGGTGACCGTGACAGGGCTGCCGCCGGGCGGTACCATAACCGTGGACGGCCGCCGGCAGACGGGGTCGACGTTCGAGTTGTCACCGGGGCGGCATGAGATCCAGTTGAGCGCGGTGGGCTACCGCGCTATGTCCGCGCCGGTTACGATTGCCGCCGGTGAGAACTTGGAACTCCCCTTTACCGGCGCCCGGGTGGTGGCGTCCACCGCGGTGCCGGTCACGCAGCCTCCGGCAGCGCAGCCTCCGCCGGCCACCCAACCGGCCAGCGGCGGCACGCCGGCTGGAGTGGCAAACACCGGAGGGGCGGCACCGGCAACAGCCCTCGGCCTGCTGTTGGTCGGTATCCAGGGTGGGTGGGCCAACGTGACCCTGGACAACCAGGCCAAGGGCCAGCAGTCAACCGTCCGCGAGATGCTTCTCCCGGGCACCCACCAGCTCCGGTTGGAGCGTGAGGGGTTTGTGACCATAGACACTTCGCTCACCGTCAGAGCGGGCGATACTACACGGGTTCGAGTCCGCCTCCAGCCCAGGAGTT